>JAABUL010001206.1_pt1 | contig 50348 bp, 26 predicted proteins | sample 5559151 | NCBI WGS metagenome assembly JAABUL01 (sample SAMN10711876, study PRJNA513368) | rock metagenome | isolation source: Antarctica rocks | place: Antarctica: Victoria Land, Pudding Butte sud
AGTCTACTCTAGAAAGACGGGAGTTAAGTAGAAATAATATTATACTATTACTCCGCGAGTACTACTATCAGGTAAAGAAACTAGATAAGCTAGTAAAGGCTCTTAGTAGCTAGCTAATAAAGTTAAAGAGTATTTAAAGTACCTTTTCTAGCGTACTATGCTCGAGCTCCGCCGCGATTCATAAAATAGCTTTATAATCAAGTTAAACGCACTATCAAGATAGTTATAACGTGAAGACCTTAGGAGAATATATATATTTATCTTACCTGAACCTGTATCTATCTAATACTTATTAGGAGTTAACCTTAGAATAATTTATTAATAATCACCTTATAATAATAATAATATTTCTTCTCAGGCTCTCCTCTAGCATCTTAAGCTAGTATACTCGCGGAAGAAGTACTATGTTATTACTATTATGAAGAGCGGTGCCTATAGCTAATTACACGTTAGTAATATATATACTCCGTAGGATAAGAATAATCAAGGAGAGTAAAAGTATTCAGCTTATTAATAGTATATCAGCGAAGGTCATAGACAATTTAGGTATACAGACCTAATTACCCCGCTCGGCAAGTTTAACTTATCTTCCCCTCACGTAAGTTACAGCCTAACTGTGACGTTTCTTTCCGTTAACCCTTATAATTTCCTCACGACTAGAATTTTCACCTGAAACTTGCACTGGAATGTCAGGCCGAGATCGAGGCAACCGGGGCCGCGGTGACCGCGGTGGTTACGATAGTCGTGGAAGAGGTAATAGAGGCAGAGGAAGAGGAGACGGTCTAGGATTTCAAGGCGGGCGAGGTGGAGGACGAGGTAAAGGGGCTATAGTAGAGGTTTTCTCATTAATCTTCCTCTTTATATTAATAAGGTTCCGATTAACTCGATCCTACTAGGACTCCGGATCATTCTATTCCTCCTCCTAGTACCTAAGTTATAAAAGTCGAGGATCTCTTCTAGAAAAGCCTTTCTCCTAGCGGGTTACTAGGTATCAGGGGCCTTTAAATAGATACGAAGTTTCCTTACTAGCCTAGGTACGGTACTAGAGAGTAAAAGGTTATACTATAAGTAAATTACTCTAAAATAATTCTTAGCCTAGATCTCCTCCTCTATCGTTATAACGTTACCGTATAACCTACTATAATAGAGAAGAAGTTAAGTTAGATTATTAAACTATTATTAAAACTCCTAGGATATAATGAATTTCGTAATAATATAATTACTAATTTTAAGTCTACTCTTATCTCCCGTTAAAGGCTTAGCCCTAATATAGCTAAACCGGTAATTTAATACTAAGCGGAGGATAAGGATAAGTTATAGGCTAATGTATAAACTTATTAACTACGCGTTAAAGAAATAGGAACTCTTACTATCTTTAAGCTTATAAACTATTTAACTTCTATTAATATAAATACGGCTTATACGGATAAGCTACCTATATTATAAGCTCTTAATATATTTTTAGATTATTATACTAAGTCCTCTCCTATAGTTACTATAGTTAGGAGTAGTAAAAGCTTCTCTTTAACTTAAGACTCTTTAAAATAGGATCTTAAAGCTGGTTTAACCGCTCTTAAAGGATTTTTCTTAAGTATTTAAGTCGCGACTTACCGTATCCTTATTAATGTTAATATTAGTTATAGTACCTTTATAATACTATACTATTAGATCAGTTAATCTAGAAGTATAGCTTAGTATATTAATTTAACTAAATAAAGCTATAGTCCTTTCTTAAGGGAATACAAGTTAGGATAATCTACCTAGGGGAAAAGAAAAATAAAGCCGGCGAATTAATTATAAGAGTTAAAACTATCTTCAGGCTTATAAATAAAAATGATAGTTATAGTCTAGATTATCTACCGCGGATACAGAGTTTTAATATAGGACTAAAGGATATAGAGTTCTTCCTTAATAATTCCTCCGTAGCGCCGTTAAGTTTATTAATAGGTTAAGCCGCTAGGATACTAGATAGTAAAAAGAAAGGTAAGGATAAGAAAGGTAGTAAGTCTAATTAGGGGCTAGGCTAAAATATCCTTTAGGGCGGTAGGTATATTAATATTTATAAGTTCTTTAGAAGCGATATTTATTTTATTACTACTTAGCTCTACTTTCTTATAACTAGATAAGTAGTTTATAGCCGGTTAATTATAAACCTAAATTTACCTATTATTAATATTAGAAATAAGGAAAATCTAAGTTATCTCCTAGCTAAGGTTTATATTATAATACCTAGATAGAACTTATAATTAAAGCTTAATCCCGCGTAAATATAATAGATAATCTAATTTACTATCTATAAGTCCTAGGAGAATATGAACTCTATAATCTAAGAAGGTATCCGTACTATTAGCCTTTTATTATAGGTAAATATTAATCTGGTAAAATCCTTGTCTAGGACTGTAATAGCCGAATACTTAATATAGGCTAATATAATTAGGGTCGTTTTAGTATATTAGTAACCGCGAGTTTAATTATAGTCCTAGGCCGTATCCTAACTAAATTAAAGATTAGATATAAATAAGATAAATTACCTTTCATTCAAGGTAGAAGCTAGAATATACAAGATATTAAATTTAATACTAGAGGAATATTACGGAATTAATCCTACTTAATAATTTCTATAAGTAGCTTACTAGATATATTCAACTAAGCTAGCCTATAATCTATAGTAGCCTAGTTCTATAAAACTCTCTAAGATATAGGTATTACGGCTACTATACTAATCCTAGGATTAAGGACTATAGTTAATACTCCTAATAATATATAAATTAAAACTATACTTAAGAATATTACTAGTAATCTAAGGTAAACTAGGCTTATACTTATTATTATATTAACCGTAAATATACTCTTATATAATCAAGTTAAGTATATTAGCAATATTAAGGTTAGCGTCTATATAGTCTATGTAATTAATTCTAAATTTACTAAGTTATAATCTTAGTACTTTATAAATATCGCTCTTAAGTTTAATCTTAAGCTTAGTAGTATTAATTAGTTAGTTAATAATACGCGACTTAATATTATTAATAAGGATAAGACTATAGTTATTAATATAGATATAACCTATCCTTCTCCTAGTTCCGTATTAAATATATTAAGCGTAGCCGGCATAGTTACTAGCGTTAATAAATAGCTTAGATAATAGCTGGCGGATCTTCATATTCAGGAATCTTATAAAGAGATAGTGTCTAAGCTTAACTCTATACTTAAATCCCGTCTTCATCTCTAGAAGACGTAGGGAAAGTATAAAGTCTTCCTTAAGAACCTCCTTATCTACCGTAATAGTATTTCCGAAGGCTAGTACGTAATAGTTATTAATACTAAGCTCCCGCTCTTACGTAAGGCTTACGCTAAGCTATATTTACCTCTAGATATGAAGAAGGGTCTCCCGCATATTATTATAATTATAGTCGGTAAGCGCTATTACACCTAGTTCTATCCTACGACTACTAGCGACGCCGACCGCTCCTCTAATCCTAAAAACGGTACCGTAGTTAACCGCGGCGTTACTAAGGCCTATAACTAGGACTTCTTCCTATAGTCTTACACCGCGCTCTAAGGTACCGCCTAGCCCGCCTACTACTATATCATGCTCGACGAAATCTTTGCTAAGCGGAAACTTCTACCTCCCTTCTAAAACGTCGCTAACGTGCTTGAAGATCTAATATATAGTATATACTATCTTTTCGGTTACGCCACGAAAGCTATTAGCATTTGCCCGCCTACTTACTATATAGATATTATATATGAAAGGGCTAGATACTATCTTAGTAGGCTTTTTAATACTATTACGCCCTTAGGAACTCCAGCGCAAAGTATATTAGGCGATAAAAGACATCTAGAGGCAAGGATAGAAGATGTACTAATTCATCCTAACTTAAGGGATACGATGTTTTACATCTAATTAAATAGTAGAGAATAGTAGTAGATAGTATTTTCTACGCTTCGTATTATATATATATCAGGGAAGTAGTTTTTAGATATTTACTTCTAAACTAGAAGCTTTATAATTCTTCTCCTACTAAAAAAACAACTAAAACTTTGCTAAGTAGAAGGATTCACCCCCCTCTAGGATAAACCTATCAATGGGATACTCGTAGGATAGAAGCCTAGAAACCCTAGCGCTATACCCTAGAACTTATTCTCCTAGGCTAAGTAACCAGCTCTGGGGTAGTCTTTAGGGGTCGTATAGGACTCAGCCCTACGAGTGTCCTATTGATAGGTTTGTCTTAGAGGGGGGTGAATCCTTCTAATCAACTCCTTATTACTTAAAACTCTAACCCCGCGCTTTCATAGGCCCCTAGCCGCTAGATAGGGGCCTTACCCGTTTAACACGCGCTAATTAGACTAAGTTTTCAGGTATAGTAAGGGGATTCCCCGCATTTTTGGCTGATTATCAGTTGAGTAGAACTTCTATCTCCATCTAGCACGGGAATAATAGCGTCGATCATGTCTCCTTAGCTAGGTCTGCAACCAGGATATGATAATATTAACGAGGTAAGTATATTTCAGATAACTTTCTAATAACTTTCCCTCTAAAAAGGAGGAAGCATGACCTAAGCTATTTACAGCTCTGACTCTAGAACAAGTCTAAGTCGCAAGAGTATTAGAATACAAACGCTATTAAATCGAGAATTAAGCTACGATATAGCTTAGCCGAAGCGGACGGAATTAATCCGACAAAAGCCTTGAATCTTATATAGTATCAAGTTTAAGATCTTCTAACCAAAGATCTTTTTGAGTCTAATATCCCGGAGGCTTTCAAAAATGCGTCCATGAGAGTACGGTATAAATGTAGTCGACTAGCGTCCTATTATCAATATCTATTAGAACAGGTAGATTCTGGCGACGTAGTAGGCCTCGAGGATTATCAATATCTACGGCGTTATTTCAAGAAGCTTACCGGGCATAATATGTAATACCCGCCAGAGATAGTTAGCCCCCTCGTCTAGAAGGCTACTAGAGACGACTTTGCTAGGATTAGCCTCAAGGGGAAGCTAGTTTTCCGTCCTATAAACGTAGGCCCTCTGTTTCAACTACATCTAGAAGCGTTGCGAAAGGAGCGATCATATCATTTTCAACGGGCTTTTGATAGTGACAGGTTCCTTTACCTCTTAGTTCCCGCTATCACGGCTTCAAAGCTCCCCTCGCATTTAAGAGGCTAGTATATCTATATTCAATCAAGCTACAAGGAATGGCTTCGGAAAGAAAAGAGGTTCCTTGGATGTACGTAGGAGTAGCCTATGGCAAAGGCGGATAATTATCGATATCCGAGGTCTATTCAACGAGTAGAGCTCGCTGATATAGAACTAAACGTGGTCTCGTTTTACTATACTAGAGCCGAGTCTACGTTCTAGTTAATACCGGTGCAGATCTTATTCATTACCGTGGAGAGTGTTTCCCGAGGACCTAGGTATACTAGCCATTTTAAATAGTCGGCCCATGCCTTAAGGCATTCAACGTTCTCAAAGACCTTGAACAGAGAAGGAACTAGACCCTTAAAGGATAGTAATCTAGTCCAGATCCCTTCATATTCTTATTAGCTAAAATGGTAAAAGACTTCTCCGCCCAGTACTTTACTACGTAGAATATTGGCATCTAGTATTAATACCTATAGTGCGGTAAGCTATAACGCTTCCATGGTAGCTTAGTCTACCTTAGCCATTACGGTCTTATCTTATTAAAGTAGGTTAAACTAGAATTACTTAGTATAATAAAGATAATATATGATTTCCTAGCAATTAATAAGCGCATTTATATAGTCGGCGACGGAACGTTTACCTTATTACATCTTATCGCGAACATCTTATATAGGGTACTAATTCTCATCCTGGTTAAGAGCGCAGGTATCTCCAAGAAAGCATTAAAGGTAAAAGTAAATTCCTTATACTAGAGTAGCTATTTTAAATTTCTGGCTTTATATGCAGAGAGACGAGTCTACCATTGCATTTCCAAACTGGACTACTTTTAGGACTGATAGTTGTGTATCTTCCGATAGACCTTACCATCGGAGGGTTTCCCTTCGTTCGCGTACTCTTCTATACTAAAATAATTTGATGCGATTAAGGATCAGAGTAGAAGGGACTGTAAGGCTTTTGAATTTTCCCTCCTGTTGTAGGAAATAAGAGCTCGTTGACTGCCACCATGTTCCCTAGGGGAGATCTCCTGTGTCCATCCTTCTAAGAGCTTTAAATACCTTGAGTTATACTGATCCAATACTGGCTCATTTAAGCTGGTTCCAGGCCCAGGCGATTTTTCCGAGAGGAATTACCCAGGAGAGCCAGAATAGGAGCACGGCGTCAGAATTGGAAGTGGTTGCAAGCCACTATGCCGCCGTATGTCCTAGGAGATCTGTCCGGAGCCGATCCTCCCAGGACCATTAACACGCCTTGACCGTCATTGACTTAGTACCAGCTCGTCCTAGCTGCCTCTCAGCCCCAGAAGAATTCTCCTAGGACAAACTCCCCAGGAGAGGCGGAATTAGCAGGCGGCGAACAGCTCCAATGCGCCGTACCGAATTGAAGCGGGGTGCCAGAACCTGAAGGGATGTCAAGAGCGGAGCAGGGTGTCAGAAGCGGAGCAGGAAGCCAGAACTGGAACAGGGAGCCAGAATTGGAGCAGGGAGCCAGAATTGGAGCAGGGAGCCAGAACTGGAGCAGGGCATCAGAATTGGAGCAGGGAGTCAGAACTGGAGCAGGGCATCAGAATTGGTGTAGGGCGCCGGAACTGGAACAGGGTGACAGGAGGTGGAGTAGCAGGACTGTAGGAGGCGGGGATATTGTCAACTAACAAACAAAGAGAGAGAAATTGTACAAGGAGGGATTAAAGTATAAGTCAGGTACAATTAAGTAACTACCTGAACGGCTAATACAGCCTGGGCGTCCGTCACCCTATCTTTTCACAGGGAAATTACAAAAACCCCCAGCAATGCACTCTTCTTACAAACGATGTACTACCAGGCGAGATGCTTACTATCCTTGACGTGCATTCCTCCTTTGCCAAGCAGCATAAACCGAATCTGGCCCTGCAGGTAAGTAGATATTGATCACTCGCGTGATAACCTGAGGACTATCAGGCCAATCGTATCTTGGTCCTTCCGAAGGCGTTTTGTGTATAAGTGAGACGTTGGTCATGTACTAAGGTCCAAACATGCATATGCTGAAAGTATCGTTAGCCTTATAGGCGGCGACATTACCCGTCTTATATCTGACAGAGTCCAATTCTACTTTCACGATTGCGATCCGAGTAACGTCATTAAGCACAGGCTGAAAGATAGACATAGCAGTAGCTCTGTCTATGGTAGCATGACCTAGGTGGCTTTAAGGTGCCTCTTATGCCAAAGTCGTAATTGGAATGGATATGTCAACACCAGCTGCGAGCCCTTCAATGGTGGTAATGGGCGTCGTATCCCAGAAGTTTGGACGTTCAGCCGCTTCGGTAACCGTCATCTTAGTAGAACGCGTTATACTCAATAAGGCCTGTTTGGTCCAGGGGACGAGGTTCTCGTAGTTGAAAGGTGGCCGAATCATGATTATGAAAGGGAACACCTTTCTCCAGTACATGAGAGTAGATTCTCGCATCAATGCTTCAGCTCGGCGGAAATCCAGGCCTCGTCCCATCATGGTGACTGCTCCCATGTCCTCACTCCATTTCATGTGATCGAACACGTCCTATAGCAAGCTTAGATATGCTCTCTTTTCCCTATCCGATAGCCAGAAGCCGACCGCCCCTCATAGTGCGATTAAATTGGCGCCCGAGAGGCAGCGTATAAGCATAGTTCGACAATCAGGTATGTCCTGGAATACTCTCCTGAACTTGGACAAGTCCATAGTCATGCTTACGTTTCTACCCCACTGTATATATCAACTTTAGACACTGATTCTGAACACTTGGAAATCAGATGTAAGATCTCCGTGATTCACTACACTACTTTCAGTAACAACTGAATGACACATAATGAAACAGGAGGAGCGATGGGGTATTTAAATCAGAGCCAAGAGCTACATCTGGAAGGGAGCCAAATTCGGATGCGATTCCTTCAACGTGGCAGGGCTTACATCCCAAATGGCTCCAGGAGCGCTTGCTCTTGGAACATCTAGGTCTTAGTCGCAAAATCCTTCTCCTCCGGGATTAAGTGGTTTGGCTCTCGCAAATCGCCCACGGGAAGCTTAGCCGCATTGATCTTTCTCTTTGAACGCAGGGAATCTGGCTGTACCAAGATTGGAACGCTATCAATAGAGATTTGATTATCTCTCTGACCTAGAGAGTAAATCGTTCTTTCCTTCGTTCACGTAGTCGAAAGCATCTACCAGCAGTGTTGAGCCCGGAGCGGCATTCCGAATTTCATCGTCCGTGGCTAGCTCTATCTTAAACCGGCGGGTTTTCAGTTTGGTTAGGCTAGAAAGGATATCGAAGAGGTGTGCCAGCTTAGGTACATAGCTCCAAAGGTGTGAGCGAAGCTCGGCGAGAGCATTAACAAAAAGAGCCCGAGCGTCACTTGGAATTTCCGTTTGAAAGCTGCCACAGATCAGTCGATACTAATCAAACCTCATCGCTTATACTTACGAAGATCCCGAAATGCTCTAAGAAGCGGGCAGTATCCGAACATGATACGGCACCAGAGCGAGGAGAGCGAGAGATGAGAATCGATTTTGGATTAAAGACCAGATAGCTCCTTCCTATCTCCACCTCCTCAGATTACACTGAACTTCCCAAAATGCGGATCTTTCGGCAGGATTGGTCGATGAATCCCATCCTTTCATCTTTGGATATATCTTGACTACTATAGCTTTGATAGATTTGCTTATTGCGTATCCGTTCTGGAACACCATGTGCCCAGATCGATCTTGGAAAAGATCCGTCCCTTCATCGATTAGTGAGGTGAAATAAGCGCGCATAAAGCGTTGAAGGATAACATTGATTAGTCCGAGACGTTCTGTCCAAACGCCTACCGTGTACAGGTGGTTTGATAAGTCAAGTGGTGCCCGTATAATTTCGTCTGGTGCTAGCACGCGGTAATAAGCGACGGCCCCCTTCAAGGCGACGAAATGTTCGGGACAAGCGAACGCCGCCACTATCTGGAGAAGACGAGAAGCCCGTATATATCCTATCGGGACTTCGCTTCTTTGAAGACGGCAGTTGGCGAAGCGCTCTAGGTACTTCATCCACGGGCAGGAAGGGGATAACTTAAAGAGGGTGGAGATGTTAGCTTTTATGGCCGCGAGATCCAGTCGCTGAGTGCTACCCTCATCCCAATCAGGGCCGCTTTCATCAGCGCTAGCGGTTTAAGCTTCGACCTCTTCAATCTGCAATTTCCTTCGTTTCGCTCGTGTGGAGTCGAGATTGAATGCGTAGGAGCGAGGCGCAGCACCAACCTGCTATGACCTTGGAAGTTCCGGATATAGTACGCTCTTCAGCATGGTCTACTCGCTAGCCTCGTGAAGAGACCTCGCCAGTAATAGTTCGGCATAAAAAACCCTTAAGCTATCTGCCTCGATCGGCGTTCCGTTGACGACCTCGCCTTGGCTGAGGCGCCTCGCATTCTCCAGAAGGTATACCCCGCAGTCGGAGCCATTAGCCTGTTGATATGAACTCTATAAACTCAGAAGCCGACTGGACTTATCGAATAGGAAAATATCCTTACGCCTTCAATGGGAGGATTCCACGTGGAATAGTCTTGACCGAGTTTCTCACCGACTCGCTTCATTTGCGCCTTCACAAGTTCACAATAATCACTGAGATGATACCTAGGTAGTAAGCTGTAGTAGCTTATAGTTCGGATCGGAACATCCACCACGATTAGGATCCAGTGATCGCTGGGGTTATGCGGAATGATTATGCGTGTATGTTTCCGTCCGATTGGCTACACAGGCCCTTCCAGCATCTCCTTTCTCTTTTCAACGTTATTTAAATCGAGTTCCGTATACTTACTATATAGGACTGTTGTAGATTCGCCCCATCCGAAAAGCGATAAAATACACATAAGCGGGGACGTCAAAAGCCAATTCGAGGGGAGAAAGGGGCTCAAGTCTTCTCGTACTTCTTCCTTCGTTCTGGTCCTAAACTGCATATCGGAATAATCACTAATGGAGAGCATTTGAAGCTCAGCCTCTTTGATCACTTCACCGACAGTCCCCGCTTTTGGCTGAAAGTCGAAGCCGCAAGAGAGACGCTGGGAACCCTCTCCCACCTTATCTTCCCGCAAGGAAGGTTCACGTACGGCAAGGTCTCGTACCCAGTAGTCGCAGTCCATTTCGAATATGTGATCGACCACGGGCTTGGAAAATGCCCTCGGGGGAGGATTCTTGTTGACGTATATAACCTTTCCACCGTTTCGACGTACCGCGGGAATCAGCTTGTTCTTAAGCTTGTACCTCGGACCGTCGATAGCTAATGATATACCAACGACCAGGTAGATATCAGGCGTTGAGTCCGCGTCTTTGTCGATGATCCTCGCTCTTGTCTCGCTTAGAGGATCGTCAATATCGTGGTAGAGGACAACGTTAGGTCGTAAATATCCAACATGAATGTTCGTTCTCCCTCCCTTTCTCCGTCGTTCTTCTACCTTCGATGCGCATTCAGGGCATGGTACGACCTCTCCGGAAGCAAGAGCGGTCTCCCGCACGCCATCCCAGCTCGTGAGATGGCTGCAATAGGAGCACCTGAAGGAGTCAAGGTCGCCATGCAGCTGGACTACGTCGTAGTCCTTGGATTCGATATCAGCGTTCAAACCAGCCCTTGCCTCCAGTCCATCCAGATTCTGCGTGTAACATCTTTGAAGCTTTCCGGATCTTTGAAGGACTTGGAGAAATCGATGCGTATCCGTCTGAACCAGATCTTCGGATTTCGCTTTGTTCCTTATTTCCATCAAGCATTTATATAATTCTTTCCTTCTTTCTTCGTCATCGAGTACTTCTCTCTCGAAGAGACCTCTATTCGTCTTGTGAAGGCCGGTCTCAGACCGAAAGTCCTGGATAACTGTTATCTAAAGATGGGCAAAGGTATAGATTAATACTCACAGGTATACCGCAATTGGTACTAATTCCGGCGCCTACGAACATGATGATTCGACAAGCCTCGTTTATAACACTGGCGACTTACTGTAGCTCCTGCTTCACATCGTTCGTGACGTCTCCCAGTGTTAGTGAGTTATCGCCAGAGTAGATGGTTTAGGGGGAAATATCTAGCTGGTTTACCACTGGAGAGGATCCAGTGCAGCCTGTCTCGGTATCGTCTATCGACATATATGATGAGGCATCTTGCGAATCCTATTGGGCGGATGCTATAAGATCCGCCGTCGAGGAATTTTTTCCATCTGGGTTTACTTGATTACTGGGAGTCGTAATGATGTCAATTTTATTTTGCGGATTCACAGTTCGAATGGAGACCAGCCCTGCTCTGTTGTTTGGCGGAGTCGTGTTGGGCGTAGTGTTTGGCTGCGGATGAGCCGCTAGAGGCTGTAAGTCCTTTTCGGTTTCTCGCCCTTTCTTAGAGAGTCGCCGAATCTCGGTCTGAAGGACGTTCATGATCTTGCGATTTGTATTATCATCCTCTTCAGGATTTGATTCCTCTAGCAAACTCCTAAGAGAGCGTTTAAACTAGGAAGAAGCTTAGTAGTCTCTTGAAGGATATATTTCAGACAGCCTTACCTTGAGAATACGAGCATCCATTGCAGATACTAAGATATCTGTAAGTAATCCTTCTTTAAGGGAATCGGAAAGTCTCTAAACATTTTCGGTAGATCAAAGACTCTAAGTCTTATCGGTTTATGATCTAAATTTACGGTAGCATCTATAATCGGCTCTAAACGTTGACATCTATAACCAAGGCCTCTTTCGAATAGCAGTATCCAAAAGCGAACCCCTGTCCTGTACTCGTCGTTAGCGCATTTTATCACTGCCGATTTACTCATCCTGTAGCAAGAAGCCAAGAGGAAAGTGAAGAAGGCGAAACGCTCCGGGCTATATAAACCGTTAACAAGAAAGGGTAATTCAGGTTGACCGATTATTCAATACAGAGGCAGAAAATCAAATATAAGTAGAATGTTAGAGGTGGCTAATAGTTGCTATTTGCAAAGTAAAGCCGGTGTAAGCAAGGCTATGAAATGTATGTACAGCTAACCTAACAGTCTACCCACGCTATTTAAAGGTCCAACTATAGGCGTGGCTCTCAAGATGCTCCGTAGCCAGCCGTAAACGCTGGCGAGAAAAGCAAAACAGCTTCATACTATATCTATTCAGCGATATCAGTATTAGAGACATTCTGCAAGCGCCCTTCAATATCAAGGTCTGCAAATTCATTGCTGATTCTGATATCTGAAACGTAGTTTCTGGCGTAGGCGATCTCATCTTCGCTGATTCCAAGGTCGTCCTTTGGAATCCAGACGACAGGGCTGCGATAGTTAGCAGCCTTATGCTTGTACCCACGCCGATCTGTTACGTCGAGTTCGTTCCGTGCGAGCTCGTCAACACTATCTTGGAGATCTTGGGGGATTTTCTTGGAAGGCCTCATCCAGCCATAGCAGGTATGCCCTAGATGTCGTAAATGATCGAGCGCAGGTGCTGAGGAGTGATTCCAATTCGATTCTCCTCCTTCATTCTGCCTGTCTTTGGGGAAGGCAGGCAGGTATTTGAGAATTAAGGAGAAGATGTTTCCTAGAAGCAGTTAGTAAATGACCATCAATGTTATAGTAATTATCATAACCACGGCCTGACCGATACCAGTAAAAACACCCCGATCATTGCGAATAGATAGGAAAAGACCTATCAGGCATAGCTCCATCATGTAGACCCCTGTAAAGAGCTGCTTCAAAGCAGTCGGATAAAGTTGACCTCCAGTATCGTACGGAAAAGCCGACACGTAGAGCAGGTTGTAGCGGAATACGAACCAAAATAAGCTGAAGATGACGACGCTGAACGGGAGTATAAGGGGAGCGATGATTGAGTACGTCAGGCCTAGATTGTCAGCAGAGGCGTCGGCAAAGGTGCGAGCGTCTTACCAATACATGCGAGGTTCGTGTAAAGAGGGTAGAAGGTGCCCCATCGAATCTCCGGTAAACCCATCTGTCTCTCCCACTTCTGTCTCGGTGTGTGATCCGTCCAGGGGGCGAGGATAAGCCAGTTGATTAGACCCTCAGCTTGCAGGAAGGCACCTGCACTCACCGAAAGACCTTGTAAAGTGAGATAGGAGAAAAAGTAGTTGCTCGCTTTGGGAAGGTTTCTGGCTAACAACGCGGGTGCAGAGCTCGGGCCATGGAGGTCTTGAGCGATGGCCGTAATACTGGATGAAAGCGACACCGTGAGAAAGTTTTGCACGAAGAGAAAGACGAAATAGTATTTCTGCAGCGACAGCTCCACTGCCGTCTCCGTAGATAGACCTTGCCAACCCGTGATAATACGCAGGACCAGCGGCAGTAATGCGGTCAGTGCTACTAGCATCAACTGCGGCAGTACACCTTGAATGATCCCACTCAGCCACGCCGGAGCACCAGCTATCCAGTGAAGCCACGATACGGAGTCTCCGAGGGTGGCAATTTGGGACAGGAAACCCGTGAATGCGACGGGTATCGCCCACGTTATGAGAAGAGAAGCGATGGCGATCCACACCAACCCACTCCGTATATATCGATTCCACCATCGTTGAGATAGAGTGCTCCATCTTAATTCTCGCACGGAAACGTTAATGTGTCGGGCCGATGAGTGCAGAGGGTCGGCGTTCAGGAGGGTTTGACAGGCCATGTACGCGGCGGATTGGGTGTTGAACCGTATAAAGGCGGATTTCATTCGTGGATACTTGCTTGATTCTTCTCCACTCGACTCGAAGTCGGCCAGCTCCGCTAGGTCTGCCCTGATCTCCTTGTTCATTCGTGCTAGCTCGCCTAAGCAGTGGTGGATGGTATCAACCCTTCTTCCGATAAGAGGAATTATTGGTATCCAGGTGCATCCTTGTCGTGGAATGTACATATGGTCACGGTCCTTCTCCTTCAGATAGCGCTTCCACAACGGTCCTTCCTTTTCGGTATCCACCCCACTCGATCGTGCAAGCTCGTGGCTGTTGCGTTGACGGAAAGACTTCGTTGCCGATGTGATAAGGCTGGTCTCCGCGGCTTCTAGTGTAATGACGAGCTTTTTTCGCTCTTGGATCTTCTTCGACAGAGTAGAGAGATCTCGATTGATCCAGACGGAATGGATGCCACCGGGGAATATACCGTACACATCCTCTAATACCGGAAGGTCTCCCTCGGGAATGTCGGTCACCAGAATCGTGTTGGCGGCCTCCAAGCGACGATGCGCAGGTGACGCCAGGTAAAGATTACGGACGTGAACGAAAAAAAGTAGTTCCACGTAAATGGTATAGCATATGAACACGATCACAAGCAGAGCCATCGCCAAATGGGTCCAGTAGAATGCTGTGTAATCGAGCCCGATATTCGCCCAGCTATATCTATCGAGACCGTGGGTTCCTCCTGCAGCATCATTGCTACCGAGTAGGTTTAGGGGAACAAGGCATAGTATAACGACGACCGATAGGCTGGTGAAGATGGTGAGGAGAGTGCGGATATATCGAAGGAAGAAGAAAGCGTCTAAGCCAGAGTGTTATAAGATGATCCTGTCGGGAAGCTGGAATATACGTGGGATCCAAGATATTGTACCTGAAGGAGGTTGAATGGTGCGTTGTCCTTCAGGCACGAGATAAGTTCGAGGTTGACTGGCACGCCGACTCAGTATCTTTGCGCTTGAAGGATGATCGGGACTCACTAAATTTGTTTGAGTCTATCCTTAAGAAGGATAAACACGCAGACTTCTGTGGCAAATATGGCCGCCGATGTGACAAGTGACGCCAGAAAATTTCGGAGCGAGAGGCCTTGAGCGTGTCGTGCTGTTTCTGGTGAGGCGTTGAGCGCAGTGCCAGCACTGCCGAGGGGGGATGTCATTGTCGTCGATATCGCCAGATGAATGGAAAGCGAACTGGATGAGAAATACCGTTAGGCCAGCTTTCTGAGTGTTTTCTTTCCACTAGGTATTGTTCGCCCAGCCTTCGGCGGAGGGAAACCAGTTTTGAGGCTTTCATGTTGAGCTCCAGTTCTTGCTCCCTCAAGCTCCAACTCCCTCGGCATCTAATATTGACTCCCTTCTGCTCCAGTTTTGCTACGTTCTCCGGATCCAGCTCGTTTTCTTTTTTTGTTTGGAGAAATCTCCTGAAGCACCCCTCCAATATATTTTGCTCGCTCGAAATCGATGAGTATTACTCGTTTCCGTTCTTTGTTCCACAGCATATTCGGCGGACGCTCGTCTGATTGATCGACTCCTGCCCTTCGAACCTCGGCGACCGTTAGCCGGATTTCCCGCTGTAAGCCTTGCCATCCTTTCACGCTCTCGTCCTTATCGGCAAGTTCACCGGCCCAAGACATTAAAAGTATATGCAATATCTCGACCCCAAAATCGAGATTATACGACTCAGTAAGGTTAACATTCCCTAGGTATACCGGTACTACTGCCCCTTGGAGCTTCGCCAGCCGCCGGTATATATCCCCCTCATGTCGTAGGTCGGGTACGAAAGCTTGGACCGTTCCTTTACCGATGAAGACATAGCCGTGCGACACTAATATGACTTTGAACAAAGCGCCTCTCGCTCCTTGTAGGCCCAGCGGCTCGCAATTGTGGTCAAGATCCTCAGCGAGGTGCTTCTGAACGAGATCCAGGAACTTTGACTGGTCGACCGCATGCTTCTGGCCACGTCTGGCATGCAGCGACGCGTTGGGGCAGTTTCTGTCTAGCGGCCATCCTCGCGCAATGCCTAACAAGCACCTTTGCGTACAGTACTGCCGCTGCGTGCCGCGGCTGCTGCTTGCTTGATTGCTGTTTTTCCGGCCCCCATGTTTCCGTTGACCGCTGGGTTTCCCCTGGCTCCTCTTCGAACTGCTCGCACTTGGTCTGGTGGGGCTGTTTGGTCCGTCGTGACCGTCCTGCTCGTCATCGGAGTTTTTGGGCAGATCACCTGGTTTGCACTTCGATCTCAGGTTGTACTCGCTGGTAAATGTAGCCTTCCTTCCCCCTTTGTACAGTGGCGACTTCTGTGCAGGCTTCTTCATTGCTCCAAGCTGTCTCTCACTTGCAGGCGTTTGTAGATTAACGGTTTCAAGACTGGTAACAGGATGTTTCTCCAATTGCTTTTTCGCATCCTTCCGTTCTGCATGAGTCCTCCGTTTTGATTTGGATGCTAACAAACACAGGCCGAGGACCTGGCCTATGGCCGTCCGCTGGAAGTTGAAGATATCCTTGCCGGCGTTGTCCGCGGCAACCTCGTCAGCTGGCATCGTTACGTGATAGAACAGCGTGGTGTTGTTTTTTTCGTCATCCCAGTCAATGCAAAGGAAGACGAAGGCCTCCCCCGTGGTGATGTAGCTGTATTCGAGCCTGTTCTCAATCATGTAGTGGAACGTCTGCGTCGCCACCGCCACGGCCACCTTGTCCGCATTGTATTGTAGCCTGTCCTCGAAGGCCTCTTCCGAGTGCTCCGCGTCTTCTTCGGTCATGTCCGGGGGTATAGGAGGTGGGATATGGGTTCGACCGAGGACCTCCTTCTTCACATCCATTGACCGAAATCTTGACAGATTGCCGCTAGAGAGTTTGTGAGGCGGTTTGTACTCCACGACGAACAATAATTGCCGTTCACCCCCTACTTTTCTGTAAATACAGTACTGGTCGGCCCGGGTTCGCCCTAGCTTAGGATCGGAGTCAGGTTCCAGGTTGGATGCGCTAGATGAACTAGATAAACTAGATGGCGGTGCGGTTGGTAAAGGGGTTCGGGGGGGTTGGATGTGTAGACGCTCCTGAACTTCCTCTGCTGTCTCATTGAGGGAGTTGGGGTCGTTTTCGAAAATGATCCCTTGTCCGAGCTGAAACTGTTTAGGGTCTTGCATGATCTCCGATAGACGATTGATGATGTCGGCCACTTGGACCTCAATGGCGGATTTTTCATAGTTTCGAAGGCTTGCTTCGTTGGCAATTCGGATGTTGCAGTGGAGTCGACCTTGATCCTCGACGCTGAGGATTGGGTTGAAGAGTCGCAGAGCTGGCTTGTTTTTTGGGTGGAAGATATTATGGGCTGTCGAAAACACCCTATGTTGTTCTTCCGCGAAATTCTCCCACTTTTTTAGATTTTTCGGGTAGTATCTATTCCCAGGGTTCGTAGGGCGCTTGGTTGTCCAGCTCTTGTTAGTCTCGACACGTAATGGCTTATGGAGATGTTCATGGCAAGCCTGGAGAAATTCATCAAGAGTGGTTTTTTGATTGCGCTGCTCCGCCTGCTGCTTGTCCTGCTCCGCCTGCTGCTTGTCCTGCTCCGCCTGCTGCTGAGCCTGCTCCGCCTGCTGGCGTGCCCGTCGGTCTTCTTCGGCACGCTACTCAGCGGCTAGTAGACGCTGCGTAAGGCGTTGAAACTCTGAATCGCGTAGCGAAGACATATTGAGTTATAGTACTTTATTAAGAGTGCTTATAATCTCGAGGATCACTGTTAATGTTATGTTCGTCGTGACAATCACATATTAAAATAAGAAGTTGCCTCGGCAATAGGTGATTAGTTACCATAACAATCGCCGCGGCACCCTAGGCCGCAGCCGTGCTAAACGCATTGCTTAGCACCTTTGAACATTCGCCTAGCTAACAGCCTCAGCCTTCTTACCAAGAACTACTTGAACGGTTTCACTCCATTTGCTCGTAAAATTCAGCGTTGCGAACGGTATTACCAGAAACTCTAATACCACTCATCATGGCTTTCGACAGCCTCTCTGAAATTGTTTCTCTCATTACTGATAACCTTGGGCGGAAGGACATGAGCTTACTTTTACGAACGGCTCGTCGCTTTAATACGGTCTTATGAGCCAAGTTCTATGACATGGCTCTTACATATACCCGTACAACTGGAGAAACTGTCTTGTTATAGGCAGCGTTGCACAACCGCGAAGCCACCTTCAAATCATTATTGGAAAGAGGAGTAGATGTGTCAATCCAGGATAAGGACGGAAACACGGTACTACGTCATCTAGCTACGAAAGGAAATCTACATCTTTTATCCCCGCTGCTCCGATACTCTTATGATGTCGACATTCGGAACCTGAAGGTGAGGCCCGTCGACATCTCGAGCTGGAAATCTATAAAAACAACAGAATACCACTGCAAAGCCGAGGAAGAGCTAGAGCAATCTGCATCAGACGCGGTTACAACGTGGGGAGATATGGGGAAAGATTCAAGAAACCGGTACATTTTGCAGCCCAGAAAGGGCAAACAAACATCGTCAAACTCCTTCTCAACGCTGGCGTTGACGCTTCGGCTACAACGTATCACAAAAGGACCGCGCTACATTACGCTGCGATTGAAAATCATGAAGATGTGTTCCAATTACTTTTGCAAGCGGGTGTAAATGTTTCTCAGAAGGATTATTTTGGAATGACAGCGTCCGGCTACGTCTCGGTCAGTGTGCCTCGAATGGCCTCGAGGTGCAAAACGTAATTCTGCGAAGACCTCCCATTCGCGGATTTCCTTCCCCGCCCCCTTTTCCTGATTTCAATCGCCCCCAGCGAGAGGTCGATTCAACCGCGACGTCTTCTTTACAGGTTACCGCAAACGCCAAAGGGTCCCAAGAAGAGGGCGCAAAACATAAGGCGTAAGGAAGTGATGCTGTGTGCTTGGCCGCTCGAAGGAATCACAAGGGGTTTCGTTTATGGATGCTTCGAAAAGCATCCAAAGTCTGACGCACGGGTTGGAGCATCATAAAAGACAACGACAGCGCCAGAGTTCTTTAGCACAGATGATTCTCTTGATCCTTCAACCACAAGATGAAGAAATCCTGTCAGATCGCTGTTTCGGCCCTTGCGGCTCTGGTAGCTGCAAGTCCGTTCAACTGCCCGCCGGCCGCAACTGTGACTGTGACTTACAGGGGCGGGGATTTAATCCCAGCTTCAAGTTCCGTTCCAGTCACGAGTGCTCCACCTCCTGGAAGCACTACGGTTACCGGTAGCTCAGGCGACTATATGACAATTTCGATCACTAACGTGTACGGAACTCAATTATCTCTGTCCTTTACCTCTAATGCTGGTGGCCCCGCTCCGGTAGGGAATCCATCAGCCACCATACTTCCCGACACCTCGCCTACCTCTTACGCTTTCCCAACTGGGTGGGTAGGAAGGATAAATGTTGGGCCCAATACTAACCCGCTGGGCAGTAAGATCGAAGGCAGCTTTACAGGTCCACCCGATATCGATGTCAGCTATGTCGATGGCTACTCTGTACCTATCACATGCTCGTCCGAGGGCACAGCAGTCTCCGGCTGCAACATCGAACTGTTTAAACAGCTAGGCATCACATGTGACCATCAAGTCCACGGCCCTGTCTGCCTCAACTCCGCTTAGGATATCGCCGCTGGACCTGCTCCGCCTTTTTTCACTGCTTGCGCAGGGGCTGCCTACACTTATCCTAATGATAACGAGGCTAATGTAAGCAACCTCAAGAGCACCCTGGTTTCTTGTTGCATCGGCACGTCTTGCGAAGCACCCTCAAGGCAACTACCTAAACGAGGAAATCCAACGCCCAAATCGTCTATACGGATCAGAAATGATGAACCACGGGCAGTAAAAGCACGTGACTCCCTACCGTCAACACTTCCGTTCGCATACAAACTTGGTCACCATCATCACTCCCGCCAATCCCGTGTCCACGGAGCGGTCTACTAACATGTATGTTCATGCAGAGCATTGTAGCTGCTCCTATCACTCTGAACGACTTACGCCTTTATTACGAACCGTGTCAAAGCGATAGACATCATGGTTTTTAATGAACGATGGCAATATATAGTCGCCTTCTGGCTTAGGTAGAGCTTCAATTCAATATATACTACATCGAAACTACTTGGAAATCGAATTCATATTTTCCTTGACAAAGCATAAGCCTATTACACGAGTGTCACCCGGTTATAGTAGTATTCCTCCACCCTCCGACCCTTTGGTCGAAAACCGATCTTGCAGTATAAGTCCATTCCACGCGTATAGGTATCCTACAATGGAAGGTGCATGAATTGGAGACTCGCTAAAAGGGGATCCAATTTTGACTCCGTCACCGAGTATTCAAAACCCACCCACCGCCGTTAGGGAGCCAGTCATGGATTCCTGGAGGCTAGGAGGTCGTCTAGACCGTAATTATATTAAGGCAACAGGTTTGCTCCACTTCTGTAGAACACTCCATATCTACTTCCCTGAAAATCACAAATGTATTCCCTAAAAGTATTGCTCTACGGTACTATCCTAGTTGCTTAAATGTTCATAGCTCTGGCAGCTCCTAGTATGGCAAATCCCCCACCCGATGCAGAAGGCAAAAGCAGTCCGAAGAGCGTTAATTCTCTTGCTAACGGGGCTAAAGGTTTGAAAACCCAAGTGAAGGGTGAGATTAACGAGCATTTAGAGAAACGACAGGTATAAACACGCCTCTCCTTTGTAGGAATGGCTAAGAAGTATGACAGGACAAACCTTCGAAGATCGGACTTACCGCTTACAGCGAAAGAGACTGCAACGGGTTTTTAGGGGCGGCAGACGATCTCACGAAATTTCCAGGGGATACGTGGCTCCCTATGAAGGATGGGGTCGCGTACAGCTTTCAGCTTCTCTACCGGGGCCTCCAAGGCCAAGAGCAGCTCGACATTTCCACCAAGAATGCCAGTAACGGAGACCAGTGCGGCGATTTCATCGATAGTTATTTCGCGGGCACCCCTACTTCGTGTAACAACTGGGGAAACATTGGCTGCGTGAGATTTTAGAACAATCCTGGTCTTTGAGTGAAGAGTAGGATTCATGTCGCAGGCCGTTGAAGGAAGCTCATTTGTTCTGTGAAGATTTATTAGTATAGTATTCATTCTATAGTAGTATTTAGTATAATACGCTCTCGATATGTAATTGGATTCTGGAATATTTAGTGGACTAACAGACAAACATATGCCTACTACTATAACGCATCATCTATTCTCTTAATGTTCAAGATTTATAACTGTCTTAGCTGATTCCTAAGGCTAGTCGCAGGGGATATCTATGCCTACAGTCCTCTCATCTTCTCTTCGTACGGCATGAGATCTTTGTACTCTGGAAGATGTAACAGAAGTGCAGGTCATGTTAGAAAACTGTAGAAAAGTGTCGAGAGGGACGTTAACAAGGGTGCGGTGGGGTGCGGTTCTTTTCGAGTCGAGCTAGTGAATCAAGCTTCATCACTGGTGCTCCTCAAACCTTGTTTGCCTCTAAATAGAAAACTCTCCGTTGCCCTGTATAAAATCTATGAGCTCGTATGTCCTATCCTCTTGATCATGCACGGACTAATGATGAATGGCTTTGTCCTCGAAATAGGGTCGGGAATCGAATTGCGACGTCCTGTCTCGTAAGCTATGTATAGCTCCAGAACTGGATGCTTAGGGTCTAGAAGTGGATGCTAAGATCAATCTTTCCTTGTAAGCGCCCATGCTTTTAGTAATAGGCGAAGCGTTTGGTATAATAGAGGCTGAGAACCTTACTATAGCAATGACAAGGATAGAAATCCCACCTCGATTTGTCAGCCGTAGGAGACAGCGGGTATGAACGTCACACCAATCCTTGAGTGAACTGCCCTTGCGCCTACATGCGATGTTACCGTATCTATGTCGGAACTTAACATCGTCTCTATTATGAGGTTTCCCTGAAGGGTTCATCTCCTTCGGGAACTAGTATTGTCTCCATTTACTCGCTAGCGAATACGGCTAATAAGGTGATGAGACGTGCATTCGTAAGCTTTTACAAGGCGAAGTAATACGGAAAAAATGAAGATTTCTAATAGGCAGGGATCTACTCTTCGCGCCGTCTTAATTAGAAGAGAGTACAAACACTTAAAAGCCGCTACAATCACGTTGAAAAGAAACTCCAGCAAAATACAACTAATAGCGCTATAAGAGCCGGTGGAGTCTAGCTTTCAGGTGCCTAAGGGGCGTAAACTTCAACATTTCCTAACCTCCCCTTCGCTTGCCGCTAGTAACCTCGCCCTTATTAGCTTTACCTGAATTCCCTCCCTGGCTCAGACTGTTATATCTCTTTGGGAGCGGAGTTATAGGTGTTTTCACTACCTACTACCGATTAACTTACTCTGTTAACTCTTTCAGTATCAACCTTATTACTTCGAAATAGGGATATAACGCTTCGACGTATTAGCTTAGTTAGTCTATCTATCTTTCATCAATATCAATATTTTCCGTTGATCGCCGTACTACTCGATCGAGATACCTAGAATTTTCCTTTATCCTAAACAGACGTTAGCAATATTAAGACTATAGTATTCTCTTTATACAGCGCCTTGATCTCTTCGTATTCCGGTCCCGTCCCCCTAAAATTAACGCTGGAATCTTGACTACCGAGCGAACCTTGCAGGTTGGCTTGGTCGTTACATACCGGAGTAGAGATTCGATCTCCAGGCGTATAGTCGGTTTGAAGATCCTGAGAGAAGATCGTCTGTCAAGGATCGGGTTCCAAGGTGCCTTCACTAACTAAATAATCCAGGAATGAGAACAAAGTCGGATCCTTATAGCTAGTCACGTAGTTACTATTAATGAAGTCGTTCCATTCATTATTAAGGTATTGTTCATCGAAAAAACTAGCTATAGCGAGAAATACGTGCAAGTACAATGTACTGATAACTACCTATCGCTGTCCCCTTTTAAATCCTAATACAACCGTGCATCTACTTCTGGCGCCAAAAGCTGTCATTAATGGAGCATTGGATGTAAACCAGTTATATCGCTATAGCTCGGAGGATTTACCCGTATATTGGCTTAGTGCCTAGTAGATGTACACGTTAACAGTTGTGCCGCGAATCCTTGTAGCAGGGCTAATAACTTGCATAAGCCACGCGGAGATACTGGGCGCTGAAACACACTAACTTCAGGGTAGCCAATCATCCTACTCGAGTAGTCGCTATACTTCTGGACAAAGAGCGATATCAAGGTAGTGCGGGATAAGGACATGGATTGAAATCCATCCGCATAGCCCTATCCTTTTGCTGTGAGAAGTCCCGCGGCAAGCGTAACTTGAGTGTACTTGACGGCGGTCCGAGCGCATAAATGACTCTAGTGCATTCTTGCTCTTTGCGCCCAGTCGTTCATGAACCGATTGGATAGGAATTGTAATCCCGAGGTATCCGAAGGATTATATAAGGGTGATCAGCGAAAGTAGTACTAGGCATAGTTAAGGTATAGGGGACTCAGAGATAGAGCGGTCTAGTCACATTGTTTTAGGGTTCGAAGAATATATAAATTACAACTTCTTCGATTACTTATCTCAAACGATCTAGGTACTCGAATCATTCGAAACTATTACTACATTCTCATATTCCTATCACTACATCCTCGCATTCCCGTTATAACCTTCGCTCTGATAATTATAGCAACGCAAGGTGGAAGTACACTATTTCAATTTTCTAGGGTGGTATGGGAAGTCCAGCCGCTTGAATAAACGAATATTAACGTTAGTAACAGCCTGACCAAGCCATCTACCACACGTGCGGTGTTAAGCTAGCTTCCTACGAGAAACTCCGCTGGAAGAAGAAGGCGCTCGAAAATGAGAATGCCATATTGTACTAGCGGCTCTTCGAAGCTAGTTAAGCTAATCAGTCTAACGAGGTCTATATAAGGTTCTTCGATACCTAAAGCGAAGAAGTCGTAAAATTGAAAGAGATCCTAAGTAACTATCAAAGAACATTTACAACTCAGTAGGAGGTACTGGAGTTGGAGAAAAGGGAGCGGGCTCTTGTAACGCAATCCCTGAATTACGAGTCCAGTTGTCACAAAGCAACTGAGAGATCGCTGGAGCAAGAGCGTGCCCATTTTCGGGACTTTATTGGATTTCTGGATACTCTTGAGGTTCCAAGAAGAGCGGATCTAAATGATAACGCAAGCATTGGCACAGTTTGGGTCGAAGGGAATGGCATGAAAGGGGCACTCGAACAGCTAGAGGTGAAGACAAAAAGCCTAGAGCAGGAGCTCTATAATACCAGAGATGACCTCCAGCACAAGCGAATTCTGCTGGAAGAGCTATCACGCAACTTTGAGGTCGCGCTTGAAAGTACGTCCATGTCACCGTCTTCTAAGAGCAGTAGAGAAGAGAACGGGCAAATGGTACTGCTGTCTAAACCCAGTGAGCAGCGAAGGCGAGAGGGTAGTTAAGAGATCGAGCGGCGGATATTATTCTTATATTTGATTCCTAGTTGACTTCACACCGAGTTTCTTGTCCTGCGTGCTTAGATAGTTCCGTCAGTATGAATACTTGTCATCGCAAGCTCCTTGGCTGCAAATCTTCTGTTGTGGACAGTGTTCCTTATGTTTGAAGTGGTGGCGACAGAAGTTGCCCTCCCGTCGCCAAAAGCGGATGCATTAAAGGCATCGAATTATGGATAACTATCCGTACTATTAAATCCCGTATGGCGTCCCCTTCTTCTTCCGATCGACATTGTGTTATTCCATCCATCTAATCCGGCTTGCTTCCAGTAAAGCTTTGTCGACCGTGCGTATAGCTTCTTGCGAGCACCTGGCGTGGTTATAGGTAGTTGACATAAACGATCTCAGGCTTCTCGACCCTGGTCGCATGAACCAGTTGGTAAGGGAACTGAAAAATCCCTCGAATCAACGACCTTCTTCCCTATTGTTCGTGGGACGACAAGCCAAGGATCTTGCTCTTCGGGAACTTTTCCCCGATAACAACTTCAAGAAACGTTTTTGCGACGGCGTTATAACATTGAGAATTGACAACGCAAGTACTTACTCCGATCATCCTATCTTTTTTGCGGAGAGTAGCCCAAGTCAAGGGATACCCTTAGCAGCCGATGATCCTCGCGACTGTGAGACCGAGTCATTTCCCATCCAGTGGGCTGAGGACACGACCGTGCAGCATCTCTATAACGTCTTGCACGCCCGCCTCTTCTATCTCTTCGCCGATGTCGTCTGCGTGTTTGCCGATGACTTTGCCGACTTCAAACATGCCGTCCAACCGCTGAAGTCATGGGCCGCTGCCGGTAGCGCTTCCGGTCATTTCGACAAGATTCGACCGAGAGTTGTTATCGTTAGACGTGGAGACGCAGCTAGTCCCAGTCCCACCTATGATCTTCTCAGGATAGACGATCTTCAGCAGGGCCTCCATAATAGATCTCTGAAAGAATTTTTCTCTTCGATCAAAGTGCTTCACCTGGCCACTGAGCAGCTATCTCCCCTGGCACGTTTTCGACGGCTCAAGGAGCTCCTTTGGAGGGAGATGGACGAGATGCGCCAGGCTCGACAGAATCTCGGCTGTCTATATTCTGCTGAGCACACCACTCGGTTTTTCCGCATGGCTGTGGCCCACACAGCCGCCTCAATGAGTCGGCCGTTCGATTTCATATTGGCGAGCCGGAGGGGTAACGAGGTCGAGCCAGATTTCGTTCATCACTTGTCCAGATTCATGCGATCCGGAGAGGACCACCAGGTTCCTCGCGACGCACTGATGACTTTCGTTGCTTCAAGTATCATGTTGGACGCATATCCCCTAAAGATGCATGGTAAGACAATCCTGGCCCTGGCGAATATGGATGCTCAACATCTGACCAAAATCCGCAGTCTTTGATCCGGAGATGCTTTATGACGTTCACTATCGGCATTTTTGTCTTCAGTCCCTTACTGAGACATATGATGACCGCGATCTCGTTCAGCACCAGGACACCTTCATTCGCAGCCAGCTGGTTCAACTCCATTCCTCCATGATCGCATCCGGGAAGCCCGCCCTACAGATGCACCGGGAGAAGACGGCTTCCCTCGATATTGACTGGGCGCAGATGAAGAGCAATGAAACCTGCTTTTGTTATCTTCCACGGATGCCTGAGATTACTCTTTCTTGTGGACACGCCATATGCGAAGTGTGCGTTCGAGATATTGGCGATGAAACCTCGGCCTTTGACTCTCAGTATCGCATTGACGCTTGTATGCTTTGCCGAACGGGAAAGGTTTTGGTGGGATTGAGGCCGCTCACTGCCGGATTACGGCTCTTGAGCATAGACGGTGGGGGGACTCTCGGGGTGATAGCAATAGGATTCATGGATGTTTTACAAAGTAATCTAGGAAATATCTGGAGAATCCAGGATTTGTTCGATGTGGCATATGGCACCAGCGTTGGTAGGTTTGACGATCCAACATTGGCTTTTACCCTGGCTGACATGGGAACAGGGGGCCTTATCGTGTTGATCCTCTTCCTGCGCCAGCTACCAGTTTCGGAGTGTGTGAAGATGTTTGATACCCTGGCCAAGCAGCTATTTCCTCCCTCTGCCGATGGAACGAGCGTTCTCAGTCGTCTTCGGCGTGTGCTGAGGTCGTGGTACCGTGACGCATGCCACAATGCGGAAACCTTGGAGTCCCATTTGCAGGAAACCCTAGGCTCTCAGGGCCGGTTGTTCGACCACGTCCAGGGCCTCATCGCCACGAAAGTTGGCGTCACGGCAGCTACCATTGATAAAGGCATCCCGGTCTTGTTGACGAATTATAATGGCTCAGGCAAGTGGGACGAGAAGTGCGGTATGGATGGAGGATATTCCTTTCTAATTCCAAGCTGACCATAAGTCAGGCTATAAAATCATCCGTCCGACGGATATGAAAGACGAACCGTACCTTTGGCAAGCGTAAGTCTCCTTTGTTCTACGATTGCATGGGCTCAAGTTGTCTAGGGGCCGAATGACTTCGGCAGCCCCAGTGTAAGCGTTCTCGGCTGCCTCCGCTATTACCCGTGACTGATCTCTATAGCCTCTATCCACCCGCATATACCTGTGCGACTGGCCCAATCCAGGACGGAGGTATGAGTGGACACAACAATCCTATCAAGCTTGCGCTTTGGGAGAGCCTGCGCATCGATCCTTCACTCTCTAGACCTGACCTCGTGGTATCCGTGGGTACAGGTACCAGCAGAAAAACGAAGTCGCCGAGAGCTACTTCTTTCCGCCACGTTCTATTCGACGGCTTCAATCCTCGGCTGTGGCGGGCCTATATGTCATCGTTCGACGGCGAAAGCAACTTCAGAGACGTTGTGAACAGCTTGGACCGCGAAAACCGTGAAGACTATAAGCGGCTTAACGTTGTTTTACCGAGGAACGAGCCGGCGATGGACAATACCAACCGAATGGACGAGTTGCGTCAACTTGTCCATCTGAATCCACAGATGATCCAAGAGTGCGAGGAGACGATATATGCTTTGCTTATAGCATCTTTCTACTTTGAACTGAGCTGCGTCCCGAGCCCACTGCCAGGAAACCGAATCCGCTGTCTCGGGATGATACGATGCCGTCTTCTAGGTGAAATCATAGTGAAATTGCTCGAGCGAATCCATCCTTCTAGCCTATCCTTCGTAATACATAGCAAGGCCTTGGGGCATTACCACGGCAAACGCGATCTCTGCCCGTCGTGCCGACGATACCGAAAATCTGTGGAGTTCACCGTTCGGGATCTGGGTCAGCCGACCAGTATATATGCAACGAGTGCAAGAAGGCCTCGACGGAAAATCAGCGCTTTTCCGCAGACAATGCAGTGGTTTATCGACTAGCAACATCTTGACGCTCCTTTTGGCACGGCCTATCATGGAAGTCTAAACCACTCATGTAAGTCGTGTGTGGCTGCCGCCTACCGTGAGCTGAAAAGGCAGGCCCCTGATAACGAAGGCTGACACGAGCCGCTTAAGAAGCCTCGACTGTATTAGCAGCCGGTGCCAATGTTTCATAAGAAGAGAAGACATACAAATAGCATTAATAACGACACTAGTAGATCAAGAGCCTGAAGCCTAGCTGGGGGATTGATCAGATGGGGAAGAGGAGAATGATTCTGTTAGGAGCCTCATGATTGTACCCCGTGTCGTAGTGCCTGAGATTGGCGAGCTGAGCTACATCTACCTATTAGGTGGTTGTAAATGCAGGCTTTCTTAGCACCGAGGATCATTCGTACTCCCTATAGGAACGATGACTTATATCAAAGCGTGGCGCCTGGTACTGCAATAAGGTTCTCTTTAGCCGCCTTAAAGTGTGTCGGTACCGCTACGCTATTATCAAGGCCGAATCGATCTATACCCTTATTATTACAATAAAGTATATAGATTCATTTAGAAGGATACTCTAGCTTATTATATATCACACCCGTATATAGTCTACTATATAAAGATTGCGCTATTAATTAATAGGGACCTCTTAGTTTTATATATTACTGAAACTATCTACTTATCTAACTCAGAGGTCCTACTTAAAACCATGGAACCTAGTATTCTTATTAAGGTATTACAAAGTATAGAATAGGATTAAGGACGTACTTAATTCTATATCTCCTCTAGAATATTAAACTTTCATTGATTTATTTATATTAAGTCTTTAGTACTTACTTTATAATTTAATCCTTAGCGTATATTATATAATATCTAGCTATATTATTAAAGAAGTTATTAATAGTATAAAGAAAGTCTCTATTATTATTATAAAAGAAATTTAAGATAAAGGTTATAAATACGTTATTAATATAATTAATCTAACTATTATTATATAGATAGCGGAAAAGATTATAAATATATTTAGTAGATTAAAAATAATAATAGCGGGCTAAAAAGTCTAAATATATAAGATAATAATTATATATATAATAGGTTAAGTAAAAGATTTAAATAATAGTTATTAATTATAAATAGCTTTATATTATACCTTAATATAGATAATCCTATAATTACTCTACTATCTACGTAAAGGACTTTATAAGTAAAGACGTCTATATTAGTTATATTATTATAAACCTTAGTAAGTAAAAAGTAAAACCTTATAATAAATTCCATTTATATTCAAGACTACTAAATCTTTATAACTAACTAAATAGATATTATATATAGTAGAGAAGGCTTTAATAAAAGACTAGCGTTTATAGTCTTATTTAGACTAGACCGCTTAGAAGTTTAGATAACCTAGGAACTATATTTATATAGATATACGAAAGACCCTTTATATTTATAGATAGTCCTATTCGAGCGTATTATCCTACTTATAAATATAGATATTATCTAAGTATTAACGTAGCTATAATATCCTTATACCTTTATACTAAGTAATAAGGAAATATGTATACCTATATTATTAGTATTAAGCGGGCTTTAGTTATCTAAGATATAAATAAGAATATTTACTACTTGAAAAACTCTTTCACGTATCTCTTTATAAAAGAAATTATAAATATAGATATTATAATACCTCTAATACTACTAGTCTCTTAATATAGTTTATAAAGAGTAAGTATTAAATAAAATCTATTAACTCCGGTAATACTTTTAGGCTAGGTAAATTCTTAAGTTCCTAGTATAAGGTATTTACTTTAATAAATTTTATTTCTAATTTAATAGTAAGATATTAAAAGGTCGTCGATTTAAGATATTTAATAATTAAAAATTCTTCCTTATAATTAGGATTATTATATTAATAGGTAGATCTAGTAGCTTAATTAGGCGCCGGATCTTTATAATATACTACGCTTTAATAAGTCCTTAAACTATCTTATCCTTAGTCTTAAATATAATAGACGGAGATAATTAATATACTAACTTCTTAATTAATTAAGATTATAATAGAGGTAATATAACTAATTATAATATTAAGTAATTATATATTAAAAGAATATTAATAATCTAGGCCTCGCTATACCTTTAAGGCGCGAGTTAAAAGGCTTTAGACGCGAATTTTATTATAGCCCTTTTGTAATATTATAAGAATAAGCGTTATTTATAAGGTTTACTAGGATAAAGGCTTACTATTCCCTAGATCTCCTACTTTAATTACTAGAAAAGGCCTGTTAATATTAAAGAGGAAGATATTATTTAGATTAATATCTAATCTATTAGCTATTAATAGATTATAAATTAAAAAGATAATATACTTACTAGTATATACTATATTATACTACGTTTTAAGGAGGACTAGAGCTAATAAGACTAATTTAATAATAATTTTAAGAAGATATAAATTCTATTAAAATTAATTAGAAGGTATTATTTATAGGTTATACTCTATCTATTTAAATATTATATATAATAGATCTTTAATTATTAATATACTTTTAATTTATATATTATCTCCGTCTAGTCTTATAATATTATATAAAGTTTAAATATATTAATATAATATAATAGTAAGTAGCTTATAATTATTTTATTCGCGCTTTAAATATATTTTTTTAGGCTCTATCTTAGTCTTTATTATAGTACTAGATATAAGTAAGCTATTAGCCTAAGTATTTAAGTATATTTAATAAGCTATATAAGTCTACTTTAATTAAAGAGCTTAATAAGACTTATACTTTAAAGATTATAAGAGCCTTTAATACCTTTATTAGTTAATAGGTTCCTTTTCGTCCTTTAAGGATCTACCTAATACTAAGAGCCATTTCCTCTAAGATTATTAAGAGTTCTACCCGTACTAGTCTCCAAGAAACCTGGTTCTTATAGTAGTAGGAGATCCTAAGATAGTTACCGGGATTATAAGGGCACTGAATAAGGTATAGTATAATATAGCTAACTCCCGATCCTTTAAGCTCAGCCCGCGTTACTTTGCATAGGATTCGCTAAGCCTGTTACCTAAGTTCAAGCCACTTCCTATTCTATATAGGAGCTCTTCTCTTCTCCCCCCTCCCTATCCTATCATTGAAATAGTGGCGGAATCTAAGCTATTACTAGCTACGGTAAGTAAAAGATCACGAGCCCCTTTACATATTCATCTACCCTAAAGCTCGCAAGTCTTCACGGATAGATTATCAGAAAAGTAGCTCTACCGGAGGCTTATAAGTAGCGTCGGCGGCTATTTCTCTTAGGACAAGGACGACCTACTCTAAAAACCCCCCCTCCTAATCCACGTTCTCGATTACAGGCCTAAACGGAGGCGCGTATCATACATCCGCGCATTTTGCGTACGGTCTACTAAAATAGCACTAACACACTTTCTAACAGTGCGGTATATCGAAGGAATGCCGACGGTAGCACGGGTACAGAATCATACTACATTTACCTGGAAGCTTAGGAGGTTAGGAAGGAAATAGTGACGCTATAATATTAGTATCCTTACTAGATATACGAGGCCTTTTTAGCCAAGTCTATTTTCTAGACTAGATGTTATCTGACTTACTAAAACTTAATTAACCTTTAGATAATAAGATTAGCCTTGTAAAAGTTACCGCTAATAGAAATATAGCTAAAGTCAGGCGCTTATTAGAAAAGGGTACCTAGCGTTCTTTAAGAGATCTAATCGACTTAATACCCCTTCTAGCGGCTACTCGTTAAGGCTACCTAAGGGTTATATAGCTACTATTAGAATATAACGCCTTAATATTAGACTAGGATAGGTATTATAGAACGGCGCTATATTAGGTATTAATAGGTAGATATAAGAACGCCGCGGAGGAGCTTCTTATACGAGGAGTAAATATATTAACTACGGATAAGAAGGGGTAAGCATTACTATACTTAGTAGTAAAGAGTAGGTCTCCGTAAATAGTAATATTACTTTTAATAGAGGAGTAGCTACATCTGCGCAGGATTATAAAGGTAAGACCGCGTTATATCTAGCGGCTAAAAGAGGTATTTAGAAGATAATAAAATTATTAATTAGCTAAGAAGCGGAAACGTCCCTAGTAGATAGACTTAGCTATATACTATTACATCTTTCCGCTTAACTAGGATATAGGGAAGCGATTAAGCTCTTAGTTAATAGAAGGGTATTAGTATACGCGATTAATAGTATAAGACGCACAGCGCGTTATTTAATAGAAGAGAAGGGTATAGAACGCGTAATAAAGGCTCTAGATAGTAAGCTATTAATAGGCTATATATATAAAGGTCGTTTAATATTACTTTAACTTATTACCTTACTTAACTTTATTAACTATCCTCTTCGTTCTATCATCTATTTTCCCTTCCTATCCCGAATAAAGAACGTGTACTACAAGTAGAAAAGCTTGTATATAGTTAGTAATAGGAGATAGCTACGTATAAGATTATAAGTTACTAACTTAACCTACCCCTTTAAAATCATATTCGAAGTCCTTGCTAACGTTGATAGCGACCTCGAGATAAGAGATAGCTATCCGACTTCCCTTTCAAGATACTAGAGCGTAAGTAGTAGATATAATATTTTTGATCTAAAGTATATAATTAATTAGTATAAGAGTCCTATAGATAATCTATCCGGCTACTTACCTAGCGACTATTAAGATCCTTTTTCGTAAGAAAGTTAAGGTCTTTATAACTATAATATACCCCTCCTTTTTTAATAATAGCCTTTTTTAGGAAGCTCTCCTAGATACCCCTTTTAATAGCTAGGCCTAGTAATTTATACTTTAACGGGAGGTGTATTCTACTCGTGATAGCGTTACTAATCTACTTAACCTAGTTAATTATAAGGAATATAATCCCTTAATAATACTCTAGTTCTTATAAGAAGATATAGACGAGGGTATTATAATAGATATTATAAAGGGAGTATTACTCTAGAAATACGTCGGCTTTATTAAGAAGGAGGACGGCGTTCTATTTATTAGCGCGCTGAAAGATTAGGGGTAACTACGCTTCAAGTTTCTCTACCGTTATACCTAGTTCCCTAGCGGAGATCTGTTAAGTTAGTATTAATAGTAGTCTTATCTACTAATAGTAAGACATACTGAATAGAGCGGCCTTTAAAGATGTTTAGATATTCCCTTAGCTATTAAAGTCTTGCCGACGCCTGTAAGCCTACTAGTAAAGCTGTTAGTATAGTGAGATTTAAAAAAGGAATTAGAGACTATACTACAAAAGTATAATTAAGCCTAGCCCTTTCCCTACTACATAGTTATCGAAGGTATACTTAGTCTCTTAGCTTGTATACGCTTCAGCTAGTACCTGAATAACTTCCTTTTACTTGGCGGGGATCGCAAGTTAAGCGAAAGCCGCGGGATTCTAATTGATATCCTTGATATTAGTAACCGCGAACTTAGCTATATAACGTGTCAGCCTAGTATTACTTCTCACTGGTAGGTAACGAGAGAACTCTACTTACCCTACAATTTGTTACCGTAACTGAATCCTAGTACAGTCAGGCTGCAGAGGATCAGGTCATCTTCATCCATCTTAGTAGGATTCTTGCCATTACTCTTAACTTAATTAGATCGGTTCGTCGAACGATTATTACTCCTAAAAATAGTCTAAGCCTTATCTAATAAATCTTGTTTAGCCGATTGATTGATAGAAGGCCTGGTGTAGTTAGGATTCGCCTCTTAGAAAAAGACCGAATCGATTATAATACAACTGTTAACGGGTACCTTAATCGGCTTACCCTTGCGTATATAGAAGGCATCGCCTCGGTATTAACGATAGTGAACGCCTATCAAGGACATAAACTTTCGACTACATTCGATAAGATATACCTTCATCTCGTTCTTATTTAGATAGTATTCGAGAGGAAAGGCGTCAAGAGAGTTAATCCTTTTTATTCCACGAAACTTCATAATAGCAAGCTCGATTAAGGTCTTCCTAGACGCTTTACTATCGAAATCCATATAGTAATACTTCAGGTGAAAGTACTCCACGTTATTATCTATCATCCTCTCCTCGCCGAAATGATATTTTATATACCTCGGCTTGCCGGTACTATAACAGATAGTATAAACTACTATATTAGGTTTAAAAAGCGCCTAGAGTAAATCGTAGATAATTTCGTAGTCCTTAAGAAGCGCGGTAAGGCGTTTAGTTATAAAGGTATAGGTCTTCTTTACAAGGTCGACTAATAGGTTGAAGTATTTCAGGTATAAAGGATCGTATTAGTACTCTTCTAATTCGGTAAGGTAGTTATATAGTAGGTTCTACTCGACCTAAGCTAAGGTTAGTATCGAATTCTTAGCTTCGAGCTCTTAAAGAATAGGAATGCTTATACTATAGGCTTGTCTTCTCTAAGGCAGATTCCGTTGACATCTTATAGAATAGTCCTTAGGATATCACGTAACGCTTCCGATTTAATGTCAACGAAGAACGTAGGATTCATGATCTTCTTATCTAGGGTAATACATTTTCAGTAACTAAGAGCTATGCAGAGGTCGACATACTTACTAATCCTAACACGAATCACGAATACGTACTCGTCTAGCTCATCAACTTCCCCTAATGGCGTTGTGGACTCAACGACCTTGTACTTGTACTCCTTCTCATCCTAGCTACAGGGCGGTAATATTAGCTTCTTTGGACTTGTACTTCGCAGGGGACGTACACTTCGTTAACCTTCTTGAACTCCAGCTTCAAGGCCTTCGCTCGTGAAGTTTTCTTGTCTTCGGGTGTCTCTCCGGTGCTCGCCGGCGGATTGGCCTCTATAGTAGCTAGGGCGGTCTAGATCACTTAGGCAGCTTTAAACAAGTCTACAAACAATTGGACGTGTTCCGGACTAAGCGTCTGCTTATATGGCGGCAGTTCAGGGCTAGTTAGGGGTGTTTGTAACCGTGAAGAGACGGGTAGCTTCTGAATGACATCTGTTACTACCATGGTCTCGGGTATAGGATGAACGTTCGCGAGTAAGCTGTATAGAAGTTTATATAGCTGGTAGAAGATAGTCGTGTCTTCATAGGACTATTTCAGTATACTATACGTGGTTTAGTAACTAGAGAATTATGAGCTAATAGAAAGCGCAATGAATAACTTCAAGTAGAGATGAGAAGAACCTTTATATATAATATACATATCTCAAGAGCTTAATCGAGCCCATCTCCTAAATATTTCGAACGTATCCTGCGGGTTTCTGATAACCTCTAGCGCTAGGAATAACTACGTCAAGAGTACTATAATTATACGTGCCGTCGCTCTCGATTAATTATCTATATCGGAGTGGAGAGTACGATGAAGGTGCAGTAGTTAATTATACTAAAGGCTCGCTCGTATAGCACTTTCCAGGTGATCCTGTAGGAGACCGCCAGGCTAATGGTGACACGAAGGGAATCGAGAGCTAATCGCTTGAGCAGGGACGTTAGCAAAGGGCCTTATTATCGGCAAGAAAGTCAGCCCTAAATTGAGAAACTCGTAATATTTATCTTTTCCCTGATTTTTCCTGATTTTCCCCCTAAATTTTCTATTTTACCCCTCTTTTTCTTATTTTTAACTACTCCTACCGCTCTCCATTTTCTTATAACTTCAACTGATTAAACGACTTCTATTTCAGCTATAAAGGAGCCCTGCATCTTACTTTACACGAAGACCTAAAATAGTTTTCGCTATGCTAACGGTTATGAAGGGGTGTTAATTACTAACCTCAAGACTCTTGTTTAACAGGGTCGGGAGGCTATTACCTCGCTTGAGGGCGAATTAATAAAAAGGTAACATGGAAGAGCCTTGAACTAGCTAGGTAAGCTTAGGAAGTATTATAAACAGCTTTATAATACTACTCAGGAAATTAATATCATAGAACGTGTAGATAGTAGAGCGGCTAAGTAAGTTAATAATATTATCAAGACTCTTAGTACTATCTAAATAAGTTCGCTATTAAAAACCTACTAAGTATTTCTTTATAATATCCTCCGCTATTATAGCCTAAGTCTTATTCTTCTCTATATTATAAGCTTTAGGAAAAAACGCATAATCGACCTAGGTTTAAAAGAGTAAGTAAGCCTTCTAATATACGTTAGGGATATATAACTCTTACTAGGCTCTTCCGTTCTAAAGACTCTCGCTAGTAACTATTAAATACCTTTATTAGATAGTACGTACGCCTTATCTTATACTTACTAAGGAGGCTAATCTTTTATAGATCTATAACTTATAAACATAATAATTTAGCCTTAAAAATGTATAAGATATATAGATATTATAATAAATACTTATTAAGAAGGAGTTATAGAATAAAACTAGTCTAATAAAGGCGGGTATCTAGCTCCTATTAAGATAAGTATTAATTTAATGAAAGGCTATCCTATAAGTAAAAGTCCTTAACTACCTATAACGTATAACTAATTAGTAGCTTACTTATTACTAGACTTACTTACTAGCGATATCTATAATCTAATAACTTAAGACGCTAAGACTATTACTAAGTCTAATCAGATCTAGGGCTAAATATAGTTAATAATTCTATATAATTAGGGGTCTCCGCCGTTTATTATGATTTTGATTTCTAGATTCTTAAGCTATTAATTTACTAGGCGACGAGTATAGATAATATGAAAAATATAGAGGATAAAGCTCTTAAGTCTTCTTCTCTATATAGGTAAGGCGTATAGTTCCTATATAATAGCACTACTAATTCTTTTCCCAGGGAATCATAACTAGATTTCCAGCTGCTTCTGTCCCTACGCCGTTAACGTATTCGTTGGACTACTTATCGGCAATTTGAATAGCGCCCTGCTTACTGCGAATATTGACGATCATAACTATAGTGTTCTCGGGAGGGGTTATCATAGTGTTATTTAACTAATCCTTCTAAACCAGGGCTTTACAGTCGCTACATTTGGTCTGAAATGTTTTTAGCGATCATTACGCTGACTTCTAAAGAATGAGGAGATGTAATTTACCTCGTCCTTGCACTTCTTTACAAGCTTATCATCCGTGGCCGCCTGAAGCTGTATTTTGGAGACCATTGTGGAAGTACTTCACGTTGACCCCGTAATGCGGGCCAGGACCGTGAGATATATAGTTGGTTGGAAGCCTCACTGTAGGGACGTGTTGTCTACTGGTCGGTCAGGGTTGAAAGTGTAAATATAGGTTGAGGTGTACAGGTGATTGCATACGGCGAATATGGTGAGCCTAGAGTTATGACTGGTTGTTATCAGCAGCTGCGCAAACGCTGTGGGTTGCCAGAATGGCTCATCTCCTATTCACCTGTATGTCTGCGACTTATGAAAGATGCGAAAGAGTGGTAGTGGGCGGAGTTACCTGAAATGATGAAAGCAGAAGTGAAGGCGCCCAGCGCAAGCAGGAGATTGCAAGTGGAGAGTGAAATAACCTTGAGCGTTGGTGCCCGAGGGGTAACATCTGCGTTTGGTGGGGCGCAAGGTCACATGCACAAACGTGGCCTCAATTCTATCAACCACATCGCCCGCGTCCTTCCACACCAACCATTTTGGACACGGATTCTTGTTCATAACAACTCTCCTTTCCCTACCTTAAGTCAGTAGCAAAATTACTACACCGAGGCACCGCAATCACGACAGGAGTTGGCTTAATACCTCCTGTCTTGAAATGGCTAAGCCTAATACGTTATCTCGTTGCTGCTTTCATTGGTAGTGGTGAAAATACTAAGCCGGCGCTAATTAAATTCGCGCTGCAGTTATCCTGCGCCATATCATCTTGATTCTTGATGCTTGCTAGGGAGTAGATCGCGTTAATACTCCCGCTAATATCATAGCAGGATGTTATATGTAACTTGCAGAAAAGTGGCGGTAGGCGCTAATACGACGGAGAGGATACTAAGGAAATAGGGCGCTTGGATATTATAAGTTTCTACCTCTATCCTAAATCAAGCGAATCGTTAAGGGAAGTATTAATAATTTAAGTAAGTACTTACTAATAGGAGCGTTATATTATAGATATTATTAATATTCTAATCTTATATCCTTACCGCTTTAATACCTAGTATAACTAGAGCTCCCCTAATTAAAAATAGCTAGAGTATAAGGATCTAATTAAGTGATATATATCTATTAAGAAGCTATTAAGTCTACTATTAATACTATATAAAGGCGCGGGCGGATAGGGGTAACTAGGATAAGGTAATAAGGAGAGTAAGCGGCAGGTTTTACTATAGGTATATAAAGGAGATAGTCGTTAAGTATAGAAAGGAAGACGGAGAGTAGGAAGAGGGAAAAGTCGAATTAATAAAAATAATAGAAAATAGAGAATATTAGAATAGTACTTATAAGATTAAGGTATAAAGATACTATTAATTACTTCTAATATTTATATATTTAGCTTTCTATCCAGGATTATCTTATTACTTAATAAACTTTATACCTTAATAATAATAATTATTATACGGCTAGCTAAAGGCTACGTATTAAATAACCTAACTTATTTAATGAAATCTAATTAGAATTAAATTATTATCCCTAAAAATCTACTTAAGATTACTTAAGAATATCTAGCCTTTTACTTTCAAAATTTTAGTATTACTAACTTATAACACGCTAATTCCTTGATTTCTTTAACGCTCGCTCAGTTATTTATATAAAGGAAGTGGTCCGTATAAATTCTTATAAGCCTAGAAAGCTTAACTAGCTATTATCTTTATCTAATATAGACCTAATATTTAATTACTATAAACTCTAAGGTATAAATTAAGAGAAAGTAGTAAATTAAGAAAGATTAAAATTAATATTAGCTAATAAGTTATTAATACCTAAATAGATAATATTATAAAGTTTTAGTAAGTAATAATTATAGACGTTCTTAATAAATATAAGACTCGTCTATTTATTTTCACTGTCTTATTCTATAAAGTTGAACTTGCGGATTAGATAATAATAGAAGGTAGTCTTATCCCCCTTAATTACTAGGTAATAGTTATAGATTCTTACGGAGGTATAATTATATAAGATAGAAAAGGTAAGAATCTCCTAATAAAGCTCTTTCTCGCGTCTTATAAATCTAAAAAGTTTAATAAGAGCTCTTATAATAATAGTTATATTATATATATTCTAGTAATTAATAATATTAAGAGCCGCGGCGCCGTACTTTACCTTATAAATAAGGAAAGGAAAGTATATCTATATTATAGCTATAAAATAGGTAAGAAGCTTAAACCTAGGCTTACTTATAAGTAGCTTAAGCTTATTTAATTATTCTTATATAAACGTAGATTACTTGAAGCTTACTAAGTAATCTAGTTATAAATAAGTACCCTTAAACTCTTTTATATTATTCTAGCCTTTATTAATACTTTTATAAAGATAATTAAGATATTTAATATTATAGATTCTTAGAACTTAAGTAGATAAGTAAATAAGTAGGGAAATATCCTAGATAATTATAACTTTATTCCTCCCTTATATACTTTTATAAGTTTCGTTAAATAGGTTATTATAAAATAATATATCTTAAGGGAATATTTACTCCTTTTTTAATAAGATTTAATAAAGGTAGCTACTTATATTTATAATACTTAAAGTGGACTTATATATATAACTATCCTTTTACTTTAAGCGGATATTATACTCTAGATTCTTATATTAAGTACTTTTAACTTCCTAGGACAGTTAATCGCTAGGTATCTAGAAGGTTAATGTTACGACCCTGTCGTCCGAAGGTCGATCGGGGTCTGGGATTAATCTCTTAGAGAGGAGTGTCAAGGATAGGATAGGTAGGCTTCGTACTAGGCTAGTCTAGTATAATAGTATTATGTTCAGTGTCTAGGAGATAGCTAGGTTGGTAATATAAGTTAAGCACGAAGCTCCTATCTACTGGAAAGCATCGCCACTTATATAGACATAGGAAATGCTGGATCAGCTGGATTAGTGCTGATACCACTGACTTGTCTGGATCAGTTGGATCAGTGCTGATACCACTGACTTGTCTAGATCAGTTGGATCAGTGCTGATACCACTGACTTGTCTGGATCAGTTGGATCAGTGCTGATACCACTGACTTGTCTAGATCAGTTGGATCAGTGCTGATACCACTGATCGTGACGAGAAGTGCTTCGTCTAAGCGTAGTACAAGAACCGCGGGTTCAGGCTGTAACAGTTAATTATAATTTCTTGCGGTTAAAGGAAGATAAGGACCTCTTCCTTATAAATAAATAAGGTAGATAAGGAAAATTATATATTAGTTTAATTAGCTCTTTAGCGTAAAACTCTTATAACTAATCTTATTATTTAAACCTTTCTAGAGACTTACCCCTCTTAAAATCTTCCTTAACCTAGATATCTTACTAGAAGTAGTCCTTACGCTACCTCCTAGTCTAAATCTAATATTTAAGAGGATTAGGGCTATTATCGCTAATATTAGTCACCGCCCTTAGATATAATTCTTTTTATAGCTTAAAGGCTTAGTTTATAATCACTTTAAAGGAGGCTAGTCTTAGGTTAAAGGAGAGAGATATCTAGCGTCTTATCCTTATTTCTATTTTAGGGGGGGCGTAGAGGGTTTATAAAGGATGTATAGATTTTATAATACCTTAATCAGGTTAGTATTTCAATATAATAGGAGGAGGAACAAAGGAGCTTACTTTTCTACCCTCAGGGATGTTACTTACTAGAGGGGAGGGAAGTACCTATACTTCTTGATTATAATAACTTTTAGATAAAGATTACTCGTGAAATTATAGTATTACTTATAGACGTAGGCTTTTATAAACGGCTTATTACTTCTTAATACGCTAAGGCCGCTTCCCTTTAAATAGTTAGCTTAAATACTGAAGTATAGACTCTAAGGACTCCACCTTAATCCTTTAATATTAAAGGTTGCCGCTTATTCTTCTTAATACTTAACTTTGCTTAACCACCGGCCATGTCGACTAGAATGACGGGGCAGGAGATGTCTTCATATAGCCGCTGGCTTAGAACAGGATGTAAGGGGATTGGAAAGAAGATGGTGTAGTCAAAAGGCGCGAAAGTCTTAACAAAATGCATGGTTTTAAATTAGCGCCCAACCCGCCCCGCGGTAAGAGCACACTATGAGTCATACCTAGCGCCAGATCTAGGGCCAGACTCTTTCGCGTTGCTATGACGCATGTCAAGACTCCAAGATTCCGTGAAGTTGTCACCTGAGTAGCGAAGCTGAAGAGGCGGTGGCTCCTGACCAAAATCTACATCCCAACCAGATGAAGCTGGCCGCAGGAACCTTGGTTCTCCAACAACCAAAGGATCGGAGGTGGAGAAAAAGCGGCAGCGAGATTGTTAAGTTCCCTGCAGCAAAATCGGGTGGCCCACAGCTGAGGCATAAAGAAGCCAGCAGACAGCTTCGTACAGGTGTCTCATTAGCAGCTACACCGGTGAACAGCTATACGAAAGGTGAGTTCGTCAAAAGACTGATTCAAGCTATTTGACGTAACTAATTAGTGAAGATGAAAAGAAGGAACAACAGCAAGCTCGACCATAACAACAACGGAGACGTAAAGGCCGGGGGAGACCCAAGAAAGGAAGAGGAAGGACCTATTGACCGATTTGCACCGACCGCCTGAAGGACATGCAAAAGCCTTCAAAAAGGCCGGGCTTCCTTCGAAGGGCTTCCGGTCCTTATCCAATCGAAATAGAGCGAGACGAATTGCACAGTTGGAAGTGGAGCCGGATAAGAGCAAATTGATTATGTTTGACTTTGGCAAGGGCCTTATCTGCAAGCACTGAAATAGCTATCGTGCGGTATGTGCTGAGCTAGGGAATCAAACACGAATGTAATACCGATCTCGAGCGCTGAGAATTTATCCATCCGTTCGAAGCGGATTTCCAGCAATATATTGACGTGGTCTGCCTTGATAGAAGCGGTAAATTCTTCAAGACTGAACATATTCCCAAAAAAAAAGAGACTATGGGGTAAATTCCTTCGGCAAATAAAAGAGGACGAGTTTTCGTGATGGCTTTAGTTTTTGGATTTCGCATCTACACTGTTTTCCTACATGCTATGACCGCTTCTAACATATACATTACTGCGGGATCGCTGGTCGACACTTTCATACAGGGTCGATACTTCCCTCTCGGTCAATTACTAGCCGGGACCTGTGGACGCATAGGGCCTATGAAGAACACCTGAGATAGATACTAATGGGCAGTGGAGACCGGTGGATATAAATTACGCAAACACAAGCGACTGTAGATTCCCGATGAAAGCCAAATTAGACGACAGTTCCACTAACAGACGATACCTCGATTGCCTTGTCAAGACGGCTTATGTGATTTTTCAGCTCCAATCGACGACAGGAGGTGCTGAAGTCTTCTGCGGCAAGAGCCTCGAGGTCCGGATCCGGAAGCTGCCCAACAAATTCTGGAGTCAATAGGCAGACAGGTCCGGTAGGCCCGAGAAAGTGGCGCTCGATGACTTGACGCGGGATGTTATCGATGAAGCGCTTCAAGCTAACTTTGTAGTAAGCCTTCAATGTGTCGTGGATATTATATATCGCCGACGTTTCGTTGCTGAGGTGGTGCACCAAGGTCATCACGTGAAAGTTCATCGTGTAAGACTTTCCCTCCACGAAGCCAATCTTCTTGAGTCGAGCAACAACACGCTCAGCTTGTGACTTGGCGAGATTGTCCGCAAAGTAATGATTCGTCGTTTGCAAGATACCCTGATGTTCATCGAGGAGGATTCGCTTATATTCGGCCAGCCCCTTCTCAATCGCATCTTTGGTCGAGCGCTCAAGTCGGGATTGGATCTTTCGTCGGACATTTTCATCCGCGCAGGATCCAGCAAGGAGATCTTTATGGCAAGCTTCAATCTTGACGAGTACTGCTTTGATCAGGTCTAGCGCAATCCGGCCCCACTTAACGGTCTGTGCACGGAAGAGTGTCTCTAGCACTCTCGGATTGACATGTCCAGGTAGCTCTGTGCCTCGCGATTCGCGGTAGAAGCCTCGAATCCAATGATAAATGTTCGTCGCCGTTGCGATGTCGTCGGTTTCGGATTCTTCCGCTTTCGTGTCATTCACGTCAACCTCTAGGCTCTCGTCCGTGGATCGGAACTCCAAGGTATGTCCTTCGCGATCCATCTGTTCTGCAAAACGGTCGTTGAGATCTCTTACGTACATTCTCAGCTTCGACGGATGTTGTCCGCTAATTCCTAACTGGTATCGCCCTGACAGCGAGTCCTCAACCTGGCGCTGATAGGCTCCTGCTATCTTGAGAAGGAATTGTCGCTGTTCAAAAGAATATTGACGAGGTGGCCCCATCATTTCGAGCTGCTTTTGATTTTGGTCCCAGAGCGTGAGGATCTCCTGCCGCATAGTGGGAAACTCGCCTGCGACGTGCTCGTACAATAATTGGCCGAGGAAGGTCTTCAACGCGCCGATACCAACCCTGTTCCGATCAAGGACGCTCCATTCACCGGTCTTGAAGAGTTCCAGTTCGTTTCCATCTCGCTGTTTCATGGTGACTTTGTCTTTGATCTCTTCCGTCGTTCGATTGCGAACAACAAACCACCCATGATGCAGGCGCTCCGTCTGATTGCGTGCTATTTTGATAGCCTATATCCGGTTAGCATCTATCTATTCATGTTGCATATTCGGACTAACGGCCGGTTCATCGCCTCTCTGCAAGGCATCGCATTTCGTCATCACACCGACCGTGCGGAGACCTTGGGGATCTGCAGCCTTCGCCATCCTGAAAACTTCTTGGTTGGCCAGATTGTTTCGAGCGTCCATTATAGCTCTGATCACTGTTAGCAGAGGGCTCAAGCAACGAGATTGATCTTTCGCTAACATGATAATAGTTCTCGGATCTTCCACGTAGCGTTCGATGAGTTTGCGGATGATCTTTGAGTCCTCCGCGGTCTGGTATCTGGTCGGATCTGGCGCGAAATATCATCAATCACCGACTTGGATGCGCGTATGACGGATCCTCACTGTGAAATAAGCCAGGGACATCCACAAAACTGAGATGAGGGTCCTCGGGCCCAGACAACTCGATTTTCAAAACGTCATCAGAAAATCTTGTTTTGAGATCTTCGATGGGGTCACCGGCTCGCGGGAGCCCCATGGTCTTTGCAGCCTGAAGCAAACGATATATCAGTGGAGTGCAGAGGTATGCAGCCGCGTTGGAAAGCTTACCTGATCGAGTAGTACTGAGAATGTTTCCGGATCTAGTGGTAACGGTGGCTCTTTCCTGAACTTGGAAAGGTCCGCCTTGCATTCATCCTCGGCGTTTGGAGCAGGAATGATAGACACGTGGATACTCTTCTCCGCTGCACGTCGAAAGACGATCTGCGTTGCAAAGCGAGTACACAGATCACTCGCGATCTGGAACGGAAGCTGTGTAAGTCCTTCGAGCAAGGACGATTTGCCGCTCGATTGGTCACCCACCACTACCAGCTATCCACGAGCCACATAATTAGGTCACATGCTTTACGTCTTCTAGGAGAACAGGCAAAGGACGAACCTGGGGGAGGGAGATATCTTCGCCGACACCAAGCTCACGAAGTTGATCAACAACCTTCAAGAGACGAAGCTGACCCGGATTTTCCAAACTCCCGAATTGAGCAAAATGAGTGCCTTGGGCCATTGTACCAATATCTCGATCTCGAGCTATCCTAAGATGCAAATTGAGCAAGGAAAAGTGCAGGTAAAGTATATCAATTGTAGTCGTTAATTGTAGACCAGACTACGCATACAGCTTTAGCAGGAAGCGGGACCAAACCAGTAATTATAGTCCGGAGCGTCGTCGAAGGACACGCCTTTCAGTCAAAACTCGGCAAAGATTGATTTTCCACAGCTTTCAGAGCGAGATATCATCTGGTTGGCTGTTGTCCAACCATGCGGATACTGCAGCCTAAAGATGCACGGTGGAAAGTGGGGCCGTCTGTGCGCTGGCACTGCGAGGCAACCAACCAGTTCAAGACTTCCTGCAACACAGGTGTCTCCATGCAGCTATGCACGGGTATCCAATATCCTTCTGCGCCATGAGGATCCTCAGGGTTCGAACGGACCACTATAATTCTCCGACATATGTTTGTTGCTGAAGACGCCGTGAGTCCCACTTCTGTCCAGGAAGCGTACGTTCATCCACTACGAGTCTTCTCGAGCTGACGTTTTTCATCCACAAGACACCAGAATGAGCGATCACACTGACATGAACATGTTCCCTCTATCTTTGCAATCAAAAGACCATGGACAACTCCTAGACGTGATTGATCTTCTTCGATCCCAAGGCATCAGTCGTTACGTACGACTGCCCCAGCTCATTGTTTGCGGCGACCAATCGTCTGGAAAGAGCTCTGTACTCGAAGCAGTCTCGGGAGTTCGGTTCCCCACGAAGGAAAATCTTTGCACCCGCTTTGCTACGGAGCTCATTCTTCGCAGGGATCCAACGACGAACGCGACAGTCGCGATAATCCCTGGTGCGGAGAGATCAGATGAAGAGAAGGAGAAGCTTCTTGGTTTCAAGGCGCCGACTGTACTTATCGATAATTTTCCGTCTCTGATCGACGACGCCAAAAAAGCCATGGGTCTCGAGTCTAGCGCCAGAGCATTCAGCGATGACGTCCTGAAGGTAGAGATATCGGGGCCAGAGCAGCCTCACCTGACCCTCGTCGATCTTCCTGGCCTGATCCATGCCGAGAGCAGGCACCAATCCGAGAAGGATGTGAAGTTGGTATCCTCCCTTATTCGATCCTACATGGCGAACACCCGGAGCATCATACTTGCGGTCGTCTCAGCAAAGAACGACTACGCCAATCAAATCGTGACCAAGCTTGCACGGGACGTCGACCCAAAAGGTATTCGGACTCTTGGCATCATCACCAAGCCGGATACGTTACGTGTGGGATCGGAGAGCGAAAAAGCATTCCTGGACCTAGCAGGAAACAAGGACGTTGTCTTTCGACTCGGTTGGCATGTTCTCAGGAATAGAGACGATGACAGCAGAGACAGCTCTGCTGAAGAACGGGACGAGAAAGAAAAGGAATTCTTTTCGCAAGGCTCTTGGATATCTCTGCCGCCGAAAATCTTAGGGATAGGGGCCTTGAAACCTCGCCTGAGTACCGTCCTGAAGGACCAGATCGTGTCTGAGCTCCCGAACCTCCTTCGTGACGTCGGGGCGGGCATTGACGACTCCCGAAGCACGCTGATCAGACTGGGAGAAGCGAGAGGAACACTGCAAGAGCAACGGCTCTACCTGGTGCACGTCAGTCGATCGTTCTCTTCTCTCGTCAAGGCTGCTGTCGACGGTGTATACGTCCACGAATTCTTCGGCGTCGCGATGACCCCTGCAGGCTTCAGGAAGCGACTCCGAGCTGTGGTGCAGGACATTCTTTTGAATTTTGCAGAGGACATGCGTCGTGAAGGGCATAGTCAGGAGATCACTGAGGACGACTCCCCCCAAAAGAAAACAAGCGTACCAGAACAAATCTCGAGGTCTGACTTTCTAAAACATGTGCGTAAGCTTATGAGAAGGAGTAGAGGATGTGAATTGCCAGGCACTTTCAACCCTCTTATCGTCGGAGACTTGTTCTACCACCAGTCAAGGCCATGGCGGCGGCTCCTAGAGCGCTACAGCGAGAGGATCCTGGATGCCACCAAAAACACTCTGGAACTAATCTTACTGCACACGGCCGATGAAACGACGAGTGGAGGGTTATCACGAGAGGTCATCGACCCAGCGATGGAAAAATATACCGCACAGCTCGAAAGAAAAATCAAGGAGATTATCCGGCCTCACTAACAAGGTCATCCTATCACTTATAATCATTATTTCACCGAGACCATCCAAAAAGCCCGCCAAGAACACGCAAAAAAGGACCAGGCTCGGCAGCTAAATGCCTTTTTCAAAATCAAGCCTGATACGGGCTCATCTTACGTACAACATGGGGGTTTCCATACCGGGCAGCTCTTGGAGGCTTTAAACCAGCGGACTGAAGCGGATATGGACCGCTACGCGTGTTCTGAAGCGGTAGACTGCATGGAAGCATACTTCAAGGTGGGTACCCGTCGCCAGTCACCCTAAAGATGTTCGTTACCAAGACAGAAGTCAAGAGCACCCTAAAAACCCGACTGCAATAAGGCGAACAGTCTGATGCGTTTACAGGTAGCAATGAAAGTCATAGTAGATAATTTTAGTGTCTTAGGGATTGAACATTGCCTTTTGGACGGACTTCCTGACACGTTGTCGCCGGACACGGTGATGAAACTTGATGACACTTCAACAAGGAACATTGCCGCAGAGACCGAAGACTCGCAGATTGAAAGGGCTCGGGCAATCAAAAAATTGAAGAGCCTTGAAGCAGGTTTACAGACCCTTAATCGCTTTAGCCGAAGCAAGCACGCAGGTTGGTCGACATAGTTCACACAGGCTCTGTCATAAGAGTTAATGCAATCCTAGCAGACCGATTTGACGAAGCGTTCCAACCCCCCGAAATAGGCCATCAAGCGACCGCAAACGAAGTTGGAGCTGGTATGAACGGAGAACTCGTTCGGGAAGAAGAAGCTCCACTCGTTCAAGATGTCAGCACTTCAGGCGCCGGAAAGGCAGAGCCACAAGAGCCGACCTTAAACTTGTCACCCTTCAGTGAAGATGGAAGCATTCGAGCAGATGATTCCTGGCTTAACGGTAGCTTAAGAAAAAAGATATGAGGATGAGCTGGTCAGACGATTAGAGATCCCGGTCTGGACGGCGAATATATGGTGGATGCTCAACAGAAACAGTATCTCTATGGTCAAAGTTCAAGGCAGACCTCGAAGACGGGCGGGCTTGTTTTGTACAGAGAAATACGACAGTTATACAAGAATTACGGGATTGGTTTCCATCGGATGACTTGGGTCATTTGATGCGTGGCATTCAGCCAGCCGCATGGCGATAACGGCTGGTAAGGCATGGAGCGACAGGGCAATCGTGGATGGAAGGGCAAACGTATATAGATCAGAAGTAGTCAATGGTAGTGCCTTGATCTAACAGGTGCCATTCCAAGTGCCACACACACTCCCTTGTTCTCATCCACTCGGCTTTCCCCTATCCCTGCTCTCCATCTTCCTCTCCGCACTCAACAAGCATCTCCTCCCTACGCCTCTATAGACAAACCTGCCGCTTACTCTCCTTATTACTCCATCCCGGTTAGCCTTATCCGCCCGCGCCTTCATATAGCGTTGACGGTGGACTTGGCAGCTTCTCGGTAAGTGTATATCGCTTGATTAGATCCTCATGCTCTGGTTTTTCTTAAGCGGGGGAAGCTCCAGCTGTGCTGTACATCGAAGCGGTGAGGATATAAAGTTGGAACGTCGACGGTGTCTGTAATGTAATGGTCCTGTCAGCAAGTGCTCGCTCAAACCCTCCACGCTTCACTCGACCTAAGGTAGAGAGGTAGGAACTCACAGTATCCAAGCGCCCTACCTCCCCAGCATCCTCTCCGTCGCATCAGCCCCTGCCACCATTTTGCTGCGAGTCCCACATGAGACCCTGCCGCGGTACCAGCGGGAGCATCTGCGCGATCTGCTCCCCAGAAAGCCAAGCATCAAGATGCTGAAGCGCCGGGATAACTGCACAGTATGAATCTGAAGAGTCAGTGTTTACTGACTAATGCTTTTTTGCGTAGGTATGGAATAGGTTGGTGTTCTTGGGAGCCGAAATTGGAGCGCAAGAGCTGAGCCTCGCGGTGGTGTTGATAATGGCGCAGCTCTAGTAGGCTGTAAAGAGGTTGGTTGGAGGTGGGAAAGGGGGAACTTGGAGGAGAGCAATTGGCACTGTGGGTATTGGACTTCAAGCTGTAGACGCTCGAGTGGTTGTGGCCTGAAAGCTCGCAAGCAAGCAAAGATACACTCTAGTCCCAATGAAGTTAAGAATGCTTGGCTACGCCCCGTTTCCCTTGTATCCACGGAAGCGGATGCTGTTTTTCGGCCTGTTTGATAGCATCCCTGCGGGGAGATGACTGCAGCGTCCACAATGCCTAATTGCGGCTCCAATCAGGCAGAAGATTCGAAGGTGCAAGCCCAGTGTCCTCTTAAAAACGCTTCTCCCTCTTCTGCCCTCTCCTGCCGTACAACAAGCTGTCCCTCCTTCACCCATCCACTGTCTCAGCGACCTTATCCAACATGCCACATCGAACATACTCCTCCCCTCCGTCTCAAGAGAACAAACCCTCCTTTAATCACATCTCGACCCGGAACCTATCAATAAGTTCACCGTATAGGCCAGAAAGCCAGCGAAAGCATGCTTTGGTCCCCTTGAGGCCGTTTCGCACATCTACTTCATCTCAAGGCCCAACGAGCAAATCAAACGATGAGTACTCTAGCACACCGAGACGCACGTCGAGGCTTTTGACGAGCGAGGAGGCAACTAAATTGGAAAAGATATGGGGATTCCTGTTCGACGAAGATGGTCAACCCACAACCAGGCTTGGCCAGCTCTTGCGGGAATTGGCAATGCACATTGTATATCTAGGTTCTTGAGGGCTACATTAGTGAGCCATGGCTGGCGGTACACTGCAGATCGAAGACTACGAACCCCGTCATAGCATTGTTATCACACCAGCAAAGATGGTAAAGTACTACGAAATTGTCAAGCTGAAGAACGAATTATACCCGTGGTCAAGTGCGTTCCCACATGCTCGAGCACTCGTCAATATCCCGAATGTATAGAGACCTTAAATGTCAGCACCACCTCCTCCAGGAACGAAACGATCAGAGACCAGACATTCCAGGCCTTACCCGGGTCGGCTTTGAGAGATGGATGACGCTTCTCATCCAAGCGCATCCCGGAGAAGAGTACAGAAGGCTCCAAAAAGCCATTCTGGATATGCCGATCAGCAATCCAGACAGAAAAGAAAGGTTTCCAGAGGAAATCTCTCGGCGATTGTTCCCCCAATCTGAAGACCGTGGAATTCGTGAACACGTCGAATACGTCATCGCAAAGCATGCCGAAATCCAACTTCCCGAGCGCTTGAACCGAAAGGAGCCCCAAAGATATCGTGACAGCCTATCCCACGCATCCAGCGCCGGCAAACAGATGTGCAACCCACAGAACTATCGTCATCGACGCGTCAGCTTCGTCCTACCCACAGACACCCTCTCTGATGCCCCTCAACGCATCGAAGAGCCTACGTGTAAATATGCCGAGAAGGCGAGGAGGCAACCAGACGAGGATGTACTGAGCTACGGGGAGACATATGTTGCTCTTCGCTAACATACATTCCAGACGCCTTTTACACTCACATCTAGATGCAACATATTCTATCATCCAAATGTGCTCCTTGGATTTTGGCATACTATTTGACCATTTACTATGAATCGGCATCAACCGCGATGGCATCCTCGCTTTGCATTTATCTGGGTACGTCAGGGATCGATCGATACTGGGGCCCGCAATGACCACGAGACAAACGAGGAAGATGATGGCTGCGGGAGCCACAACCCCAACGAGACCGACAGTTGTGATGGAAATGGTATCTTCTAAGTAAGGATATGAGATGGATGGATTGACAGGCGAGAACGGGCGTTTGCTTGGTGAAATTCTAGAGAAGACGGCAGCGATTGCGAGGACTACTCTGTGCGAGAGAGAATTGTTAGAATCTCTACAAATCACGATACGGTTTGAGCTCACACTATGATGATACAGTCAACGATGTAGGAGAGAACAAGTCTTTTTGACATGGAGCGTACAAATGGCAATATTCCCTTAGACATAGCTCAATCCAAAGCGTG
>JAABUL010001208.1_pt1 | contig 50295 bp, 53 predicted proteins | sample 5559151 | NCBI WGS metagenome assembly JAABUL01 (sample SAMN10711876, study PRJNA513368) | rock metagenome | isolation source: Antarctica rocks | place: Antarctica: Victoria Land, Pudding Butte sud
CACGCCGGAAGAAGTCGGTATCCTCGCCGCCCGTCCGGTCGAATCGCGTGTCGAACTGCAACCCGGTCCGCGCCAGAAAGTCGGTGCGTATCAGCGTGTTTCCGCTGTACCCCTCGCCCAGATGTGGTCCGCTGGCTTCTGGGCGCTTGGGTCGTATGTGGGAAGCGTCTGCCCATCCCCGGCCCGGGACAACAGAATCGACCGGACCGAGCACGACCGTGGCGCCGCTCTGAGCGGCTGCGGTGAGCAGGGAAGTCAACCATCCGTCGGAAGGCAGTTGGTCGTCATCGAAGAACACGACGGCTTCGTAGTCGGACAGGGACCGCAGGCCGGCGTTGCGCGCTGAGGCGTATCCGACATGTGGTTCGTGCACCAGGTCGTCGGTGTCGAGCAGCGAAGCGCGGAGGGCGCCGGGCACGAAGGTCGCATTGACCACCACGCGGAGCTTCGACGGACCTGCCTGCTGCCGCATCGCACGCAGCAATGGTGCGAGGTCTCGTGTCCCCGTCGTCGTCAGAATGACAAGAGTCGACGCACGCGACGGGGCTGCGCCCTCAGGCATACGCAGGACTCCTGCTGATACGCAGCGCGCATGGAATCAGCTGGGTCACAGCCACCGCAACCGCTGAAGCGAGGACCGGTCCAGCGCTTCCGACCACCGAAATGAGGAATACCGACAGCGGTAAATTTAGTACCAGCATGAGCGCCACCAGGAACGCCTGAAACCGCAATTCGTCCGGCCTGGTCAGGAACATGCCGCCAGGCATGTGAAGAGTCTGGACCAGCAGGAGGGCGCCGAACGCAAACCACAACAGACTGATGTGGGCGTGGGTACCTGACCAGAACGAGGTCGAGCGTGGCCCGGCCACCACGAGCGAGACGGCAGCAATGGCGCCGACCAGGCCGAAGTATCGCACCGATCGGACGTAGGCTGCCCGACCGCGGGCGCCCTCCCGTATAAGTGCGAACCGCGGCCATAGGGCCACTCCGGCACTCGTCAGCACGGACAGGAGCGGGGCGTAAAGCAAAATGCCCAGGGCATACTCGCTGAGTTGGCCAGCCGTACCCAAATGGCTCAGTAGCAGCCGGTCACTTTGCAGAGCCACAGGCAATCCTATAGTTATCACGGTCATCGGGCCGGCCGAGCTCAGAATCAACCCACGGGCACCACGGTTAGAGACCGAGGTCTCTGTTGGCAAGGCCCACGAGCGCGCATGGATCGTCCTGACGGCGTAGCTGCAGATCAGCGCCGCCACGACCAGCTGGCTTAACAGCGGAATCAAGACGAACCAACCAAGGAAGTGGTTGACGTCTTTCGTCAACAGAAGCGCGAATATCGTGAGGAATGGAATGCAGGTCTGAGCCAGTATGACCGTACGGTACTGGTCCAGACCGATCAGCAGGCGTTGGCCGATGCTCAACGGGATGGTGATTGCGAAAATAACGGACGCGAACATCAGGACTGCGCCGAGATGGGAGAACTGTCCCGCCGGCACACCGAGCAGGGTGGGCCAAGCCCCGGTAAGGGTAATGAGCAACGCCAGGATCGTGATGATCGCCGCGACGAAAGACAGAATACGGAAAGAAGTCTTGAGGACGGCGAACAGCTCGTCGGGCCGGTTCCTGTTCACCGCCGCCGTCGTCACCGCTGCTCCGATACCCAGATCGGCGAACGGGAGAAGTGCAGGTAACGCCACGATCATCGTTGCCACGCCGAAGTCACGGAAGCCGAGAGAGTTCAGGGTGAGTCGGGCCACGCCGAATGCGGCGATGGCGCTCAACGGGAGGCACAACGCACGCGTCGCGCCGTTGCGGACCGTGCTGGGGCGGCTCTGAAGCCATATCAGGACTCCGGAATCCGCGGCCATCGCTACCCACCGACCGGGGCGGAGAACCGGCCGGCCAACGAAAGGGCCGATGTCGTTGGCGTGACGAACCCAGGCCGTCCGGTTGCTCCTCGCGAGGAGACCGTGACCGCCGCAGCGCCGTCACTCAGGGCGCTGCTCGAGCCGGCGACGTCCGGGCCGAACGGGGACCCGGGCTGGCGTCGCTGAGCCGCCTGGCGGGGCACGTACCCCCCTAGTAAGGTACAAAGTCTGTAACGAATTGTACTTCTACAGTAACAGACCGTTATGGTGGGGCTTGGACCTGTGTCCTCGGTGACGGGCCGCTAAGCCGGTGCGGCTCGTGCACTGTCCCAGGTTGGCGCGGCTGCCGAATGTGCAGTGGCGGGGTCGGCCCGCCCGCGCCCCCGGGCGGGTGCGCGCCTCCGCCGTCTATGGACTGCCCTTCCGCGCTCTCACGGGAGACCAGGCACAGGGCGAGGGACAGCCAGACCACCCACCCCGGCGGGCTCGGGTCTCGAAAGTCAGTGGGAAGCTCGAGTGCCGAAACGTACACGAACGCCACGACGAAGAGCGCTGGAAAGAACACACCGTTTCGGGCGAGGCGCAGCGCTCGACGGCTCACGGCCGCCAGCGTCACCCCGACTGTCGCAGCAAGCAGGATCCCCCCCACAGTCAACAGGTGCATCGCCAGATTGTGTCCGTGGAACGCGACTCGACCGAAATCGTTGCTGGATTGTGCGACGGCCCGGTAATAGTCTGGCCCAGCGCCGATCCACCGATGCTGCTGCCACGTTGCCCGACTGGCCAGCCATATCTGCCCGCGATAGTTGTATTCGGTGATGGAAGTGGCGTGAAACGGCAGCCACATCACCACCGCCACACCGGCGGCGATTACCATTCCCGCGACGAGCCTGCCGGCCCGCCTTGGGAGAAGGCGGCACAGCAGCCACAGCGTCACGACTACTAGGGCAGCGGCGATAGATGTGCGAGAGGCACTCCAAACGAGGGCCCAGAGTATGAGCCCGATGCCCGCTGAACGCGATATATGAGACTTCACGAGGAATACCGCAGGTAATCCCAACGCGAGGACCATCCCGAGGACGTTCGAGTTGCTGTACGGCCCGGCAAGGAGAGCATTGCCGATGAACACCTTGTCCCCGAAGGCGTCACTCCGCACCAGCCCGAACGGTGTCCACTGTCCCATGACCAGCGCGAGCGCGGCGGTGGAAATGGTCAGCCAACCGAGGGTGGTGAGGACCCGGATGGGAGGCGCAATCAGCCATAGCGCCAGACCGGTGAAGGCATAGAGCAGCATGGAGTATCGGGCCTGACCTCCGGCGTGGACGGTCAGGAGGATGATCACCGCCCAGGGCGCTAGAACGAGCAGAAGGGCAGCGCCCCGCGACCGAGTTCGGGGGCGGGCGTGATGGATCACCAACGCCACGGTGCCGATCAGCATCCCTAGCGACAGAATCTGGGAGCTAGTGGCAGCCAAGCCCGTCAGCGTCTGATTGACCGCCACGTCAGTGACGCCTCGGCCGCCGCGTTGGCGCAGGAGAAGCAGAAACGGCAGCACACCCTGCAGCCAGCTGGCGACGATCAGCAGCCGCACTCCGAGGAAGGTTTCTCGGTCTCCCGCCGGCCCGGCGTCCAGACGCACGGTAAGGCTGGACATCACGGCTCCTGACCAAAGTTGTGCCGACGGCGAATGCGGTGTGATGGGTGTGTCACCACGCTACGCGACCGTGTGGCCACCGTGGGTATGCTCGCGGGAGTTCGCGCGACCTTCTGCCCGGTATGTCCCCTCCGGGTCCGCTCGGACGGGGAGCAGGCGAGGTGAGAGCGTGAGGGATTTGCTCAAACGTCGTGGACTCAACAGCCACGCCCGACTGGTTACCGCAAAGTCCAGGCTGTCCACGCGCGGGCGCGGAAACCGAATCACGGTCGGAGGCGCGCTGCTGCGAAAGGTGCATTTTGACATCCGCGGCAACGATAACGTGATCTCGATCGACGATGCCGTCCGACTCAATAATGTGACTTTTCACATTCGCGGGGACAATAATCACGTGTCGATCGGGCGGTCGTGCCGATTCACCCGAGGCGGGGTCCTGTGGCTGGACGGGTTCTGTTCGCTGACGGTAGGCGCCCGGTCTACGTTCGAGCAGGTACATCTGGCGGTCACTGAGGCGACCCACCTGCAGATCGGCGATGACTGTATGTTCGCAACCGAGGTGGAAGTGAGGACGGGCGATTCGCACAGCGTCCTCGATCGGGCATCCGGCAGCAGGCTGAACAGGGCTGCCGACGTGGTCGTCTCAGACCGAGTGTGGGTGGGCGTGCGGGCAATGATCCTGAAGGGCGTACACCTGCCATCGGACACCGTCGTGGGGGCCGCTGCCGTCGTGACGAGGACCCCCAGTTCCGGAGGGCTCATCCTCGCCGGCAATCCGGCTCGGGAGATCAGGGCCGGGATTTCCTGGTGTCGCGAACGGAAGTGAGCGGCGTTACAAGACCGACGATCAGATCTTGTGGAAGAAGAGATCGTCGGCCTGGTCGTGCATGAGAACCCACTCGATGCTCCGGCGCTGGAACTGCGGTGAATAGAAGCGCCGGGCCAGGTTCTTGCATGCGTCCGCGTGGTCGGTCCCCCGGTTGGCATCTGCGGTGAACTCTGTGAGCACCCGAGCGAGTTCGTCCACGCTGTCGATGTCGGTGAGGTAGCCGGTCACTCCGGGGACCACCGCTTCGAACTCCGGGAACTGCTTTGACCAGTCGTCGAGGGTGATCACCGGGCAGCCGTGAGCCAGTGAGTTGATCGCGAGAAGTCCGATGTTGCGGGGGATGACGCAGGCGGACGCTGCCTTGAAAAGCAGGGCCAGGCGGGTTTCGTCGTAGCAGGGACCCTCAAAGTGGACCGAAAGCCCAAGTGCCTCCGCCTGCGCTCTCAGTGCCGGTTCCTCGGGCCCGCCGCCGACGAGAATCAGGTGCAGCGGCTCGCCGCGGGCGCAGAGGCGGGCCAGCGCTTCCAGCAGCGCCGGCAGGCGCCGCCCCGGCAGAAGCCGGGTGGCGCAGATCACCGCCCGTGCCGTGGCGTCAGCAAAGAGGGTGGCTCGGGCCTCGGTCGCCGTCAGATGGTTCCACTGATCGTCGGCCGTAGCCATGGCGTCCAAGTCCAGACTGTTCCGGATCACCTGCAGCCGGCGCGCGGAGAAGCCGAGGGCCAGGGCATTCTGCTTGGCGAAGTGCCCGTACAAGAGAAGCCCGGTCGCCAGCTTGTAGAAGGTGTTCCGCAGGGTGCGCTTGGGGCCACCATCCTGACCCACCCAGCCATGGGTCCACAGCCAGGCCGGCTTGCGACGAACGCGCAGGATCATCAGGGCGAGCCAGGTCGCCGGCCAGTAGGCGTTCCCCAGCAGGATGAACGCAGAGAAGTCGCCGAGGAGGGCAAGGCGCAGTAGGCCGGACTGCCACATGACCGGGCCGACCAGCCGGTGGCAGCGTAGCCGCGTCACAACCGGATTGCCCGCCCCGGGCGCTATCCCCGGTATTGCCTGATCCACGAAGTCGTGATCGTCTGCAAAGAAGCGGTAGTCAAAGTGGGGGCTACCCGCGAGTTCCCGAAGGACCGCAGCCCGATAGTGCGGGAAGAAGTGATACACCACGGCTACTCTCGGCGGCTGAATGTCTTCCTCCTACTTTTGCTCGAGCCAGGAGGGGTCGCGCCGAGCGGAGCGCCCGGAGAGCACGGGTTCGACGAATGTCGGCTCGAGAACGGGACCGTTCAGCATCGCGTCATGCTGGAGAACCTGCTCGGCCGAAGCGAACCTGTCGCGCACGTATCGTGCCGGTATCCCCGCGACAACGCTGTAGGGCGGCACGTCCTTCGTCACGACTGCTCGTGCGGCGACGATCGCCCCCCGCCCGACGCGGACGCCGCGCATGATCAGGGCGCTGTGCCCGATCCAGACGTCGTCTTCCAGCACCGTCCGGGTTTGCGCCGGCCGCCCGGTGAACTGCATGGGCACGGCGCAGACGTCGCTGACATGGTCGTCACCGACGATCGTCACCCGGGGGGCCAGCATCGTGTATCGACCCAGGCTCACCATAGGCCCGATCTCGCAGTGGTGACCGATGAAGACGTACTGCCCGGCCGTGAGATCGCGGGCCGCCCTTGCCGTGGGATGGACGTACGACGTCGTGTGGACCGTCCGCAAGCCTTTGACCGAGATGACGGCCACGCTCCGGAGCCTTCGTAGCCGGCGGTACACCGCCCCGGATCTGGAGATGTGCAGGTGATCCCTTTTCAGCTCGCGAAGGGACGTCACCTGCGCTCCATCGCCAGGTCGGGGCGGAGGAGATGGTCGATGAGGGCGGCGTAGGACGACGCCACCTCCGCCGCCGAATGGCGGGCGGCGGAGGCCAGCGCGGATTCCCGGTCCCACTGCTGTCGCCCTCGCGATTCGTCGAGCAGTGCCTCGAGCCCCTGGGCGAACGCATCGACGTCGCCGGGCGGCACCGCGACGCCGGCGACCGACGCGGCGAGCTCGTCGGCCAGGTCGGTGTCGGGCGCAGCACAGGCGAGGACAGGCTTGCCTGCGGCCATGGCAGAGAAGATCTTCGAGGGCGTCGTCGTGCGGTCATGGCCGACCCGTAAGGGGACCATGACGATGTCGGCGAGACCGTAGAGATCCGGGACCCGGCTCTTTTCGACGTACGGATGTATCTGGACGTTGGCCAGGCGACGTTCGCCGTGCAGTCGGGCCAGCGCCGGCGACCCTGCGCCGGCGCCGACAAGCACGAACTCGACGTGGGCCAGCCTCTCGGCTGTGCTCAGCACCAAGTCGAAGTCCTGGGTCAGGCCGATATTGCCCGCGTACAACGCGACCGGCCGGGTGGCCACCCCCCACTGAACGCTCAGCGGGTTGAGCTTCGGGCGCGGAGCGATCCATGCGGTGTCGACGAAGTTCGGGATGACGACGACCTTCTCAGGTGCGGCCCCCCGCTGCCGGATGGCCAGAGCGAAGCGCTCGCCGATGGGTGTCACGGCATCCGACCGCCGGTAGATGGCCCGCTCTACAGCGCCGAGTACGCGGAGCAGCAGGGGGTTGGTGATGACTCCCAGGTCCCTCGGCACGTCTGGCCAGAGCTCCTGGGCGTTGTAGATCACCTTCGTGTTCCCCAGGACCCTGAGCAAGAAGGCGAGAAGGGCCAGAGTCAGGGGCGGGGACACGACGATGGTGACCTGGCTACGCCTGAAGAAGCGCAGGGCGGCCAGGGCGGCGGTCACATGAAACACCGCGAAGCCCCAAAGGCGAGCGGTTGTCCGCCCGCTCTTCTGGGGGGTGAAGCAGCGAACGACGTGGACGCCGTCCTCCTCTGCGTAGGTGTAAGGCTTCAGGAATCCCGTTCGGTAGCTCGGGCCGGCCGGCCCGGCTTGCGGGTTGTAGTGGGGGACCGAGGTGAGGACCGAGACTTCATGGCCCAGGTCGCGCAGCCCCCTCGCCAGGCCCGCGACGATGCCGGCCGTGGACACCATGTCCGGCTCGTAGACCACCGAGACGAGTAGCACGCGAGGCATGTCCGGCTCCGGCACTCGTGTTTTGCCATGCCTGCTCGACCGCGTCATCTGACCGGTCGCGCTTGTATGGCCGCCGCCTGAAGCGGCAAACCAGAGCCGGTCGGGCCGTCAGCCGGCGAAGGGCCGACCAGCGTCTGCGCTGCGTTCTCCAGTGAAGCCGCTTTGACCGGAGGGTCCATCAGAACCGACCGGGCGCACGCCAGTCGCAGGGCCCATTGAATCTGGTCCGGGCCTCGGGGTCCCAACAGACGCCCGGCCGTCCTTGCCGGGAACGGCACAGGCACGCATCGAAGTCGTCGTCCCTGAGCCTGGGCGAGGAGTTGCAGCAGCAGGCGCAACGGCGTATCGCCGCCGCCCACGCTCTGCACCGCCGGAGCCGGATGATCCAGCAGCCACTCGATGGCCCGGACCGCGTCGGAGAGCAGGATGAAACCCGTCGAGTGGTCGCCGCCGTTGGGCAGGGCAATCACGGGAAGACGCGAGAGCCCCACCAGCGAGGACGTCCGCCGCTTCCCGGCTCCGTGAACCGGTGCGAGACGCAGGTAGGTGACCGGAACTCCACCGGCCCGCCGTGACGTGCACTCGTCCTCCAGTGCAGCCTTCACCTGGGCGTAGACCGTCCGCGGGTCTTGGGCGGTCCTCCCGTCTATGACCGGGGCCAGGCCTGCGACGTCGCTGCTGCCGAGGACGACGACCTGGCGGGCGCAGGAGCTTTCGGCAGCGTCGAGGACGACGCGCAGGTGGGCCACCTCGTCCTGTAAGGGGTTCTGCAAGCCTTCGACTCTTGCGATGGTCGAGCGGCCCGAGGCGACCACCACCCGGCTGCCCGGCGGGATGTCGGTGGCTCGGAAGGCGCGGCGGCTGATGGCCGAGACACCCTGGGCCGCGGCGACTGCCCGCCCGATCCATCCGGCCCCGACGACGACGACAGCGCTCAAGGAGCGGCAACCAAGGAAGCGGCAGCGTGACCGGATCGATGAGACATCATCAACGCCGGCACGCAGAGGTACCCAACCAGGATGAGGAGGGCGACCGCGTCGGCCGCCGCCCGGAGGACCGTGTGCCCGGTGAGACTGGCCAACCCGGTCGCCGAGAGCATCGCGCCGAGACCCCCGGTCGCACCGGCAACCCGCAGGTGCGACCACCCGGCGATGTTGAGCCGCTGGTAGACGTGCGAACGGTGGGCCCGGAAGACGTGCTCCCGCGCCCGGATGCGTCGCCACAAGGTCCAACCGGTGTCCGCCACGTAGAGGGCCAGCGGCGCCAGAGCGGCTTCCGGCGGGATCCGGTGGACCAGTGCGCCCAAGGCGAGCGCCGCGAGCGCCGCTCCGATGGCATAGCTGCCGACGTCGCCCAGAAAGATGCGAGGACGGACCGCGTTCCACGGCAGGAACGCCGCGGCGGCGGCCGCCAAGACGGCGCCGGCCATCACCAGGGTTCGGTCGTCGGACCAGTGGCCGACGGCCGCGTAGGCGAGTCCGCCGACGGTGCCGTTTACGGCCGAGATGCCGTTCACCCCGTCCATGAAGTTGAAGACGTTCGCGTAGGCGGTGAGCCAGAATGCTCCGAGCGCGACGCCTCCGACGACGGCCCAGATGGGCAGCACCTGGGTCCGGAGGAGCAGAAGGCTGGCGGCCGCTCCGGCCCCTAACTGCACGGCGAGGCGGGTGCCCACCGTGAGGCCGCGCAGGTCTTCCACCAGTCCGATGACGGCGAACATCACGACAGCGGCGCTGAAGGAGAGGGGGATCCCGCCGGCCAGTGCGACCCCGGACAGGACCGCGACGACGACAGCCACCCCGCCGCCGCGAGGAGTGGGGATCACATGTGATGAGCGGTCGTTCGGCGTGTCGATGACGTTGGCGCGCCTCATCGCGACGATCACCATGGGCTGCAGCGCGATCGAGACGAGAAAGGCCACGACGATGGCCGCCAACTTCTCACCTCAGATCCGAAAGCAGCTGCGGAGGCATGGGAGCTGTCCCACATCCGGTGGCCTGCGCCGGTGCCCTTATGTGCTTACGCTACGCTATCGCGACAGCACATGGTGTAGTCAGACCGGTCATCACCGGGCTCTGCGACGCTGCCAGGTCAAGGTCCCACGACTCCACGATGCCGCCGGGCGCCAGGGCGGGGACGGACACGTGCGAGACGAGCGGGTGCTCGCTGCGCAGGGCGACCTCGCCCTCCCCGAACAGATCCTCGTGCATCTTCTCGCCGGCCCGCAGCCCCGTGTAGACGATGTCGATGTCCTTGCCGGAGGCCGCGACGAGGCGGCGGGCGACGTCAGCGATCTGCACCGGCTCACCCATGTCGAGGACGAGCGTCTCACCGGCGCCGCCGATGGCGGCCGCCTGGACGACGAGCTGGCAGGCCTCCGGGATCGTCATGAAGTACCGCGTGACCTCGGGGTCGGTCACCGTCACCGGTCCGCCCGCCTCGATCTGCGCCTCGAACGATCTCAGGAAGGACCCGCGGCTGCCCAGCACGTTGCCGAACCGCACCGACAGGTAGCTGCCATCGGCCTGTACGGCCTGCCAGGTGGTGAGCCGTTCGGCGATGCGCTTGGAGTAGCCCAGGATGCTGCACGGGTTGGCGGCCTTGTCGGTGGAGATGTTGACGAACTTGGCCACGTCCGCGCGGGCGGACGCCTCGAGCACATTGAGCGTCCCCAGCACGTTGGTCTTGTACGCCTCGGCGGGATACTGCTCCAGCAGTGGCAGGTGCTTCAGCGCCGCGGCGTGGAACACAACGTCCGGGCGGCGTTCGGTGAAGATCCGCAGCACCGTCTCGGCGTCGCGGATGTCGGCCAGCACCACCTCGTCGGAGTCGAGCAGCCCGTGCCCGAAGATCGACAGTTGCAGCGCGTGCAGTGCCGACTCGTCGCGATCGAGCATGATGAGCTCGGCCGGCGCGAACTTGTGGATCTGCCGGCACAGCTCGGAGCCGATCGAGCCACCCGCACCCGTGACAAGGATCCGCCGCCCGGTGAGATAGCTGGCGATCGACTCCACGTCGGTGTCGACGGGCCGGCGCCCCATGAGGTCGCTCTCGTCGACGTCACGGACGTCGTCGACATCGACGTGGCCGTCGATCAGCTCGTTGAGCGCCGGCACCACCTTCATCCGCAGATTGCAGGCGACCGCGAGCTCGTCGATCTCCCGGACGAGGCCCGCATCGGCTTGTGGCAGGGCGAGGATCAGCGTGGAGGCGCCGGCGCGGCCGGCGGCCCGGGCCATGTCTGTGCGGGCGCCGAGCACGGGTACGCCGGCGACGCGCAGGTTGCGCTTGCACGGGTCGTCATCGAGCACGCCGACCGGCAGGTACCGGCCCTGCGGATCGAGCAGCATCTGCCGCACGAGCTGCGAGCCGGCGTTGCCGGCCCCGAGGACGAGAACGCGCTCGGCCTGCGTCCCGGGTCGGAGGCTTCGTTCACGGCGCAGCCGAAGCAGGTAGCGGCCGGCCACCATGGCCAGCAGGGCGACGGGCGCGGCCAGAAACGGCGTGCTCCGCGGAAGGGTCGAATCCGCGGAAAGTGCCAGGCGCGTCACGACGAGAAGGCACGTGACTGCGGTGACCGTCGTCGTGACGCCCGACACCTCGTCGAAACTGCCGAAGGCAAAGCGCCCCCGATAGAGGGACAGGGCGCAGCCGATCGCGACCTGTCCGACAACGGCCAGCACAGCGAAGGCGGCGACGTCACGCAGATCCAGGCGGGCCGCGACGAAGTCATACCGTCCCCATGCGGCGACGGTCAGCGCCATCCCCCATGCCAGGCTGTCCACACCGGCTTGGGCGCTCTGGCGAAGCCAGGCATCTCGTCGTCTCAGCGGCAATCGCACGTTGGCTCCCAGGTTGCGACCCGCCCGCAGGGGACGGCTAAGTGCAACCTCGGCGCCTATCGATGCGGACTTGAGCCCGGTAGCGAGCAAAGGGCTGGTTCGTCCTACGCCAGCCGCCCCGCGTACGCCGCCACCCGCGTCCGGATCTCCGCCTCGTCGAGCCCGAGGTGCTCCAGGATGGTGAACCGGTCCGGGCGGGTCGCCGGCGCATGCCGCACCGCGGCGCAGAACTGGTCGTCACTGAGGCCCAGGTCGGCCGGCGAGCGGGGCAGGTCATGGCGGGCCAGGCACGCCGACATCCGGTCGAACAGGACGGGGTCGCCGCGCAGGAACGTCGCGAAAAGCGCTCCGACGCCGGCCAGCTCGCCGTGCGTCGCCGTGTCCGGGAACAACGCGTCGATCGCGTGCATGATCTCGTGGTCGCTGCCACTGCACGGACGGCTCGATCCGGCGGCCGCCATCGCCATCCCGGACAGGACGAGGGCCTCGGCCAGGGCGGTCAGGAAGCCGTCGTCGGCGATGGAGTCGGTCCGGTGCAGCAGCGCCTCGGCCGCGGTCCGGGCGAAGGTCACCGCCAGCCCGTCGACCGGCTCGCCGCGCAGCTCGAAGGCCAGCTGCCAGTCGGCGATGGCCGACAGGTTGGACACGGCGTCCCCGATGCCGGCCCGCACCATCCGGGTTGGCGCGGCGCGTACGTAGTCGAGGTCGACCACCACCGCCAACGGCAGCGAGACACCGAAGGAGCCCTTGCCGCTTCCGTGGTCCAGCGAGCTGACTGGGGAGGCGATGCCGTCGTGAGCGAGGTTGGTCGGCACCGAGACCATCGGCAGCGCCAGCCGGGTCGCGGCGTACTTCGCCACGTCCAGCGTCCGGCCGCCGCCGATTCCGACGACCGCGTCATAGGCCTTGGTACGCAGCGAAGCCTGCAGCTCGGCCGCCGCCTCCAACGAGCCGGCGTGGACCGTGAACACGTCGGCATTGGCCAGCGACGGCCGCAGGGCCGCCACCACCTGCTCGCCCTGCCCGGGCCCCACGGCGAGGGCGACGTTGCCCTCGGTCGAGATCCGCCGGTCGGCGAGCAGGTCGCCGAGTGTCGACACGGCGCCGGCGCGGATGTCGATGAACAGCGGCGACAGCAGCATCCGGGCTAGTAGTGGCACGCGATCTCCCGGGCCCGGGCCAGGTCGGCGTGGTTGTCGACCTCCACCCAGTCGACCCGCCCGATCGGGGTGACCCGCACGTCGCCGCCCGAGTCCGACAGTTCCTGGTATCCGTCCTCGTAGTACAGGTCCGGGTCGCGTCGCCACGTCGCCTCGAGGGCCTCGGCGAGGGCAACCGCGCCGGCCGGCTCGATCAGGGTCGCCCCGATGTACTCCCCGTACGCCTGTGCCGGGTCCATCAGCTTGGTGATCCTGGCCAGCCCGCCGTCGGGCCGCAGGGTCACCTTCATCTCCTCCTCGGCCAGCGCCTTGTCGGTGTCGACCGCCAGCAACACGTCCGGCCCGCGGTGCGACAGCAGCGTCTCCTCGATGCCCACCGGGTGCACGGTGTCGCCGTTGACCATCAGCACCCCCGCGGCGAAGTGCGACCGGGCCAGCCACATCGAGTAGGCGTTGTTCCACTCCTCGGCCTTGTCGTTGTAGAGCAGGCGCAGCGATACGCCGTGCCGCTTTTCCAACGCCGGCCGCCGCTCCTCGACCGCATCCGCGGCGTAGCCGACAACCACCACCACGTCGGTCAGCCCGACGGCGGCCAGGTTGCGCAGGCCGATGTCGAGGATCGTCGTCTCGCCGTCGACCGGCACCAGGGCCTTGGGCAGCATGTCGGTGTACGGCCGCAGCCGCCGGCCGGCGCCGGCCGCCAGCACCATTCCGATCATCGGTCTCCGTCGGTCGGGGGCGTCCGGGGAACCGTATACGGACGGTGCTCTAGCCTGCCAAAAGGGCCAAGCGAGGAGGGGCGCGTGTCGGTGCGGGCGGGCGGCCGCCGCTACACCCCGGCCGGGGTGCGGGCGACGCACCGCGGCGGCGGGCTGTATTCCTCGGCGGTCAGCCAGCGGATCGGCTCGGTCATGGCGGCCGCGGCGGGCAACGCCGGTATGCATCCCACGGTGCTCACCCTGGCCAGCCTCACCGTGGGCCTGCTCAGCAGCCTGCTCGGCGCGCTGGCCGGCGTCCACTCCGCCTGGCTGCTCGGGCTGGTGGCGCTGCTCGGCTGGCAGCTGGCATACGCCTTCGACTGCGCCGACGGCCAGCTGGCCCGGGCCAGCGGCCAGGCCTCCGCGTACGGCGCACGGATCGACGTACTCGTCGACTTCACCGTGCAGACCGGGCTGGTCGCTGCCGTCGTCACCGTCGCCGCCCATTGGAGCCATCCGCGCCCCGCCCTGCTCGGTGCGTACGCCACGCTGTGGGTGGTCAGCCTGTTCACCTCCGTGCTGGCCGGGTCCGACGCAGAGGGGGCCACCCGCCTGCTCGGCTCGGGGTCGCCGGCGGTGGCCGTGCTCAAGCTGGTCCGCGACTACGGCTTCGTGGTGCTGGTCCTCGGGCTGCTGCTGAGCGTACGGCCGAGCATCACCGTCTGGTTCGTCCTTTTCTTTCTGGTGCTCAATGGGCTTTTCCTGCTCGTCAGCGTCGGCCGGGCGGCGCAGCTGTCCCTGCGTCACCCCGGCAGGTAGCACCGGTGCCCTCGCGCAAGGGCCGGGCGCTGGCCGGGATCGTCGACCAGGGCGTCAGCTCCGGCACCAACTTCCTCACCGTCCTCATCCCCGGGCTGCTGTTCGGACCCGAGGACGCCGGCACCCTGGTGCTCGCCCTGTCGCTGGGTTACATCGCCCTGGGGGTGCAGCGGGCGATGGTGGGTGACCCGCTGCTGGCGTACGCCTCGGCGTTCGAGGAGGACGAGCGGCGGACGCTGGTCCGCGATGCCACCACCACGGCGCTGGGCCTGGGCGTGCTCGCCGGCCTGATCGGCGTGATCGCCTGGTCCACCGGCTCGGCACTCACCGCGGACATGATCTGGCTGGCGCCCTGGCTGCCCGCCGTGCTGGTCCAGGACGCGGGACGCTATGCATTCCTGGCTGCCCGCCGGCCCGACCACGCGCTGATCCTGGACGTGGTCTGGGCGCTGGCCCAGGCGGCAGCCGTCGTCGTCGTGCTCCTCACCGGGCACCGCACACACGGCGCCTTCGCCGCGGCCTGGGGGATCGGCGCGCTGGCCGGCGCCATCGCCTATGTCGTGATATCCGGAGTCAACCCGTTGCGCGGCCGGCCGCTGGAGTGGTTCCGCCAGGCGGGGCACCTCTCCGGCTGGTTCACCGTGACGGCGGTGCTGGCCCAGACGCAGTACTACCTGATCCTCTTCGTCGTCGCGATCGTCCTGGATCGGGCGGCCACCGGGGGGCTGCGCTACATGCAGTTGCTCGTCCTGCAGCCGGTGCAGGTGGTGCTGCTCGCCGCCACCAGCCTGCTGGTGCCACGCGCGGCCCGGCTAGCGGCGACGGGGGACGCCGGCGCGCTGGCTCACTCGACCGGGCGGCTCGCGCGGCTGTTCGGCCCGGCCGCGCTGCTGGTGCTGGTCGCCATCCCGCTGCGGCACGTCGCCGTGGAGCTGATCTTCCCCCGGTTCGCGAGCTTTGCCGGCGTGCTGGTCCCCGTCGCCTGCTCGGCGGCGCTCTACACGATCCAGACCCCTTTTACTGCTGCGCTGCGTGGCATGCAGCGGGCCCGGGCGCTATTCGTGGTGCAGATCCTTTTCACGGTGACGACGGTGCCGGCCGCGCTGGCCGGGGCGGTGCTCGGCGGCGCGGTCGGAGCCGCGTGGGGGTTGCTTGCCGGCGCGGTGGTCCAGCTCGCCGCTCTGTTGGTCAACTACCGGGCCGGTTTGATCCAGCTCCGCGCCGGCCGGTTGGCCACGGCGCCGGTCGACTGACGCAGCCCTATCCCACGCTGGGCCGCCACGCCACTCCGATGCCGTCGCCGGGGAACCAGTGCTGCTCAGGCACCTCGCGGAAGAACAGGAACTGCCGCCCGGTCTGCTCCGCGTACTGCACGAGCTCGTCGGTCTCGGTGGCGTTGTCCGACAGCAGCAGCGCGGCCGGCGCCAGCCGCTCCTCGATCAGCCGGAACTCCGCGGCCTCGTGCTCGGCACTGTGGTTGCTGTCGTGCATGAAGACGTCCACCGGCTCGGCAAGGCGGGGGATAGTGACCAGCGAATCGCCCAGTACGAGATCGACGACGCCGGCGTACTGCCCGCTGACCAGGTAGCCGGCGGCCGGATTGATGTCCAGACCGGTCAGCCGGCCGGGGCTGCCTTCCTCGGCATTACGGAGCAGCGCCGAAGCGATCACGCACGAGCCCAGTCCCTTGTCCACGCCGCTCTCGACCACGTGGCGCGGCTTGAGCGCGCGCAGCAGCGCGTACCAGCCGACCCGCCGGCCGTAGCGGACCGTACGGTCGGCCAGACCCCGTCGATCACTCGCCGCCACCGCTGCCTGGACGTGCTCGCGAAGCGCGGTGTCCCCGTCGATCTCGTCGAGCCAGCCGCGCACCCGGCCGACCGGAGCGCCGGCCACCGCTGCGATAAACCACGCCAGGTGTTCACGGTTTCGGGGGGTGAGGTCGTAGGTGTAGTTGTGGTGCTCCCGCGACGTCACCAGCCAGCGGGCCGATTGCGCCAGCACCCGGCCGTCATGCCGGGCCACGCTGCGCAGCCGGACCGGGAACGCAGCAACCGGCGCGAGCCGGCTGGCCCCGATCCGCCGGGTCAAGTCCTGGGTGTTCATCGTCGCCTCCGGGCTGCGCGCGCTCAGTCGCCTGTCGTGGGGCGCCAGCCTAACCAGCGGCGGCCCCGGATTGGCGGAGGTGACCGCTAGGCTGCCGACACAGCCAAGCTGCATCCCGCCGTCGATCCCGGAGAGCCACCCATGAGCGTCAAGGACGTCGCCCGCCGGGCGGTCAAGTCCCTCGGCATCGACATCGTGCGGCGCGGCAAGGCCCCCGAGGACTTCTCGCCGGCCGATGTGGCGCTGCTCGAGGCGGTGTCGCCGTACACGATGACGAGCCCGGAGCGGATCTTTGCCGCGGCCAACGCCGCGCGCTACGTCGCCGACGCCGGGGTGCCGGGCGCCATCGTGGAGTGCGGCGTCTGGCGGGGCGGCAGCTCGATGGCGATGGCCCTGGCCCTTCAGGAGCGCGGCGCCGCGGACCGGGAGATGTACCTGTTCGACACCTACGAGGGCATGTCCGCCCCGACCGAGGAGGACAAGGACCTCCGTGGGGTGGCGGCAAAGGGGACCTTCGAGCGCACCCAGACGGGTGAGGACCGCGCGGCCTGGTGCATCGCCGACGTCAACGACGTACAGACCAACCTCGCCCGCACCGGCTACGGCGCCGGCCTCCTGCACTTCGTCAAGGGCAAGGTGGAGGAGACCCTGCCGGCGCAGGCGCCGGCGCAGATCGCCGTGCTGCGCCTGGATACCGACTGGTACGAGTCGACCAAGCACGAAATGGAGACGCTCTATCCCCGGCTGGTCCCGGGAGGGGTGCTGATCATTGACGACTACGGTCACTGGCAGGGCAGCCGGCAGGCGGTCGATGAATACCTGGCGGCGCATGGGGTCGCCCTGCTGCTCAACCGGATCGACTACACCGGCCGCAGCGCGATCAAGCCGGGTGCGGTGGGCAACGGATGACCGCCACGAAGGCACTGATCACCGGGATCACCGGGCAGGACGGCTCCTATCTCGCCGAGCTGCTGCTCGGCAAGGGCTACGAGGTGCACGGCATCATCCGCCGGGCGTCCACCTTCAACACCGGCCGGATCGACGGGATCTATGAGGACCCGCACGTCGACCACCGCCGGCTGTTCCTGCACTTCGGTGACCTGACCGACGCATCCTCGCTGGTCAACCTGATCCGCGAGGTGCAGCCCGAGGAGGTCTACCACCTCGGCGCGCAGAGCCACGTCAAGGTCTCCTTCGAGACCCCGGAATACACCGGCGACACCACCGGGCTCGGCACCATGCGGCTGCTCGAGGCGCTGCGCGGATCGGGCTTCGACGCCCGCTTCTACCAGGCGTCGAGCTCGGAGTTGTACGGCTCCCAGCCGCCTCCGCAGAACGAGGACACCCCATTCCACCCGCGCAGCCCGTACGGCGTGGCGAAGATGTATTCGTACTGGGCCACGGTGAACTACCGCGAGGCCTACGGCATGCACGCCACCAACGGCATCCTGTTCAACCACGAGAGCCCCCGAAGGGGCAACACCTTCGTCACCCGCAAGATTACCCGCGCGGTGGCCCGGATCAAGGCCGGCCTGCAGAGCGACCTCTACCTCGGCAACATCGACGCGGTCCGCGACTGGGGGTACGCCAAGGAGTACGTCGAGGCGATGTGGCTGATGCTGCAGCAGCCGGCCGGCGACGACTTCGTGATGGCCACCGGCGTCGGCGCGTCGGTACGCGACTTCGCCGAAGCGGCCTTTGCCCGCGCCGGCCTCGACTGGCAGTCCCATGTCCGCCACGACGCCCGTTACGAGCGCCCGGCGGAGGTGGATGCGCTGATCGGTGACGCCAGCAAGGCAACCCGGGTGCTGGGATGGAAGCCGCAGACCACCTGGCGCGAGCTGGCCGAGCTGATGGTCGACGCCGACATCGCCAAGATCGACGACCAGCTCGCCGGCCGTGGGGTCCGCATCGACCGCTGAGCGCGGATCAGGCCTGAGCAGCCGAGCGGCGGCGCCACCCGGTGAACGATCCGGCAAAGAGCGACACCTCGCCGGCCGTCAGTAGCAGCAGCAAGGTGGTGCCGGTGCCGCCCAGGGACTGATCCGACGTCGCCACCGTGGCGAAGGCACCGATCACCGACAGCCGCCACCACACCGGGGTGTCCCGGCGGAAAGCCCGCCAGAACAGCAGCCCGAACCCGAAGATGAAGGCCAGCACACCGAGCACTCCACCGCGACGCAGCTCGGAAACCCCGGCGTTGTCGGCGGTCAGCTTGGGCTGGTTCTTGACCGAGGCCGCCTGGCGCAGCAGATAGCCGCGGGTGTTGTCGGTGTTGCCGAACGCTTTCTCCAGCAGGGTGTCGTGGCGCCAGTCGCGGAATATCGCCGACCAGTTCTGGGTGCGCCCGCTCGTCACGCTCTGGGTGTTCAGGTCGTCGGCGGCGGTGGCGGCATCGCTCGACGTCTGGGTGGCGGCGGTGCCGTACCGCTGGCTGAGGAGGAAGCCGCGGCCGCCGGCGGCGATGAACACCGCGATTACCAGAATCAACGGCAACAGCGCAGAGCCAACCGTCAGCGCCCCTCGGCGCGAGGAGAGGAACCGTCCGGCTGAGCGCATCTCGTGGCGGCTGCGCCAGAGGGTCACGATCGTCCAGCCCAGGCCGGCCAGGAACGCAGCCAGCACCCCGGTGCGGGAGTTGGTCTCGTACAGCATCAAGGTCGTAACCGTCAGGGCGGCAAGCCGCTGCCAGGTCGCGAAGCGGCGGTCGGGGCCGATCCGCAGGGACACGATCAGCGCGGCCAGCGCCATGCCGTTGGGGTGCAGCACGGCCAGCGGGCCGCCCCAGAAGCGGCCGTTGAACCGGTAGCCCCACGGGCCAGGGGGCGCATAGTGGCTGAGGGAGAAGAAGTTGCCCGAGCCGGCGGCCACGATGAAGGCCAGCCCGATCAGAATCCCGGCCACCAGCCCGATGCTGACGTCGCGGCCCGTGCGCTGCCGGCCGCGGATGAACATCAACACGGTCAGCACCGCGATGCCGGCATAGACCAGCCGTTGCACGCCGACGGAAGGTGCCAACACCAGCGCGCTCACCGCGCCGAGCAGCCAGACAGCCACGCCGAGCCACGCCGAGCCCAGCCGCGCCAACGGCGCCAGATGGCGGAACCAGGGAAACGTCCAGGCCGCGAAGACGACCACCTGCAGGCCGAGGACCGCGAAGGTGTACCGCGGCTCGGCTGTATGGCTCCAGGCCATCACGGCTGCCGCCAGCGACAGCAGCGCGACGACGGCTCCCTCGGCAACGAGGCCGGGCAGCGACAGGGCCAGCAGGACCATGCCGCCGGCGACGAGAAGGGCGAGCCCGGTCCCGATCCCGGTGCCCACGCCGGTCCCGATGCCGTGCATAGCGTCGAACACCCCGCCGGCGAGCGCCACGAGCACCACGATCGGCCCGCCGAGGCGCAGGACCGGAGCGGTTACCCGTGCGGTGGCGGCCGAGGCACCATCGGCCACCGGCTGGCGTCGCTCGGTAAGCAGTCGCACGTCAGATCTCCCGTCGGGGCCACCATCGGGTCCCAGCCGGTCTGATTGTGACACGGTGAGATCGTCCCCGGCCTACGTGCTGACGCCGGAGTACACCGCGAGGAGCTGGCCGATGATGACCTCCGGGGCGAACATCGTGTCGTAGCGCCGCCGCGCCGCCGCCGACCGCTCGGGGCCGGTCCCGGCAGCCGCCGTGGCCAGCGCCGTGGCCAAAGCGTCGACGTTCGGCGCCGCCAGCCAGCCGCCGTCGTCGCCCACCAGGTACGGCAGGCCACCCCGGTCACTGGCCAGCAGCGGGCGGGCGTTGGCAAGGGATTCCACCGCGACCATCGGGCAGACCTCGTCCCAGACCGAGGGGACGACGGTGACGGCGGAGGCTCGCATCACCGCGTCCCGGCCGGCCGGGTCGACGCGGCCCAGTACGTCGATGTCGTTCCGGCCGGCGGCGGCAGCCCGCACCATCGGCAGCAGCGGCCCGTCGCCGGCGATCCGCAGCCGGCCCAGCGCGTCCTCGGGATGCCGGCGCCATGCCTGCAGCAGCAGCGGCAGCCCCTTCTCCTCCGCCAGCCGGCCGACGTAGGCGAAGCCGGTCCCGCGCTCGGTGTGCCGCCCCGGGTCCAGCACGCAATTGGGCTTGACCGTGATCGCGTCGGAGATGCCGGCGCCGCGGAGGTGGTCGGCGATGACCGGGGTGAGGGCGATGTAGCGCTCGACGCTGCGCCACGTGCCGCCGTGCAGCGCAAGCGACGCCGCCATCGGCACGCTCTGCAGCCGCGACCCGCGATAGCAGCCGTGCTGCACGGCGGGGTAGGCGACCACCTTGCCCAGGCAGTCGTGGCAGTCGTGCTCGTCGCGGAAATAGGTGCCCTTGACGCAGACATGGCGGTAGTTGTGCACGGTCTGCACGACCGGCACGCCGTACCGATGCGCGGTGCGGACCACCGCCGGCGAGATCAGCGGGTACGGGTTGTGCAGGTGCAGCACATCGGGCCGCTCGCGCTCCAGCAGTGCGGCGATGTCGGCCAGCCCTTGGCGGGCGTAAACCGGCCCGATCGGCAGGGCGGCCTTGCCGGCGGGGGAGAGCTGGGCGAGCTTATCGGAGCTGGGCAGGTAGGGCACGACATCGACGCCGGCGGCGCGGAGCAGGTTGATCTCGAGGTCGACGACGACATTTTCTCCGGACGGCACCGTCGAGACGTAGCGGTTGTGCGCGACTAGCACTTTCACGGCCGGTCGATGTTACCAGCAGCCGGATTCGGCTAGCTCGTCATCGGTCTGCGTACGCTGGGCCGATGAGTGACCCCCTGCCGCTGGACGCCAAGATATTCGTCGCCGGCCATCGGGGACTGGTGGGATCGGCCATCTGGCGACAGCTGGAACAGCGTGGCCACACCCGGCTGGTCGGCCGGCGCTCCGCCGAGCTCGACCTGCGTGACCGCCCGGCCGTCAACGCCTTCTTCGCCGCAGAGCGGCCCGACTGCGTGATTCTCGCGGCCGCCAAGGTCGGCGGGATCATGGCCAACTCCAGCTATCCGGCCAGCTTCCTCTCCGACAACCTGCAGATCCAGGTCAACGTGCTCGACGCCGCGGCCCGGGTCGCGGTGCCGCGGCTGCTCTTCCTCGGGTCGTCCTGCATCTACCCCAAGCTCGCGCCGCAGCCGATCTCGGAGGATTCGCTGCTGACCGGTTCGCTGGAGCCGACCAACGAGGCGTATGCCATTGCCAAGATTGCCGGCGTGCTGCACGTTCAGGCTCTGCGCCAGCAATTCGGACTCAGGTACATCTCGGCAATGCCGACTAACCTCTACGGGCCCGGGGACAACTTCGATCCGCAGGGGTCGCACCTGCTGCCGGCGCTGATCCGCCGCTTCCATGAGGCGAAGGTCTGCGGCCGGGCCGCCGAGCCGCTGTGGGGGACCGGCACTCCTCGACGTGAGTTGCTGCACGTCGATGACCTGGCGCGGGCCTGCCTGGTGTTGCTGGAGCGCTACGACGACCCGGCGCCGATCAACGTGGGCACCGGCACTGACCTGACGATCCGCGAGCTGGCCGATCTGGTGGCCGACGTGGTCGGTTACACCGGCCGGATCGAGCAGGATCCGAGCAAGCCGGACGGCACCCCGCGCAAGGTGCTCGATGTGACGCGGATCAAGACGCTCGGCTGGCAGGCGGCCATCGGGTTGCGGGAGGGCATCGCAGCGACGTACCAGTGGTATCTCGACACCGCGGCGCCGCTCAGTGTGAGGGCTGCCGCCGCTCGCTGAGCCGCCGGTCGGTCCGCCGGGCCGGTGCCCCGGATGTCATGGGGGTTGCTGCGGCGACCGACGTCAACGGGGCGGGCATAGTCACCGAGACAGGCAACGCCACCGGGGGCCCGTCGTCCCGTTCCTGCCGGCGGTCGAGTTCTTCGCGCCGCCGGTCGGTGAGCGTGCCGTACAGGAAGCGTGAGCTGCCCACCAGGTAGCGACGCCAGAGCCGCCGCGGCTCGCTGCCCAGCCGGAAGGCCCACTCGAGGCCGACCCGCTGCATCCACATCGGCGCCGTGGGTTTGGTGCCGGCGTGGAAGTCGAAGGCCGCGCCGACCGGCACCAAGGTCGTCTGCAGCCGGTCCCGGTAGTTGGCGCAGAAGCGGTCCTGCCGAGGAGTGCCGAGCCCCACCCAGACGATGTCGGGTCGGGCGGCCGCAATCCGCCGTTGCAGATCGGCGGCCTGGCGTGCGGTGAGGTCACCGAAGGGCGGTGACTCCACGCCCACCAGCGTGATGTCGGGATAGGCCGCGCGCAGGTTGGCCGCGAGTTTGCGCACGGTCGAGGGGCTGCTGCCGTACAGGTAGTGCTTCAAGCCGCTGGCCAGGCCGGCCTCGATGGTGTCGAGCATCAGCTGGGGGCCGCGTACGTCGGAGATGGGGTGCCCGCGCCGGCGGGCGACCTGCGCGACGTAGTGGCCGTCGGCGATGTTGAGGTCACCGGCCTCGAGAACTTGGCGGAAGCGCGGATACCGCAGCGCCAGGCTCAGGGTGTAGGCGTTGCACAGGTGCACCGCTCGCGGGGAGCCGTAACGCGAGGTGGCTAGCGCTTGGGCGGCCTCATCGCGGCCGATTGCAGCAATCGTGACGCAGCACGAACGGAAGCTCTCATCCGGCGGAGCCGGCACTTCGGGCCGCACATCTACGGTTACCACAGAGTGACACCTACCCGGATAGTTGTGCCGCTCTCGGTGCCCCGACCCACCATGCGACGTGTCGGCGTGGTCGCTGGTGGGGTGATCGTACCAAGACTTGGGAGCGTGGCGCGTATCCCGCTGCACCGTGTCGCCGGACCGTTCACCAGAGGCCGCCGCCGGGGACATCTTCGCTACCCTGTGCGTTCATCACGAGCGGTCCGGCCGGTCAAGGAGCAGCAGCAGTGAGCTCGTCACATCCTCCCACGGTGGCTCCCCCCCGGGGCGCCCGCGGATCGACGTCGGCCGGCGGTCACCCCCGTCGGCATCGGGCCCGCCGGATCGCTTTCGTCGTCTGCCTTCTTGTCATCGCCGTCGCCGCCGGGCTGATCTTCACCGTCCTGCACGAGGTGCAGTCGATCAACGCCAACATCGCGCGCACCGACCCTTTCGCCGGTTTGACCAACCGCCCCCCCGCGGGCGCAAAGGGCACCCAGAACTTCCTGCTGATCGGCTCGGACTCGCGCGACGGCTCGCTGCCGGCCAACTCCAGCCCGCTGGACGTAGCTAAGACCGGCGGCCAGCGGTCGGACACCTTGATCCTGCTGCACCTCGACCGCAGTCACGGGCACGGTTACCTGATCTCGATCCCGCGCGACTCCTACGTCGTCGTGCCGCCCGGTGGTCCCTGGAACGGGGGGCGCACCAAGATCAATTCCGCCTTCGCCTATGGCGGAGCGAGGTTGACGGTGCAGACCGTCGAGGGCTTCACCGGGGTGCGCATCGACCACGTAGTGCTGATCAATTTCGCCGGGTTCCAGAAGATGACCGACGCCCTCGGTGGGGTCGACGTGCGGATCGACCGCACGGTCTACGACCCGCGGTCACTGCGGACCTTCCGGGCCGGGGTCAACCACCTTGACGGCAAGGCCGCCCTGGACTACGTCCGGCAGCGGTACAACCTGCCGCGCGGTGACTTCGACCGCGAGCAGCGCCAGCAGCAATTCCTGCGCGTCCTGCTGCAGAAGGCGACCGACACCGGCACCCTGACCAATCCCAAGAAGCTGACCAGCTTCCTCGATGCGGCCAGCCGGTCGATCATCGTCGACAAGGAACTGTCCGTCAGCAAGACCGCAGTCGCCTTCCGCAATCTGCGGGCCAGCAAGCTCGCCTTCGTCACCACACCCAACATCGGCTCGCAGAACGTCGCGGGCGCCGGCAGCGTCGTACGTATCGACCACGACAAGGCACTGGCCCTGTTCGATGCCGTTCGCAACGACACGCTGGTCCCTTGGCTGAAGCGCAACCCGGCCAACGACGTCACCACCGGTCCATGACAACGCCGCCGTGCACATCAAGGGCCCGGTAAGCGTCCCGGCGTGGACGTGATCGCCGTAGACTCGACTGGACAGCGATCCGGCGTGACGCGCCGCGCCGCATGGCACGGGAGGGGCTCTTGACCAGGCCGGTGACCCCGACTCCCAGCGCGGAAACCAGTCCGGCACCGAGCGCCGTCGACAGCACCCAGGTTGACGCGCCCCGGCCCCAGCGCCGCCACGACGACGCGGCGTTGCGCACCGACGAGGCCGGCCTGCCCCAGCAGTGGTCCGGGACGGCTCTCAACAAGCCGGTGCCCACCTTGGTCCGGCGCCGTTCCTCCGACGAATGGGCCCGCCCTTACCGCCTGTTCCTGATCGGGCTCGACCTGGTCGCCGGCCTGGTCGCCGGCCTCGGCGCGGTGCTGCTGCGTTACGGCAACATCGGTGACTACGGTTTCGTGCAGTACCGCCTCGTCGTCACCCTCTTCCCGATCGCGTGGGTCGTGTCGATCGCCCTCGCCCGGGGTTATGAAGCGCGCTATCTCGGGCTGGGAGCTGACGAGTTCAAGCGGGTGGTGAGCGGTGGCGTCTCGCTGACCGCCGCCGTCTCCTTTATCGCCTTCACCGCAAAGCTGCCGCTGTCGCGCGCCTTCGTCGGGATCGCGCTGCCCGGGGCCACCCTGCTCACCCTGCTCGGGAGGTACGCTGCCCGGCGGGTGCTGCACCGGCTCCGGCGGCAGGGCCGCGCGTCACACAAGGTGCTGGTGGTGGGCAACCTCAACGACGTCGTCGACCTGGTCAACGCCGTCCGTCGCGAGCCCCAGGCCGGCTTGGTGCCGGTCGGTGCCTGCCTGACCAGGCGGTCCGGCCGGCTGGATCTGCCGGGGCCACCGCTGCCCGTGCTCGGTGGCCTGTCCGACGTCCTGCTTGCGGTCGACAACCTCGACGTCGACATGGTGGCAGTCTGCGGCTCGAGAGGCGTCTCCTCGGACGGGCTACGCCGGCTGGCCTGGGAGCTGGAGGGGACCGGTGTCGGCCTGGTCGTCGCGCCGGCCCTGACCGACGTCGCGGGCCCGAGAGTGCACATCCGGCCGGTGGCCGGGCTGCCCCTCCTTCACGTGGAGGAGCCGGTCTTCCGCGGTGCCGGCCACCTGCTGAAGTCGACCTTCGACCGGCTGGCCGCGGTGCTCGGGCTGCTCGCCCTCTCGCCCCTGCTGCTGATCGTGGCCGCCCTCGTCCGCTTCAACTCACCGGGAGGCGTGTTCTTCCGCCAGGAGCGCATCGGGCGCAATGGCGAGCCGTTCTGGGTCTGGAAGTTCCGCAGTATGTACGCCGATGCCGAGACGCGGCGCGTGGACATGGTGGACCAGAACGAGACCGACGGCCTGCTCTTCAAGATCCGCGCCGACCCTCGGATCACGCCGATCGGGCGCTGGCTGCGGCGCTATTCCGTCGACGAATTGCCGCAGTTGATCAATGTCCTGGTCGGGGACATGTCCCTGGTCGGCCCGCGCCCCCCGCTGCCGAGTGAGGTGGAGCGCTACGAAAGCGACGTCAAGCGCCGGCTGCTCGTCCGGCCGGGTATCACCGGCCTGTGGCAGATCAGCGGCCGTTCCGACCTGGCCTGGGAGGACGCCGTCCGTCTCGATCTCTACTACGTCGACAACTGGTCCCTGGTCTTCGACTTCATGATCTTGTGGAAGACGCTGTTCGCCGTCATTCGTGGCAACGGGGCGTATTGACCGAGGGCGTTGGCAAGTGCGAGCGGCCCGAGTACCTTCGCCGCATGACCGCTGAGCCCTCGACCCGTTCGACACCTGATCGCTCCGAATTCGCTCGTGCCCGCGGGGTTGGTGTGGTTATGCCGACGGACGGTGGGGTTGGCGTGGTTCTGCCGGTGGACGGCGATGTCGACGTCGCGACCGCACCGCTCCTTCGGCAGCGGCTTGACTCGCTCCTCGACAACGGGCGCAGTGAGGTAGTGGTCGACCTGTCGGCGGTCGGATTCCTCGATTCCTCCGGTCTGGGAGCTCTCGTCTGGGGGTTGAAAAAGGCAAAGGCGCGAGGTGGCTGGGTTCGCCTGGTGGTCGTCGAGCCGCGGGTGCACCGGATGTTCGAGCTGACTGGTCTGGACCGCAGCTTCCAGATCTTTGACACGATTTCCCTCGCCCAGGCCGTCGGCTCACGAACCGGGGGCTGATCTCGGCGTTCCACGCCTGGGACCGGGTGCCGCCGCCCACTGATGAGGCATCGGGCCCGCGTATGCGGGTGATAGCATACGTTCATGGCGAGGAAGCGGACGACGGTTTTTGCCGACGAGGACGATTTGGCGGTTATCAAGGCGGCCGCCGCGCGCCGCGGCGTCGCCGAAGCCGAACTCCTTCGAGACGCCATCCATCTCGCTGCGATGAAGAGCCGGACCTGGGACGAGCCGTTCTTCACGCGTACCTACGCCCCCGAAGACGGGTCACCGCGAGTCCGCGCCGATGCAGTCCTGCAAGCCGCCTGGACCGACAAAGCCGAAGCCTACGAGCGGACCAAGAGCCCGACTTCTTGATCGTCGTGGCAGACACGTCCGGACTGGTAGCCGCCCTCGATGAGACTCATCCGGACGGGGAAGCCGCGCGCACCGTGTTGCGCGACGCCGGAACGTTGATCGTTTCGCCAGTGCTGCTCAGCGAGCTTGATCACGTAGCCGGCCGGGTCCTGGGCCGTGACGCAGCGAACCAGGCGATCGACGACATCCGCCGCTGGGTGAGGGCGGGTCGTGCCGTACTTCCTGAGGTGACGGCCACCATCCTCGATATTGCCCAAACAGTGCACGGACGCTACTTCGACCTGCGGCTCGACCTTGCCGATGCTGTGAACGTGGCCTTTGCGGCTCAGTTCCACACCAACACGGTGCTGACGCTGGATCGGCGAGACTTCCGCGCCATCCAGCCCCTCACAGACCACCGCGCCTTCCGGCTGCTGCCCGACGATGTATGACACCCTCGCGCAATCGCAGGGAGTCACATAGAGCCGCTCGTCAACAGACGCGTGCGCCCCCGGGGTAGACACCGCGCCCCAGCGGCGCATTGTCACGCGGGGTGGCTGGTTGTTGCCGACCGTCAACTCTCCCCTGGCCTGCCCGGGGGCTTCCGGAGGACCTGTGATCTGGACGATTGAAGAACCGCCCGATTACCGTACTGCCCGTCGGCGTGCCGTTGCCGTGGCTGGTCGGTCCTGCTGGTCGCCGGGCTGAGCGCGAGCGGCGCCGGCGCGGCCGATGCGGCGTCGCCGAGTTCCGGGACGGTCTCCTCGTCGTCTCCGACTTTGCATTACGCTTCGGGGCCGTTCGTGGTTGCAAATGTCACCGGTACCTCGGGCACGGTGAACTGCAGCGCGGCCGGGTCATGCGACGACTTCGCGCTGACGGTGGCGACGCCGGCCGGCTACGGCACGAAGAACAGCCTGAAGGTCAGCGTGTCGTGGCCGACGACCGCCGCGGATTTCGACGTGTACCTGCTCGACTCCAGCGGGGCCGAGGTCGGCTCTTCAGCGTCGTCGTCGGATCCCGAGGTGATCCAGGTGCCGCCGAACGCCGGCAGGTACACGGTGCGGATCGTCCCGTTCGCTCCCGCCGGCCAGAGCACCAGCACCGACATTTCGTTGGTGCCCACGCCCGGTGACCCGCCGGTGTCCAGCGCACCCACCTCGGGTTTCCGGACGTTCCCCGCGCCGGCGTCGCTGCCCGACGCCCACAACGCCGGCGAGCCCTCGCTCGGCTTCGACCGGCGGACCGGGAAGGCGCTGTACCAGGCCTACCTGTCGACCTACCGGGTCGGGTTCACCGACAGCGCGACCACCACCACGGCGACGTACGTGGACAAGAGCGCCAGCGCGGCCACCGGCTGCCCGGTCGGCAGCACTGAGAGCCTCGACCCGATCCTGGCGACGGACAAGCGCACGGGCAGACCATCGAGTCGCAACTGCTCGACCTGCGGGGCGCCGGCAGCTTGAGCTGCGTCACCGGCAACGCCGGTGACACCTGGCGACCAGCCAGGGCGGCGGCTTCAACTCCGGCGTCGACCACCAGACCCTGGGCTGGGGTCCGTACGCGCCGGGCGGCGTCGCGGCGGCGCGCACCTTCCCCAGCGAGCTGTACTACTGCGCGCAGGACATCGCGGATGCTTCGTGCTCCACGAGCACCGACGGCGGTACGACCTTCGGGCCGGCTGTTCCCATCTACAACCTGACGCGCTGCGGCGGTCTGCACGGGCACGTCAAGGTTGCTCCGGACGGCACGGCGTACGTGCCGAACAAGTCCTGCGACGGGCACCCGGCGGTCGTCGTCTCCGTCGACAACGGCTTGCACTGGGCCATCCGTCCGGTCCCGGCCGGTTCGCCGGGGGAGCGACCCGTCGGTTGCGCTGGCCGCCGACGGCACGGTCTACCTCAGCTGGAACGGCGCCAACAACCACGCCTACACGGCGGTCTCCCGTGACCGCGGCGAGACCTGGCGGCGCCCTACGACGTGGGCGCCCAGCTGGGGATCCAGAACGTCGCCTTCCCCGCGGCGGTCGCCGGTGACGCCCAGCGCGCCGCCATCGCGTTCCTCGGGACGAAGACCGGCGGCAACTCGCAGGAGACCGACGTCTTCAAGGGAGTCTGGCAGCTCTACGTCGCCTCGACCTATGACGGCGGCAAGACCTGGAAGACCTCCAACGCCACCGGCACCGACCCCGTCCAGCGCGGCTCGATCTGCACCGGTGGCACGACGTGTGGCAGCGACCGCAACCTGCTCAACTTCATCGACGCCACGATCGACAGCCAGGGCCGGGTCCTCGTCGGGTTCGCCGACGGCTGCACCGCCGCCTGCGTCACCACGACCGCTCCGAATGCCGCGACTGCCGGCTACCGCGACGCGCTGGCGACGATCGCCCGGCAGAGCACGGGACTGCGGATGTACGCCGCCGCCGACCCGCTGCCCGACCTCACGGTCAGCGCCCTGCGTACCACGAAGGACGCCAGCGGAGCGCGCCACGTCTCGGCCCTGGTAAGCAACAAGGGCAAGGCCGCTGCCTCCGGCGTGGTCACCCGCTTCTACGACGGCTGCTCCTGCTCGGGCAAGGTCATCGGGACCACGGGCCCGCTCACGCTGAAGCCCGGCGCCTCGATCCGAGTCGACGTCGTCTGGTCGGCCGCGGCCAAGGGCGGCCACACGATCACCGCCGTGGTCGACCCCGCCCGGGCGGTCCGCGAATCCAATGAGGGCAACAACAAGTGCCAGGCGACCCTGACGGTCAGCTGAGACGCGAGGAGGAGCGCCGCCCTCGGGCTCTCCCCGGGCTGCGCCGGCGCGCAGCCGTGACCGTGCTCGTACAGCCGGTCAGCGCTTCGCTTCGATCGCCTCGATCCGGCACGTTGGGCCGGTTGCCGCGGCGAGCCGTCGGTCAGTGGTGAGGAGGACCGCATCCAGCGCCTCGGCGAGCGCCACATACATCGCGTCCCAGCCGCGGACGGTGTCTCGGAGCTGCCAGGCGCGGAAGAGGAGCGGCCGGTGACCGAATCGCTCGGCTGGCCAGGCTTCGAGGTTCTCGATAGCCTGGCCGGCCTCGGTGCGATCTAGGTGCCCACGCAGATGCTCCCGCCGGATGACGACGAAGACCTCAACGTCGACGATGTGCGGGGCGGCGTGATCGTCGTCAGTGGTCAGCCGATCGCGGATGGCATCGGCGCCCGGCCCCCCCATCAGCACCTCGCACAGGCATGAGGCGTCAACTACCAGCATCGGGCCATGAGCCACGCTGCTCGTCGAGGGCCGCCAAGACGTCAACGTGCCCGTGCGAAGCGGTACGGCGGGTGCGGGTCAGCCAGGCCTGGACGCTGGGCCGGGCAGCCAACCGAGCAGCCTCCGCGCGTAACAGCTCGGGCACGCTGATACCGCGTTCGGCAGCGCGCCGGACCAGACCTGCTTATACCTCGTCGTTCAAGTCGCGAATCTGCACAGTCTTCGGCACGAACTCAACCGTAGCGTGCGAGTGCGCATCAGCTCATGCTGATATGCACCACAACGGCTCGTCCGGCCCGAATAGCCGTAGCCGCCCGAGTTAAACCGGGTCGCCGTCCTTGCCCGACCCCGTTCAGCTGCCGCAGAGTTGGCTGGGCTTGCGCCTACTCGGCGTCCGCTCGGGCCGGTCGTGCGGTCCGGCCGGCGTAGGTGCCGAAGAACTGCGCTGCGGCATACTGCGTCGACAGCCCCCAGGTCGGATAGGCGTGCATCGTCTGCGCAATGCGGCCGACGAGCAGTCCGGTCTGCCGGGCTAGCGCACCCTCGGCGATCAGCTCACCGGCCACCGGACCGACGGCCGTCATGCCGACCAGCCGCAGCAGGGGCTTGGCCCGGAGCAGCGGCTTTCCGGCCACGATCAGCGGTGGTGCGGCGATCATCTTGATGAACCCGTCGGTAGCGCCGGCTGCCCTGGCCCGATCGCTGGTGGTGTCGGCGACGAAGGCCACCCGCGCGGTGTCGCCGTACCGCTCGTAGGCCTGTGACTCGGTCAAGCCGACCCGGGCCACCTCCGGATCGGTGAACGTTACCCAGGGCACGCCGGCGTCGCTCCACCTGCGCAGCCCGCCGGCGAAGCCCGGTCGTCGGGGTGCGGCGAAGGCGTTGCCGGCTGCGATCCGCCCTTGAAGGAAGCCCACATGGGTGAACTGAAACGGCGAGGTGCAGTCGCCGGCCGCGAAGACGTGCTCGGCGGTGGTGCGCAGGTGCCCGTCGACGATGACCCGGCCGCGGCGGTCCAGCTCGACGCCGGCGACGGCGAGGTCGATGTCATCGGTGCGCGCCTGGCGGCCGGCGGCGACGAGCAGATGACTGCCGGAGACGCAGGAGCCGTCGCGCAGGCTCAGCCGGGGGCCTTCCGCGGCGCCGGTCACTCGTACGCCGCTGCGCAGGGCCACGCCGTCGCGCTCCAGGGCCGCCCGCAGCACCCGGCCGGCCTCGGGCTCGTCGCGCGGCAGCAAGGTCGGCGGCCCCTGGACGACGGTCACCTCGCTGCCCAGCCGGCGGAACGCCTGGGCCAGCTCGCATCCGATCGGCCCGCCACCGAGGACCAGCAGGTGCTCAGGCTGCTCGCGAAGTGAGAAGACCGTCTCGTTGGTGAGATACCGCAGCTCGGCCAGGCCGGGAATGTGTGGGATCGCTGCCCGGGCACCGGTCGCCAGCACGATCCGCCGTCCGGTCAGGGCGGTGCCGGCTACGTCGACCGTATGGGCGCCGGTGAAGACGGCGTGGCCGCGGACGAGGTCAATACCCTCTCGCTCGAGCAGCTGGGGTGACTCGTCCTTTTCGACCAGCGCGATGGTCGCCTGCACATGCCGGACGACGGCCGGGAAGTCAACCTCTACGGTGCCGCGGTAACCACGCTCGCCGCCGTCGCGCAGGGCAGCGACCCGGCGCGCGGTCTCGATCAGGGTCTTGCTCGGGATGCAGCCGTAGTACGTGCAGTCACCGCCCGGCCGGTCCTGCTCGACCAGGGCGACCGAGTGCCCGGCTGCCCGGGCGCCGCGGGCCGCAGCCAGCCCGGTGGCGCCGGCTCCGAGCACGATCAAGTCGTAGTGACGCATCGCGCCATCTTGACAGTCGGGCGGGTAGCGTTCGCCCGATGCCGGTCGAGGCGCCCCTCGTGGTGGCCCATCGAGGCTCGTCGCACGGGGTGGCCGAGCACACGATGAGGGCATACCGCGATGCGCTCGACGCCGGAGCCGACGCCCTGGAGTGCGATGTCCGGCTCACCAGCGACGGGCATCTGGTGTGCCTGCATGATCGCCGCGTCGACCGTACGTCGACCGGACACGGGGTGGTGTCGGCGCTGCAGCTGGCCCAGCTCGCCGAGCTCGACTTCGCCGCGTGGCGGGGGGCACCGGACCTCGACGACCCCGGGGTGCTGACCTTCGCCCGGCTCCTCGAACTCGTGCTGGCCGCCCCCCGCCGCGTCGAGCTGCACGTGGAGACCAAGCACCCGACCCGCTATGCCGGCCTGGTCGAGATGACGTTGATCCGCGTGCTGCAGGAGTACGGCGTAGCCGGCCCCGGCGCACCGCCGGACGCCGTGGTGACCGTGATGAGCTTCGCCCCGCTGGGGCTGCGCCGGATTCGGCTGCTCGCCCCCGAGCTGCCCACCGTGCTGCTGGTGCGCGACAAGACGTACGCCGCCTGGCGCGAAGGCGTTCTACCGCCGGGTGTCCACATCGCCGGGCCGAGCATCGCCACGGTGCGCCGGCATCCTCGGTACGTCTCCCGGTTGCACGCCCGTGGGCACCAGGTGCACGTGTGGACGGTCGATGCCACCCGGGACGTCGATCTCGTCCTCGAGCTGGGCGTGGACGCGATCATCACCAACCGGCCGAGAGAGGTGCTGGCGCGGGTCGGCCGGGGATGAGCGCTCTTCCGGTTTGCTGGCAGCGACCCCGGGCACACGCCCAACAACGCGGGCGGGTGGAGGAGGTGGGGCGTGGTCAGCACTGTCCGCCTCCCTCATGACGTGGCCAGCGCCGCGACCGCCCGCCGTCGAGTGAGCGCGGATATGTCGGCACAGCGGGTGGGGGCGAAGCTCGCCGACGATGTTGCACTCGTGATCAGCGAGTTGGTGGCCAACTCGGTACGGCATGCAAGCCCGCTGCCCAACGGCGATCTCGAGGTCTCATGGGAGGTACGCAGCGACGCCGTCGAGCTGCGGGTGACCGATGGCGGCGGCGACGGGGTGCCCGAGCCGCGCAGCGCGCAGCCGGACGAGATCAGCGGCCGGGGGCTCACTATCGTGGCCAAGCTGGCAGCCAACTGGGGAGTCGAGGACACTCCCAGGGGCACCACCGTATGGGCAGTCGTCGGGGTACGGGCCCGCTGAATGGTTACTAATGGTCAGGCGGATCTGGGGGGCGACGGCCTACTTTGCTCTACGTCCGGGCGCCGTTGCCTCCCCCGTCGGCGGCGCCCGGACCCTGCGCTGAGCAGGCCGGCGATGGCCAGCACGACGGCCACCGCCTCGGCGACGGCACTGGCGACCTTGGCCTCGGCCGACCACGGCTCGTGCGGGAACGCCGGCAGCGGCCCAATCGCGGGGACTTGTACGTACACGCTGGCCACGACGGCGACCAGCGTGGCACCGGCGACGAGCAGCGCCGGCCACCATGGCCACGTGCGCCGGCGCACCACTAGCAGCAGCAGGGCGGCCACGACGGTCGCAGCGAACTGCAGGCGGAACTCGTCACCGATGCTGAGCAGGGTGCCGGGGGAGTAGTCATACTGGTTGGCTACCTTCAGGTGCAGGATGCCGGCGACGAGCAGGGCGGCCGCAGCCAGGATGCGTAGCGCGAGCAACATGTCTCAACGTACGGCCCCGGTGACGCGCTGGTTCAACCCGCGTCAGGTCAGCGGGTCCCGCGAGATCGGGCAGGACATGCACCGCGGGCCGCCACGACCGCTGCCCAGCTCACTGCCGGCGATCCGGATGACCTCGATGCCGGCCTCCTCGAGGCGCTCGTTGGTCTCGAGGTTGCGCTCGTAGGCCACCGCCAGCCGCGGTGCGACGCACAACGTGTTGTTGCCGTCGTCCCACTGCTCGCGCTCGGCGGTCACCGGGTCGAGACCGGTGTCGATCACCCGCAGTGTGTCGATGTGCATCGCGTTCGCCGAGGCCATCAGGAACGGCTCCGGCCCGGAGACGACCGGGCCGTCGTCGCCGTCGCCAACGGTGTAGGCGACGAGCGTGTCGGCAACCGCGGGATACATCACCACGGCGTCCACGTCCACCATGGTGCACACCGTGTCCAGATGCATGGTTGCCCGCTCCTGCGAGACCGGCACGACCAGCATCGTGTGCGCGACACCGGCCGCAAAGGCACGGCGGGCCAGGGCCTCCACGCCAGCCGGCGTGGTCCGCTGACCGACCCCGACCGCCACGACCCCGGGCGCCAGCAGCAGGACATCCCCGCCTTCGAGCCACTCCTGGCCGGCGTCATAGAGCCGCTGGGTGCCCGCGAAGCGCGGATGGTGGCGGTAGATCGCCGAGGTCAGCGTGGCCTCCCGCTGGCGGGCCGGCATGGATGGGCTGGTCACCGCGACCCGGTCGCGTAGCCAGACGCTGGTGTCGCGGGTAAAGAGCAGGTTTGGCAGCGGGTCGATGACGAAGTCGTGCCGGTCCATCAGCCGGTAGGTCAGGCTGTGCTGGTCCGCGGTCTCCTCGTGGGCGAGGCCGGCCATCAGCACCTCGGCCAGGTCACGCGGGTGCAGGCCGGTCAGATGGTCGGTGATCGTGCGCCGCAACGTGGTGCCCAGCCGCGGGTCGGCGGCCACCGCGTTGATGGTGTCCTCCCGTGCCGCGGGCACCTCCAGGGTCTCGGCCAACAGGCCGGCGAGGTAGAGGACCTCAACGCCGTGGTCACACAGCGCCGCGGCGAACGCGTCGTGCTCCTCCTGCGCGCGGCCGACCCAGGGGATCCCGTCGAACAGCAATTTGTCGTTGTTGCGCGGGGTCAGCCGTTTGAGCTCCGGCCCCGGCCGGTGCAGCATCACCGTGCGCAGCCGGCCGACCTCGCTGTCGACGTAGTGGGGGAAGTCATCGCTCACGCGGGGAGCCTAGCGGCCGGCGATCACCGGGTAGGGTCGCTCGGCATGGGGCTGCTCGAGGGCAAGGTTGCGATCGTCACCGGAGCCGGGCGCGGGCTGGGCCGGGGCGAGGCCATCGAGCTGGCTGCGCAGGGCGCGTCCGTCATCGTCAACGAGCTCGACGCCGAGGTGGGACAGGCCGTCGTCGAGGAGATCCGGGCCACCGGTGGATCGGCCGCGCTCGACACCGGCGATGTCGGCGACGTCGAAGCTGCCGGGGCGCTCGTGATCCAGGCGGTCGAGGAGTTCGGCGCGCTCGACGCTCTGGTCAACAACGCCGGCGTCCTGCGCGACCGGACGGTGGCAAAGATGACGCCGGAGGAATGGGACGCGGTCATCCGGGTGCACCTGCGCGGCCATTACGCGATGACCCGTGCGGCGTGCGCGTACTGGAAGGAGTCGGGGCGCTCAGGTCACATCGTCTGCACGGCGTCGACGTCGGGCCTGTTGGGCAATTTCGGGCAGGCCAATTACGGCGCGGCCAAGGCCGGGATCGCGGCGTTCTCGACGATCGTGGCAATGGAGATGGCGCGCTCCGGCGTCACCTGCAATGCGATCGCGCCGGCCGCTCGGACCCGGATGACCGAGTCGGCATACGGCGACATTCCGGCGGGTGCCGGCGAGTCCGGGGCATCGTTCGACTTCTGGCATCCGGACAACGTGGCGCCGCTGGTGGCTTATCTGTGCAGCGACGCGAGTGCCCACATCAGCGGCAAGGTCTTCGGCGTGCAGGGCGATGCGGTGGAGCTGTACCGGCCGTTCACCTCGGTCGCCGCGATCGAGAACGACCAGATGCGGTGGACCGCCGACGGGATCGCGGCGCGGGTGGGCGAGTTGTTCGACACCAGCGGGATCGTGCCCGGTGCGGAGAACATGATGGCCAAGCTGCGTTACTCGATGACCCAGCGCAGTCAGTAATTCAGCGCACGCCGTAAAAGGAGAAGCGCTCCCAGAGCTCGACCCCGAACAGGTTCGCCAATACCGCGGCTGGCCAAAGAACGTCTTTCCGGGTGCCGTCATCGTCTCGTTCATGGCGATCACCCTGGCATCGATGGCGCGGGATGCTAGCCGCGGATCGCCTCGACGGCCACCACCAGGGCCAGCAGGGCGAACAGCACGCCGGTGACCCGGTGGATCCAGACCAGCGGGACGACCCGCAGGATGACCTGGCCCAGGACGACGGCAAGACCGGCGACGGAGACCAGGGCTGCGAAGGCGCCGATGAAGACGGTCACCGGCTCGTCATAGCGCGCGGTCAGCGCCGCGGTGGCGAGCTGAGATGCATCGCCCCACTCGGCGGCGAACAGCACGCCGAAGGAGGTGGCGGCCATTCGGCGGGTGCTCGTTTCTGCTCCCGTTTCTACTTCTGTTTGACGGGGCTCCTGGGGAGGGTCCTCGGTCCCACTGCGACGGGCCTCGCGGAGCAACACGAAGGCGCCCGCGGCAAAGAGGGCCGCGACGACGGCGAGCAGCAGCCGGTGGGGCAAGAGCTGCAGCAATTGGCCGGCGGTCACTGCGAAGACGCACTGGACGAAGAATGCAGCCGCTACGCCGAGCAGGACCGGCAACGGGCGGTACTTGGTCGACAGCACCAGGGTGGCGATCAGCGTCTTGTCGGGCAGCTCGACCGAGAGAATGACGAGGAACGTCGCGACCAGAACACCCAGGCTCATTCGCTGGCCGCAACGGCTTGAGCGGCGGCGGTGGCCCTGGCGAGGACGACCTTGACCGGCTGGCCCAATGCCTGCGCCGCCGCGGCGACGTCGTCGTACTCCAGGCTGACGTTGACGACCCGGCCGTCGAGGGTCGCAAGCTTGATCCGTACGCAGTGGCCGGCCACGTCGACCGTACGCACCTCGCGGTCGAGCGCGTACTTGTCGACGGTGGACTGGCGTACGCCGATGGTCGGCGTCTCGGCGAAGACGGCATGACGGACGGCGGCGACCTGCGACTCGGCGCACAGTACGTGCAGGGTGTGGGCGGGGCGGCCTTTCTTCATCAGGATCGGGCTCAGCCAGGCGTCGGCGGCCCCGGCCTCGAAGAGCCGGCTGAGGACAGCGGGCCAGACGCGGGGATCGAGATCGTCGATGTTGGCTTCCAGGACGACCGCCGCGCTTTCGTTCCCTCGGCCGTTCGCCGGCTCGCCGAGCACCAGCCGGATGATGTTCGGCATCCCATCGATGTCACGGCTGCCGGCGCCCGAGCCGACCCGGCTCACCGTCATTGGCGGCATCGACTGCCAGCGATCGACGTGGGTCGCCAGCAGGGCGGCCCCGGTCGGCGTGCACATCTCGTACGGCGCCGGGCCCGCGGTGACCGGCGCGCCGGCGGTGGACAGCAGGGCGAGCACGGCTGGCGCGGGGACCGGGATCCGGCCGTGCGCACTGGCTACGGTGCCGGCGCCCAAAGTGATCTGGCCGGCGCTGAGGCCGGTCAGCCCGAGGGCGTGCAGGCCGGCGCATACCCCGACGATGTCGGCGATGGCATCCAGGGCGCCGACCTCGTGAAAGTGCACGTCGTCGGCGGGGACCCGATGGACCTGCGCCTCGGCGGTGGCCAGCCGGGCGAACGTGTCCAGGGCGCGGCCGCGCACCTCCTCGTCGAGTGCCGCCTGCTCCAGCCGGCCGCGGACGTCGGCCCAGGTCCGGCCGACCTCGCTGGCCGGCGCTTCGACGATGACCAGCGTGGCGGCGAGGCCGGCGCGGATGACCGGCTCGGCCCTGAACCGGATCGGCTCCAGGCCGCCGACCGCATCGACGGCCTCTTGCAGCGTGGCCAGCGGTACGCCGGCATCGACGAGGGCGCCGAGCAGCATGTCGCCGCTGGCGCCGGCCGCGCAGTCGAGCCAGCCGATCACCGTGGGTGCGCCGGCGCGCGGCCAGCCCGAGTTACCGGCGCGGCGGCGCGCTCCGCGGCGGTCGCTGCCGTGGCGCTACGGCGGGCGACCCGGGCGGCGAAGACGCCGGCCCCGAAGCCGTTGTCGATGTTGGTCACCACGACGCCGGGCGCGCAGGAGTTGAGCATGGTCAGCAGCGCCGCGAGACCGCCGAAAGAGGCGCCGTACCCGACGCTGGTGGGCACGGCGACCAGCGGTACGCCGGTCAGCCCGCCGACGGCGCTCGGCAGGGCGCCGTCCATGCCGGCCACCACGACGAGGCAGTCGGCCGTGTCGAGGTCGGCGCGGGCGGCGAGCAGGCGATGGATGCCGGCGACGCCCACATCGGTGACCCGGGAGGTGTTGGCGCCGAAGACGCGGGCGACAAAGGCGGCCTCGGCTGCTACCGGACCGTCGGACGTGCCGGCGCTGACCACGGTGACCTGGCCCCGTGGCTCCGGCAGCGGGCCGACCGCGAGGCAGCCGGCGTCGTCCTCGCTGGTCACGTCGGCAAGCTCCGCCCGGACCGCTGCCCGCATCTCTGCGTCCGCGCGGGTGAGCAGCGCCGGCCGGTCGGGATGGGCCCGGCGCAGGGCGGTCAGCAGCTGAACCGCCTGACCCGGCGTCTTGCCGGCGCCGTAGACCACCTCCGGGTCGCCCGTCCGCAGCACCCGGTCGGTGTCCAGCCGGGCGAAGCCGAGATCGGTGTAGCCGTGGTCTGTCGACCCAACGCCTGCGGGTCCGACGTCTTTGGGCCCGATCAGCGGGCTGGCTGCCAGGAGATCCAGTGCCGCGTCGACCCCGACGGATCCGGCGGCCACGCCGGCGATCAGGGAGCGGGCCTCGTTGCGGTCCACGGAGATGACCCTACGGCGCAGCCCTTCCGGTGGGGCAGATCGGGCTAGGCTCCCGACCGTGCACCTCGACCGGCCGACGCTCGACGTGCTGGCCGCCGCCGCGGCCGGCGTGGCACTGCTGGGGTTGCTCACGGCCGCCGCCGCTTGGCGCCGGCTCGGCCGGCTCCGCACCGAGATCACCGCCCTGCGCGCCGATCCGGCCCTCGTCGCCGGGGTTGATCCGAAGGCGGTGCGGCATGTCGCCGTCGTACGCTACGACGCCTTTGCCGACCTCGGCGGGCAGCTGTCCTTCAGCGTGGCGCTGCTCGATGCCGCCGGCGACGGCCTGGTGCTCTCGGGCATCAACGGCCGCAGCGACTGCCGGACGTACGCCAAGGGGATCCTCGCCGGCGCCGGCGCGCAGCAGTTGTCCCCGGAGGAGCAGCAAGCCGTCGGCGCGGCCCTCGGCCGGACCCAGAGCCGCGCCCGCCGCTGATGCCCGGTGTCCCGCCGACCCGGTTCACCTACCTGGGGCCGCCCGCGACCTTCGCCGAGCAGGCGCTGCGGACGCTGCCGGCGGCCCGGTCCGGCATCCTGATCGCTGCGCCGTCGGTGCCGGCCGCACTGGAATCGGTGCGCACGGGGGAAGCGGATGCGGCGCTGGTGCCCTTGGAGAGCTCCGTCGAGGGCTCGGTATCGGTCACCCTGGACGAGCTGGCGAGCGGCGACCCACTGGCCATCGTCGGTGAGGTGCTCCTGCCGGTGCGCTTCGTGCTGCTCGCCCGGGCCGGGACGAAGCTGTCCGAGGTGCGCACCCTGGCCACCCACCCGCACGCCGAGGCGCAGTGCCGGGCCTGGCTGCGCGAGCATTTGCCCGACGTGGTCGTCCACGGCGCGCTGTCCACATCGGAGGGCGCGGCGGCCGTGGTCCGCGGCGAGTACGACGCTGCGCTGGCCGCGCCCTTGGCCGCCGCCTATCACCGGCTTGCCGTACTGGCCGGCGATGTCGCCGACAACGACGGGGCGGTGACCCGTTTCGTCCTCATCTCCCGGCTGGGGCCGCCGCCGCAGCGCACCGGTCACGACCGTACGTCCCTGGTCGCCTTCATCGCCGACAACCACACCGGGGCGCTGCTGGAGGTGCTGACCGAGTTCGCCGTACGCGGCATCGACCTGACCCGGATCGAGTCGCGGCCGACCAAGCAGCGGCTCGGCCGCTACTCCTTCTCGATCGACTGCGCCGGCCACGTCGCCGACGCCCGGGTCGGGGAGGCGCTGGCCGCGTTGCGGCGGATCTGCGCCGATGTGCGCTTCCTCGGCTCCTACCCGCGGGCCGACGATGATGTGCCGGCGCAGCGGGCGGGCACCGGTGATACCGACTTCGCTGACGCCGCCGGCTGGCTGGCTCGGCTGCGGGCCGGCGCCTAGCCCGCGCGGCGTGGGCGGCGGCGTTCGCTCACGCGGCGGCGCCGGCCCCGTCCGCCGTTCTGCGTGCAGACACGCCGATTGATCTGGCCGGCCTGCACACAGAACGCCTGCGGCAGGGCTGCTAACCGGCTGCTAACCCCAGCCCAGCTCGTGCAGGCGTGCTTCCTCGATACCGAAATGATGGGCGATCTCGTGGACGACCGTGACCGTCACCTCTTCGACGACGCAGTCTTCTGAGTCGCAGACAGCGCAGATCGGCCGGCGAAAGAGGGTGATCCGGTCGGGGAGCACGCCGGCATATCCGGCGTCACGTTCGGTCAGGGCGATTCCCTCGTACAGCCCGAGCAGGGCCGCCTCACCGTCCGGCGGGTCGTCCTCCACGAGGATGACGACGTTGTCCATCAATGCGGCCAACTCGGGTGGGACCGCGCCGAGGGCGGCACCCACCAGCTCCTCGAAACGCTCCCGCGGCACCTCGACCACGCCGCCAGGCTCTCACAGCGGCCCGTACGCTTGACGATGTGATCGACCTGCAGCTGTTCCGGCGCGACCCGGACCGGGTACGCGCCGCGCAGCGGGCCCGCGGCGAGGATCCCACCCTGGTCGACACCCTGCTGGCCGCCGACACCGAACGCCGGGCCGCGGTCACCCGCGCCGACACCCTGCGGGCCGAGCAGAAGACCGTTTCGGCCAAGGTGGCCCACGCCGCGCCGCCGGAACGCGCCGGCCTCCTCTCGCAGGCCCGCGAGCTGGCGGCGACCGTCAAGGAGGCCGAGGGCCAGCAGGCAGCGGCCGAGTCAGCGCTCCGTGAGGCGCACCTTGCCGTGCCCAATGTCGCGGCGGACGGTGCCCCGGCCGGCGGCGAGGACGACTACGTCGTGCTCCGCGAGGTCGGGGAAAGGCCGGACCTGAAGGATCCTCGGGACCACTTGGAGCTCGGGGAGCGGCTGGCCGCCATTGACACCGAGCGCGGGGCCAAGGTGTCGGGCGCCCGCTTCTATTACCTCACCGGTGTAGGCGCGTTGCTGGAGCTAGCCCTGGTCAATATGGCGATGGCCCAGGCGGTCGAGGCCGGCTTCGTCCCGGTGATCGTGCCGGCGCTGGTTCGGGCGGAGGCCATGGAAGGCACCGGATTCCTCGGCTCGCACGCGCCGGAGGTCTACCACCTGCCGGGCGACGATCTCTACCTGGTCGGCACCTCCGAGGTGGCCCTCGCCGCGCGCCATATGCACGAGATCGTCGACCTGGCCGGCGAGCCGCTACGCTACGCCGGATTCTCGTCCTGCTTCCGCCGCGAAGCCGGCTCGTACGGCAAGGACACCCGCGGCATCATCCGGGTCCACCAGTTCGACAAGGTCGAGATGTTCTCCCTCGTCGCGCCGGAGCAGGCCGATGCCGAGCACCAGCGCCTGCTCGAGTGGGAGGAGGAGTTCCTCCGCGCGCTGGAGTTGCCGTACCGGGTGATCGATGTGGCCGCCGGCGATCTGGGGTCCAGCGCCGCCCGCAAGTACGACTGCGAGGCGTGGCTGCCCAGCCAGGGGCGTTGGCTGGAGCTGACCAGCACGTCGAACTGCACCGACTTCCAGGCCCGCCGGCTCAACATCCGATACCGCGGCGACGACGGCCGGCCCCGGTATGTCGCCACCCTCAACGGCACGCTGATGGCGTCGACCCGCACCATCGTGGCCCTGCTGGAAAACCACCAGCAGCCCGACGGCTCGGTGCGGGTGCCGGCGGCGCTGCAGCCGTACCTGCGGCAAAAGGTGCTCGAACCCACGTGAAGCCAAGGATGGTCGGCTGCGATCTCGACGGCACGCTGGTCCGCACCGACGGCACGATCGCGGCCCGCTCCGTGGCGGCGGTCGCGCGCGCCGAGGAGGCCGGCGTGCCCTTCGTCATCGTCACCGGCCGGCCACCTCGCTGGCTGCCCGATGTCGCCGACGCTCTGGGTCACCATGGTCTGGCGGTATGCGCGAACGGCGCGCTGGTCTACGACCTGCACACCGAGCGGGTCGTACGCGAGCAGCTCCTCGACGTCGATGCCCTGCGCGAGGTGGTCGATGCCCTGCGCGCGGAGGTGGCGGGTGCTTCCTTCGCCGTGGAGTACGGCGACGGCTTCTTCCGCGAGAGCGACTACCAGCCACGTTGGGATGCTGACAATCCGCACGTCACCGTCGTCGCTTCCGATGTGCTGCTGCAGCGCCCGGCCGCCAAGCTGCTGGTGCGCCACGCCACCCTCGGGCCCGACGAGTTGCTCAAGACCGCCCAGGCTGCGGTCGGCCACCGGGCGACGCTGACCCACTCCAGCACCGACGGCCTTCTCGAGGTGAGCGCGTCAGGGATCACCAAGGCGAGCGGTCTCGCCGCGCTCGCCGACGACCGTGGGATCGAGGCGGGCGACGTCATTGCCTTCGGGGACATGCCCAACGACCTGCCGATGCTGGCTTGGGCCGGCCGGTCGTACGCCGTCGCCAACGCCCACCCCGAGGTGCTGGCAGCGGCCGACGAAGTGATCGAGAGCAATGACGATCACGGGGTGGCGCGAACACTCGAGCGCTGGTTCTGAATCCGGCGAGAGGATCGCCCTCCCCGACTGGCGAGCGATATCGGCCCAGTCCTCGCATGGCTAGCGGTATCGCCCTCCCCGACTGGCTAGAGCTAGAGGTACTGCCCGGTCCCCGACGTCGGCAGGCCGCCCGGCGTCATCTGCGGTGGCATCCCCTCGCCGTGCTCGGCCGGCGCCCCGGGAAGCGCCGGCCGGCGCATCTGCTCGAGCTGCACGCGGGCAGCCATCTGCTGGGCGAACAACGCCGTCTGGATCCCGTGGAAGAGCCCCTCGAGCCAGCCGACCAGCTGCGCCTGGGCGATCCGCAACTCGCCCTCGGTGGGGGTCTCGTCGCCGAAGGGCAGCGACAACCGGTGTAGCTCCTCGGTCAGCTCGGGGGCCAGCCCCTGCTCCAGCTCGGTGATCGAGGCCTGGTAGATCTCCTTGAGCCGGTTGCGGCTGGCCTCGTCGAGCGGTGCAGCGCGGACCTCCTCCAGCAGTTGCTTGACCATCGTGCCGATCCGCATCACCTTGGCGGGATGCTCGATCTGGTTGGCGGGGTCGCGATCGGCGCCGCTGACCACCGCCTGGCCGTCTTCGCCGACGACGACGACCGGTGAGCCGTCCGAGGGACCGGGTTGTGTCATCTGGTCATCCTCACATCGTCTGCCTTTCGACGACCAGCAGCACCTTGCCGATGTGCTCGCTGGACTCGACCAGGCGATGCGCCTCCGCAGCCTGACGCAGCGGGAGAATGGCATGGATCACCGGCCGCACCGCCCCGGATTCGACCGCGGGCCAGACGTTGTCGCGCACCGCCGTGACGATCTCCGCCTTTTCTGACGCCGGCCGGGCCCGCAATGAGGTGGCCGCGACGGAGCCCCGCTTGGCCAGCAACGAGCCCAGGTCGAGCTCACCCTTGGCGCCGCCCTGCAGCCCGATGACAGCAAGCCGACCGCCGGCGGCGAGCACGTCGACGTTGCGGCTGAGGTACGAGGCGCCCATGTTGTCGAGGATCACGTCCGCGCCGTGCCCGTCGGTGCGATCGCGTACGACGGCGACGAAATCTTCGCTGCGGTAGTCGATGGCGACCTCTGCCCCCAGCTCCCGGCAGCGCTCGCGCTTGGCCTCGCTGCCGGCGGTGCAGAACACCCGGGCCTCGTGCTGCTTCGCCAGCTGGATCGCCATCGTCCCGATGCCGCTTGACCCGCCGTGGACGAGGAACACCTCGCCGGCGACCAGCCGCGCCTGCATGAACACGTTGGACCACACCGTGCAGGACACCTCGGGCAACCCCGCAGCGTCGACGACGGACACGCCGGCCGGGATCGGCAGCAGTTGGCCAGCCGGCACCGCGACCTGCTCCGCGTAGCCGCCGCCGGAGAGCAGTGCGCATACCTCGTCACCAACGGCCCAGCTGCTGACGCCGGCGCCGAGGGCGGCAATCCGCCCGCTGCACTCCAGGCCGGGCCAGGCTGGCGCACCGGGCGGCGGCGGGTAGTGACCCATCCGCTGCATGACGTCGGCCCGGTTGACCGCCGTCGCGGCGACGTCGAGCAGCACCTCGCCGGCGCCGGCCTCCGGATCGGGCACGTCGGCCCAGCTGAGCACCTCGGGGCCACCAAAGGAGGGCAGGGTGATGGCTTTCACGCGGCCGACCCTAGCCGGTGTGTCTGACATCCTGACCGGCATGAGCCGCTGGCAGGACGTCCCCGGCGCTGGCGACGGACGCCGTTACGCGGCCCGCTTCGACGACCTTGCCGCGACCGGCGTGAACGTCCACGGCGAGGCCGAGTTCTGCTCCTCACTCGTCGCGCCCGGCGCCCGGGTGCTGGACGCCGGCTGCGGCACCGGTCGGCTGGCCGGGCGCCTGACCGCGCAGGGCTACGACTGCGTCGGGGTGGACATCGACGCCTCGATGCTGGCCGTAGCCCGCGACCGCTTTCCGCGGTTCAGCTGGATCCAGGTCGACCTGTCGGCGCTCGACCTGCCCGATCCCTTCGACCTGGTCGTCGCGGCGGGCAACGTCATCCCGTTGGTGGCAGCCGGCGCGGAGGCCGGCGTGGTGGCCCGATTGGCCCAGCACCTTGCGCCGGACGGGCTGCTGGTCACCGGTTTCGGGCTGGACTCGGCGCACCTGCCGCTCGCCTCGGCCCCGTTCAGCCTTTCCGCGTACGACGGCTGGTGTGGCGACGCCGGGCTCGTCCTTGTCGCCCGTTATGCGACCTGGGACCGGCAGCCCTACCACCAAGGCGGCTATGCCGTCAGCGTGCATCACCAGGCGTAAGCGCCTGCAGTGTATAGGAATGCGGTAACCGCCAAGGTCGGTCGATCAGGCGCCATTCGTCGTTGGCGAGCTTCTCCATCTGCCCGGGCATCGCCTCCCACGGGACGCTGTCGTGCTCAACGAGGCTGGTGACCGTCATGCCCTCGTCGACCAGCGCCGTCACGATCTCTCCGAGGCCGTGATTCCACGAGTGCGTCAGGTTGTTGGTGAAGACCACGTCGGTCTCGACGTACGTCGCGCCCTCGTCCCAGACCATCGGCTCGGTCGTCTCGAAGTACGGATACTCGACGACCAGCAGGCCGTCCTCCCGCGGATCGGCCAGCGCCCCCAGCATGGGATGGCCTTCCCGGATGAACAGGCGACCTCCCGGCCGCAACAGGCCGGCGACCACCCCGGCCCACCGGTGGATGTCAGGCAGCCAGCACAACGCACCGACGCCCGTGTAGACGAAATCGAACCCGTGGGCGCCGAGTACTTCCACGGCGTCGTAGACGTCGGCCTCGAAGAAGTCGACATCGGCGCCGGTCTGCTCGGCAAGGCGGCGCGCCTGGACCAGTGCGGCCGGGGAGAAATCCAGGCCGGTCATGCGACCGCCGAGCCGGGACAGCGAAATCGTGTCTGTCCCGATGTGGCACTGCAGATGGACGCCGCGCGCGCCGGCGATGTCACCGAGCCGGGGCAGATCGAAGCGGACGACGTCACTGACGAACGTCGGGTCGCTCGCAAAGCGGTCGAGGCTGTAGCCGGGTGAGGCGGCATGGGCCGGCGCGCGTTCGTCCCAGTTGGCTCGGTTCAATCGCTGATATTCCTCCACAGAATGCACGGTCCCACAGTTGACCACTACTGTGAACCGGGTTTGGAGGGCTCGCCTAGTGGCCGATGGCGGCGGTCTTGAAAACCGCTATGGGGTTACACCCATCGTGGGTTCGAATCCCACGCCCTCCGCAGGAACCTGCGATCACGCGTCCTGCAGGGCTGCTTGTGCCGACGAGGGCGGGATTACGGTCATGTCGCGACACATGAGGGACCCTGCTTTCCGGGCCGAGCAGTGGAGCGGGCGGTACGCCTCGCACATCGAGCCGATCAACCGGCTGGTCGACGACCTGGGCCTCGATGAGGCGGGCGGCGGAGTCCCGTACGTCGCGCCCATCTACGGCGGGATGGCCGCCCGCGTCCTGAGCCTCCTGCGAGACCCAGGGCCGAAGGCCGACGGCGGGCAGGGCAGCGGCTTCCTCAGCATCGAGAACGACGACGCCTCGGCTGAGCTGATGGGCAGGCTGTGGGAGGAGGCGGGGATCAGCCCCAGCGACGTCGTCCCGTGGAACGTCTATCCCTGGTACATCAATGCCAACCCGACCGCCGCGCAGCTGGAGCGCGGCATGGCTACGCTGCTGCGGCTGATGGAGCTCCTCCCCCGCCTGCGGGTGGTGATCCTGCACGGCGGATCAGCCCGGCAGGGATGGCGCAAGCTGGTCAAGCGGCACCCGTCGCTGGTGCGGGATCGGGGACTGCACGTGATCCAGACGTACCACACGAGCCGTCAGGCGTTCTGGCACAAGGACCCTGAGGTCCGGCTCGCCCGGTTGGAGCACATCAAGCGGTCGCTCGCCGAGGTGACGCAGATGCTCAACGCGACTGACTGACCGTCCTGGCCTGCGAGGATGTGCACAAGACGTCGACTGACGGGAGGTGACCGCCGATGCGGCCGGACAGCCGACGCTGGCAGGAGTCCACCCCGTCGGAGCACTCGCACGAGCGCGCCGGACGATCCCGCAGTGAGCCCCCTTCGCGCGGTGATTACCTGGGTCACGCCGAATATCGTCGCGATGGCCAGCCCCGTGTTGACGGTGCACTGGTGACGGCAAGATCGGCGCCGCCAGGAACGTGACGTAGAGGTGGTCGCCGAGCCACTCAGCCGACTGCAGAATGGCAAGTGGGTCCTGCAAGATGTGCACGTGGTGATCAAGAACCGCAGTAGTCGGGTCGTGCCACTTGACGCAGCACGCTTGGGGCTCGCTGGAGTGCCCGGGTACGCCCTCTCCCTGCCGCAGACGCTGACCGGGCTCCCCGGCACGATACCGACGGATGCCGTCGTGACATTCGCACTAGGCGCCGACACGGTCACGGAATTCGTGCAAAGCCTCAGGAGGAAATCGGCCAGTTCTCGCCCTCGGCGCACATCATCGTGCAGACACACCGAGGCAAGGACTACCAGAAGTGGTACTCCAACAACTTCCCAACCGCCGCCGCCGTGCCAGGACGACGCCAGGCTTGACGGCGCGACCGGCACCGGGGACAGGCCGCGTGCCGCTTGCTGTCGTGGCGGCTTTGACTTGCTTGCGTGGCACCGTTCCAGTCGATGGCGATGATCGACAGAGTGGCTGGAGTTGATTTGTTGCATTGAGCGGCTCAGACACGTATCAACTTGGCTACGTTGGGGGCTGGCCGTCCCTTGAGCGCGGGTAGGACAGCGGTAGGATGCCGGCATGTCATCGCCGGCGAAGCGGAAGGTCTCCCTCACCCTCGATGAGGATCTGGTGGCCGAGATCGAGGGTGGCGACGAGGGGTTGTCGGCTGGGGTGAATGCCGCGGTGCGGTCGGCGCTGGTGGAGCGGCGCCGTCAGCGGGCGCTGACAGAGTTGCTCGACCGGCTGGAAGCCGAGCGAGGCCGGCTCGACACTGAGCAGGATGAGGCGGAGATCGCCCGGTTGATGAGTTTGCTGGGCGGCGCGCCTGCAGTGGGCCGGCAGGCGGGGCCGGTGCAGGACCGAGCGGCGGGTTGAGCCTGGTCCTCGACGCGGAGGCGGTCAATGCCCTGCTCGACCCACGGCATCCGCACGAGCGGCGGGTCCGGCAGGCGATGGAGGCGGCCCGGCGCACCGGCCGGAAGGTGACGGTCGCGACCGTCACGCTCGCCGAGCTGTACCGAGGCACCGCCCGGAGCCGGGCGCTGGACGCGCTGCTGTCCCGGCACGGCGACGCGCTGCCGTTGCGCGACACCGACCGGCGACTGGCCCGGTTGGTTGGAGCGCTACTGGCTGAGGCGGGAGCTGGATCGGAGCATCTGGCCGACGCACACGCGGTCGCGGTCGCGGTCGAGTCCGGTGGCGGGGTGGTGATGACCAGCGATCCGGACGACCTGGCCCGGCTGGCCGCGGCATACGGCAATGTGGTCATCGAATCGTTGAGCTGACCGGATCGGAGACGTGCGCCCCGTGACGATGACTGCGACGCCGCTGCCCGACGTGATCGACATCCCGGAGTCGGTGAGCGCGAACGACTACGTGCTCAAGCTCAGCGACGGGGTCAGCCACAGCGCGGAAACCATCGCGCAGTACGTCGTCACCCCTCAGTTGGCGGAGGCGTTCGACGCGGCGCTGAAGCTGGTGCGTGGGGCGTTGGAGAAGGGCCGCAGCGACGGGGCGTTCCTGCACGGGTCCTTCGGGTCGGGCAAAAGCCATTTCATGGCAGTGCTGCACGCGATCCTCGGCCACGATCCGGCGGCCCGGTCGCTGCCCGGGTTGGAGCAGGTAATCGCCGACCAGGACTCATGGCTGCCCGGCCGGAAGGTGCTTCGCCTGACGTATCACCTGATCGGGGCGCGGTCGTTGGAGAGTGCGCTGCTGGGCGGCTACGTCGAGCAGATCCGCCGGCTGCACCCGGACGCGCCGCTGCCCGAGGTGCACCTGACCGACGGGCTGCTGCGTGATGCGGACAACCTGCGTGCGCGGCTGGGTGACGACGAGTTCTTCGCCCAGTTCGGCGGTACGGGAGACGGCGAGCGGGCCCGTCTGGTCAGCGACCTGGTCGAGTCGCTGTACACGTCGTTCACCGCTGACGCCGGCTATGTCGACCTCGACCACGGCCTGTCGGTGCTGAGCGCGCGTGCGCAGCAGCTCGGTTACGACGTGGTGGTGCTTTTTCTCGACGAGCTGGTGCTGTGGCTGGCGTCGCGGATCTCGGATCCGGCGTTCGTGGCGAACGAGGGGGCGAAGGTCGCCAAGCTCGTCGAGTCGGCGGATATGCGCCGGCCGGTGCCGCTGGTGTCTTTCCTGGCCCGGCAGCGGGATCTGAAGGACTTCCTCGGCGAGCATGTGCCGGGGGCGGAGAGGCTGGCGTTCGGGGAGACGTTCCGCTGGTGGGAGGACCGTTTCAACAAGATCACCCTGGAGGACCGGAATCTGCCGGTGATCGTGCAGCGGCGGCTGCTGCGGCGGAAGCCCGGGTGTGAGGACGTGCTGCGGGCGGCGTTCGACGCGGTGACCCGGGAGCCGCGGATCTGGAACGTGCTCCTGGACGGGCTGGACACCGGCGGGCACGGCGGCGCGGACGCGGAGTCGTTCCGGCTGACGTACCCGTTCTCGCCGGCGCTGGTCTCCACCCTGGTGGCGCTTTCGGGGATGCTGCAGCGGGAGCGGACCGCGTTGAAGGTGATGCAGCAGCTGTTGGTCGACGGCCGGGGCGAGCTGACGGTGAAGGATCTGATCCCGGTCGGGGACCTGTTCGGGCAGTTGGTGGACACCAGCGACGTGCCCTTGAATCGAGGTCCCTTTCTAGCTAGGGCGTGTCTCGCATGTTGATCGGGTCTGAGGCCTGATTGTTGGTAGATGAGTCGTTCAGCGGTGTTGACGGACGCAATGTGGGCTCGGATCGAGCCGGTACTACCTCCTGTGAAGGGGCCGATGGGTAGGCCGATGACGCCTCATCGCAAGGCGGTCGAGGGCGCGATCTACCGGCTGCGTACCGGTGTGCCCTGGCGTGACCTGCCGTCGGAGTTCGGCCCTTGGCAGACCGTCTGGCGGCGGCACTACCGGTTCTGCCTGGACGGCACGTGGGACAAGGTGTTGAGCTTCCTGCAGGTCGAAGCCGACGCCAAGGGGGAGATCGACTGGCGGGTGTCAGTCGACTCGACCATCGCTCGGGTGCATCAGCACGGTGCGACTGCTGCGAGGTTGCAGGGCACGTCCACCTCTCACATAGGGGGGCCGGTCGAATGACAAGAATCAGCGACTTCGCCGGGACGAACCCGACGAACCGGGCGATCATGGCATCGGACGTTCACGCGGCGGTCTGACTACCAAGCCCCACGCGTTGGTCGACGGCCGCGGGTTGCCGCTCGTTGTCGTCCTCACCCAGGGCCAGGCGCACGACTCTCCAGCGCTGGCAAGGCTTCTTGACGAGCTTCGGGTCCCGAGACTGGGCCCTGGCAGGCCTCGCACCACACCCACGGCACTGCGCGCAGACAAGGCCTACTCCGGGCGCAACAACCGCGACCTGTTGCACAACCGCGGGGTGCGGGTCGTGATCCCGGAGAAGTCCGACGCGATCACCCGCCGCAAAGCCAAGGGCTCCGCCGGCGGGCGACCGCGCGACTTCGACACCGAGGACTACAAGAACCGCAACGTCGTCGAGCGATCCTTCAACAAATTCAAGGACTGGCGTGGCCTGGCCACCCGCTACGACAAGTACGCGCAGACCTACCGCGGCGGCATGGTCCTCGCCTCGATCGTGCTCTGGCTGTCATGACTTACGAGACACGCCCTAGTACTACAGCCGCACTTATGGTGGGGCGCCTCGGGCAGCGTAATGACATCGGCGGGCACGTGCTTGGTGTCTGCGACGCCAGCGTGACCAGGCGAAGATCGCGGTGGCTTCGGGT
>JAABUL010001210.1_pt1 | contig 50293 bp, 46 predicted proteins | sample 5559151 | NCBI WGS metagenome assembly JAABUL01 (sample SAMN10711876, study PRJNA513368) | rock metagenome | isolation source: Antarctica rocks | place: Antarctica: Victoria Land, Pudding Butte sud
GGTGACCTCGCCGGCCAACCGGCCGGCATGGCCGGCGTCGAAACCCTGGTTCCGCTGATGCTCAACGAGGTCGCCGGTGGGCGACTCAGCGCGGAGCGGCTGGCCTGGGTGTTGGCGGAGGGCACCGCACGGCTGTACGGGCTCTACCCGCGCAAGGGCAGGATCCAACCCGGCGCTGACGCCGATCTAACCCTGGTGGACCCGGAGGCCGAGTGGTCCATGGCCAACGGGCGCCTGCACTCCAAGCATCCCCTGAGCGCCTGGAACGGGATGCGCCTGCGCGGCGCTCCCACCCTGTCCCTGCTGCGCGGCACGGTCATCATGCGCGACCGCGAGCCGGTGGGCGAGCCACGGGGGCGCCTGGTCCGGGCGATGGCTACCAGCGAGACTGGCAGTGCTGGCGCCTAATGCCGGGCCGGATTCGGGTTCCCTAACAGCACGCGGCAGCACGATATCGTCCAGCCGAGCCGGCACCACACCGTTCCGGTGCGGCCGGCGGTACCATCGTCTCGCTGATCTATAGTGGGGCGGCCCTCCTTACGCTGATGCGGTCAACCTGGCAATCAGATGGCTCCTTCTGCCGCGAGTCGATTCAGCTCGTGCTCTGAAAGACCCAGTCGCTCGACATAAATTTCTTCGTTGTCTGTCCCAGGGGCGCCCCCGTACCCCTTCACCTCTCCTGGCGTCTCGGAGAGTTTCGGAATGAGTCCGGGCATCGCTACGGAGCCAATCCCCTCGATGGTGGACTGTAGGATCATGTCTCGCATACGGTATTGTGGGTCGTTCATGATGTCGGCAATGGAATAGATCGGGCCAGCAGGAACCTGTGCCTCGTCGAGAATACGCAAGATCTCCTGGAGTGGTTGCTTGCTAGTCCAGTTCTCGATCAAGTTATCGAGTTCGTCAGCATGTGCCGCCCTATCCGCATTCGTTCGATAATGCGAATCATCTGCCATGTCGGGGCGGCCAATCGCTTTCATAAGCCGCCGGAAAATAGCATCGCTATTACCGCCGATGACAATGTAGGATCCGTCGCTCGAGCGGTACGTATTGCTTGGGGAAATTCCTGGCAGTGATGTGCCGGCGCACTCGCGGACAATTCCTGCGATGTCGTATTCGGGAAGGGGCGACTCCATCAAGCTGAACACTGCTTCATAGAGTGCAACGTCGACGACTTGCCCCACACCGCTCCCTTGCACATCTCGAGCGTGAGTCGCCATCAGTGCACCCACGACCGCGTAGAGTCCCGCCACTGAGTCGCCCAAGCTGATATTGGGTCGAACAGCCGGGCTCCCCGCTTCACCGGTTATATAGCGGATCCCTCCGATCGCCTCACCAATACTTCCGAATCCTGGTTTGTCACGATGGGGCCCGTCTGGCCAAAGCCGGAAACTCAAACCAGGATGAGCCTGGGATTTAGTTCATGGAGGACATCCCAACCGAGCCCGAGCTTCTCAAGCGTGCCAGGTCGGAAGTTTTCCACAATGATGTCGGTTTCACTTGCGAGGCGCTTGGCGATCGCTAGGCCGTCCGGGCGGTTGAGATTCAGCGTAATAAGCTTCTTATTGCGGGACTGGAGCGGCCACCACAGGGAGGTTCCCGTTCGGCGATCCACGTATCGCCACGTCCGTAGCGGATCGCCGGCACCTGGGGGCTCGACTTTGATGACCTCGGCTCCCAATTCAGCCATGATCCTGGTCGCAAATGGCCCTGCGATCAGCGCACCAAGCTCCAGAACACGGAGATTGGCAAGTGGCCCACCCCCCGATGAGATCGAGCGGCAATCGAAATTATGGCCGGGACTTGTCATGTGAATCGTTTAGCGCCGCATGGAGAACCCTCTCGGCTGAGGTTAGGCCAGCAATAAATGAATCGTTCCAAGCATAACCTCGGCCGCCAGTGCTGCGTCCATGGAGGAAGCTTCCTCCAGTGGCGAATGACTAATACCGTCTTTACAGGGAATGAAGATCATGGCGGCCGGCACATGATCCGCAACGCACATCGTGTCATGCGCCGCACCAGACGGCATACGCATGAACGGCTCACCCGTCGCCTGGACTGTAACTTCCATCGCATCGAGAATTTGTTGGTCCATGAGCGTAGCCGGCACGGCTTGGCGCTGTCTGAACTCCACTGTCATTCCACGTCTCCGCGCCACATCCGTGGCAAAGCTGTCAATGCCATTGGCCACCCCCGTGAAGGCGTCCTGGTCTACGCCGCGGATGTCGAGAGAAAAACGGGCCACACCCGGCACCACATTCACCAGCCCGGGCTGCAACTCCATCTCACCGACAGTTCCGACGGTACCGTGGCCAGCCGCTCGAGCCAGCCGCTCGAGTTCAAGCATACACTCGGCAGCGACGAGTCCGGCATCGAGCCGCAGGTCCATCGGCGTGGCTCCCGCATGATCAGCACGCCCCCGCACCGTTACATCCGCGTGGATACAGCCGGCAATCGCATGCACCAGCCCAATCCGGTTACCTGTATCCTGTAGCACGCGCCCCTGCTCAATGTGCATTTCGATCCACCCCACAAGGTCTTGCAGCACCTGAATCGAATCTCGCCAGCACTCCGGATGGTAGCCAGCAGCCCGCGCATGCTCCCAGAAGCTCCGATCGTCGCCCAGTGCTCGGATTGGCTGTCGCAACTCCCCTTCGGTCACTCTCCGGGCCATAATCCTGCTGCCCAGTAGCATCTGCCCAAATCCGGACCCCTCCTCTTCCAGGAAGGAGATGACCTGGAGCGGAAGGTTCAAGCTCAGGTCACGGTTGAGCCGGCAGACCTCCAGCGCCGTGACCACACCCATGGTGCCATCGTACTTACCTCCGTTCCGATTGGAATCGCAATGCGAGCCAAGCCCAAACACCTTTTCACCTGCCGGACGGTTCCGCGCAACCAGCGTTCCGACCGGGTCTTCGAATACGTCGAATCCGAGATCCTGGAATTGTCGTCTAAAATAGCTCAGGGTATTCGCATAGACGTCCGTGTATGCGTGCCGCCGGATTGCAGTACTCGAGAGCGTATAATCACGGCCGGCAAGAGTCTCGATGTCGTGATCAATCCGCTCCGCGCTCCCGACCCGATCAATTGATACCGGATTGCGGACCATTTCCACTGCTCCTTCGCTCTGGCTGTGGCGCCAGACACGTTCCGGTCGCCACCGATCAGGAAAATTCGTCAAAGATCCTCGCTGCTAGCTATCTGGGTTTTACGACGCAGCGCGCTGATACGCTGCCTCCACAGTGCCCCCGGTCCGACGAACGCCTGCAACGCCTGCTCACAATGCTTGGGGCCAACATAAGCGATGCGCATGGTTGGCAACTCCTCCACTAGCCGCATTCTTGTCATCCGCTTTAACCATATCACCACGATATTTTGCCGGCGGCTGGCGTACGACGCCGATGCCATCGTCGCCCGACGCACTGCATCGGTTATGTACGGAGATCATGGTGGGGCGCCGTGTCTTGCCGTACGGTGCTCGCGCCCAACGCACATCGAAGCACAGCGCCGATGTCCTCGCAGGCTTCCGTGCTCCTCGAACCACACTACGTGCTTCTCGGATCCTGTCGACAGCGAGTAGCTGGAAAGGTTTCAATGAGGGAGCAAGTGATTTTCCGACCACCGGGCGGATCCCATCGTACACGTTTCATTTGCGGGAGAACGCACACATGAGCAGTCTGACGGATGTCTTCACTCACATCGACGAGCAACGCAACATTTCTCTCGAGCGCCTCATGGACTACGTACGTAAGCCGAGCATCAGTGCTCAAGGCGTGGGGATCGCCGAAGTGGCGGCCTATATCGCCAGGATCATGCAGCGCATTGGTCTGGAGACAGACGTAGTGCCGACCGCAGGCTGGCCAATGGTCCTGGGGCGACGACACAGGAGTCCGGGCAAACCGACAGTTTTACTGTATGGTCACTACGATGTCCAACCCCCCGATCCGGTTGATGAATGGATATCTCCACCGTTCGAGCCGGCAATCCGTAATGAACGGCTCTATGGGCGTGGTGTGGCGGACAACAAAGGCCAACACTTTGCTCAGCTTCTCGCACTTGAAGCGCTTCTCGAGGTCGACGGCGAGCTACCGTGCAACGTGACTGTGCTGTTGGAAGGCGAAGAGGAGGTGGGCAGTCCGCAGATGAAATCGTTCGTCGAAGCACACCGTGAACAACTCAGCGCCGACGTCGCCATCACATGCGACGGACCGGTCCTCTCATCTGGACAACCGTGCGTTGTGTTTGGAGTTCGTGGCGTGCTGAACTTCGAACTGCGCGCGAGAGGAGCAAATAGCGATCTCCACTCCGGCAACTGGGGAGGAATTGTGCCCAACCCCCTCTGGACATTGGTGCATCTCCTGGCTAGCATGAAGAACGACCGGGGCGAAATCATGATTGATGGTTTTTATGACGACGTTCGTCCGGTTAGCGATCTTGAACGCGATGCGCTGGACCTCCTCCCCCTGGATCTCGACGCGGTCAAGCAGGCGCTGGACATCGAGAAACTCGATCAGCCGCTGGACCGGGAATTTTACGAACGTATTACTGCCTGGCCGACGCTTACCATTAACGGCTTTTCGGGAGGTTATCAGTGAACCGGAGCCAAGACGGTGCTGCCGCACGAGGCATTTGTAAAGTGTGACATCCGATTGGTGAACGCTCAGAGAGCAGATGACATCCTGGCTAAAGTCAAGCGACACGTGCGGCAGCATGCGCCAAACGTCGAGGTTGTCTTTTACGGGGCGATGGAGCCGTCCAAAACACCGCTGGACTCTGTGTACGCGCAACCTATCGCGGAGGCTGTTCGACAGGTCCACGGTGGGAATCCGCTGCTGGTACCGTCCCTAGGAGGCAGTCTTCCAACGTACGTCTTCAGGACGATCCTGAATCTTCCCTCATTCGTCGTTCCGTATGGCAATCCGGATCAGGCCAATCATGCACCCAACGAAAACATGGAAATCGAACGCTTCTTCAATGGCATCAAGACCAGCGCCGCAATGTTGAGTCATCTTGCTGGGGTCTGAGCCCCGGCCCGAGCAGAAAACCCCGCGTAACGAGAACAGATCTTCGACCCGCTGACCGAGGCTCTTCATTGAAGGGCACAAGTCCTGGCGCCGAAGTGATATCGGGGAATCCCGTACTTTCACATTCGGCGCCAGGGTCGGATCGTGTCATCTCACGACGTGTTGCCGGTCAGGTATTAGACAAGTGCGGCATCGACCGTTTCGCGAGCCAATTGCAGGGTCCAGACCAGCCGGTTCTGGCCACGAGTGAGGTGAGCACGCACAATGCCGCGCTGTGCCACGTCACCTTTCGCGTTGGGCAGAGTGAGCGCTGGGGCGAGGTCCGGGAGCGGCGGCACGGTGAGAGCGGGGTCATGGAAAAACATCCGCATCTCGCTGTAATTGACGGGTACCAGGAGGCGCGCCAGTCTCCGCTGCACGAAATTGAACCGCTGTACGGCTGGGCTGCCGACACCTCCATCAGCCGGCGCCTTGACATAGAAGCGATTCAAGGCCTCCTCCAACTCGGCGACCGCACGGTTTGAGGGACCAAAGTCAAACTCGCTTCCAGCCGCGTTCTGATAATCGGCGAGGGTCTTGCGGAACTCATCTGTCGTCCGCGTCCAGTCGAAGGGATGAAGCGGGGCAGTCAACGTGCGGAAGACTGAAGCGGCGTACGTTTTCATGTCGCGCAACAGATTGTCGCGGTCCGCGATCTCCATCGTGTCACCTTCGGTATGCCACTGGATATTCGCGCCGCAGCCCCCGACGGCGTAGAACTCCTTGTCAGCTCGATCTTCTTCCGACATGGTAGAGCTGAGCATGTAAAAAGAACTGATCCCGATATCGTTGAAAGAGTAATCACCGGCCCGATGTGGACGTTCCATCTCGGGCGCAATGCCAGTTGTCTCTCGGATAACGGTATCTACGAACGGCTCGGTCTCACTCATGGCATTCAGATGGTTGTAGGTGCTCGCCCAACGACAACCTGGCGAATCGCAATTCACCTGCGCCACACAGTTTCGCGCTAGGTCGATCCCGAAGGTATCGGAGTACCAGGTCGACCCTGCGTAGCGGCCATGGGAGTGCCCACTCCACCATGCGATTCGTAACGAGCGCTGGAGCTTTTGACGCTGCTGCCAGAAGACGCGGGCTAGCTCCAGTTTCGTGACGTTTCCCGTTGCGTTGTCCCCGATTCCCACGTGCCACGAATCGACGTGTCCATGCAACAGGACGAACTCTTCCGGCGCCTCATTGCCCGGAATCTCAGCAACCAAGACCGGTATCCGGCGCCATCCTGCGTCGAGATTGGTTGCAACAGAAACGGTACTGCCCTGCTGCGCGAGCTTGATCAACTCCTGGCCGTCCGGTGCATTGACCGCCAGAACTGGAATGGTCGGTTGACGGGGCGCCGACTCGACGTCGGGAGTCCCCCAAATCGTGGTGCAAATGCCCTCATGGATTGCCTCCCCGGGGTTAATAAAGATGCCAGCGAGGGCGCCGCCTTCCATCGCATCCTTGACCTTGCCGGGAGATGCCATGCCCTCCGATATGATCACTTTCCCTCTAACGTCAACCTGCGAGAGATCAACGCCGGCGGAGAACACGTCGCCGGTGTTCTGCCCCGCCGCACTCGGCATGTACAGTAACTCGCCGGTGATCTCCTGCCCACCAGTCGAAATGGACATTGCCGGCGTCTTGGCTCGAAACGTCCTGTCACCCACCCGCACACTGGCACTGAGTGGAATGGAGATGAAAGCCTCCGGCTCGTGTAGCTGGTGAGGTATTCCCCACTCCTGTAAATGCCCTCGCAGAATTTCAAACGCCTCTCGCTCTTCCTTTGACCCGGACGAGCGGGTCAGGGAGGAAAACCTCTCGAGCACGGCCCAGGGAGTATCGAGAGAGATGGCCTCAATAATGTGCCGTTCCGTCGATTCATCCACCTTTGTGCTAGAGGATGCTGTTGGTGCTGTTGTCATCCGTTCCCTCCTTGGGTAATCACTGGTTTTATCGTCGTTGCAGAACCGCCGGCGCGCCGCACGCTCGCGGGCCTATTCACTGACCTGAATCACGATTTTTCCAAAATGCCTGCGTTCTTCCAATTCGCGCTCAGCATCCGCTATCTCATCGAGGGGGTACACGGAGTGAATCACCGGCTGAAGCACACCACGCCACACCAGATCCGTCACGTGCAGAAAGTCCTGCCAGCTCCCCATGGGAGCACCAAAGATGCGACGGTGCCACTGGTAGATCTCTCTTATGCTCAGATCTGCAGTATCTCCGCCGGTCGCGCCGGAGAGTACGAGACAACCGCCCATAGCGAGACAGCGCAGGCTGTGACGCACAGTAGGGCCACCGACACAGTCGAAGACCGCGTTGACTCCCTCCCCGTCGGTCCACTTCCGGACCTCTGACTCCCAGTCTCCCGTTGAATCGAACATCGCGGAAGCGCCTAGTGCGAGGGCCTGCTCCCGTTTCGTTGCCGAACTGGCAGTTCCGATCACCTCCGCACCCGCGGCGACGGCAATCTGTATCTGGGCTGAACCCACGCCGCCAGACGCTCCAACGACCAGGACTCGATCCGCCGGGCCGACATTAGCAACGGTAATCACGCCTCGCCAGGCGGTCGTAAAAGTAGCTGGGATGGCAGCCGCGACGGTCGAGGATATAGCCTCTGGGATGGCCACAACATTCTGCGCCGGAACCTTGACGTATTCAGCCAGTCCTCCCCAGGTGTGCTCGCCAATGATCTTGTACTGTGGACACATCGAGTAGTCGCCTCTACGGCAGGCCCGGCATACGTTACAACCCGTGGAAGGGTAGACGAGGACGCGCGTGCCTTCAGGCAGGTGCTGGCGAGATGGCTCCAGTCTCGGTCCGTATTCGACGATACAACCTGCGATGTCGACTCCTGATACATGTGGCAGTCTTATCGGCGGAACTCCGATTCCCTTCAGCCCCTGGCGCGCAAAAATGTCCAGATGGTTTAACGCCGTGGCTTGTACCTTTAGCAACACCTCGCCCGAGCGTGGGCGAGGTGCGGGCACCTGTTCGACCGTGATCGCGTCCGGGCCTCCGTGAGAACGGATGATGGCGGCTCGCATCAGAGTGCTCACGGACTCTGTCGCTGAACAATCGATGACCCGCGTCGTTGTCATCAGTTGTCCACTCGCAGATACCCACGCTTCACGGTTGATAATTCCGTGGCCATATTCACCTGGGCCACGCCTGGAAGATTCCCGAGCAGTTGGACTGAGAAGTCATATACTTCTTCCTGGGACCGGAGGTACGCCTCGCAGACGAGGTCACTATATCCGCTCGTTGCAGCCACGAAGCGCACTGCAGGATGGGCAGCGAGCATTGCAGCTGCCTCCTCCCGCCTGGCGAGGTCGACTCGAAGCCAGACCAACAATTGCGTGTCGTACCCCAAAAGGTGCGGGTCGATAAGAGTGACGATTCTAATGCCCGCTTTGGTCAGAAGTTGATCGACCCTGTAGCGAGCCATCGACTCACTGATACCACAGCGCGCTGCCAGTGCAGCATACCCAGCGCGACCATCTGCCTTAAGAGCTTCCAGGATCCGTAGCGATATTTCATCGAGCGCTACCGGTTCACCCTTGTGATAGTCCGGTTCCCGAGCAGGCGCCAGAGTCTCTTTGGCCGAACCCAGCAGATCACGGCTCCAGTCATACGATCGTTTAAATATCCGTAAGACGGTCTCAGTGCTCGTGGCCCGTATCCCCGGAATCTTGGGAAGCTCACGGAGCACGATCTCCGTCAGCCGGCGATGCGAGGGCACGATCAACTCGGCGACAACGTCGAACGGGCCGGTGACAAAGGAGACGAACCGTACGTCATCACGTTCGGCCAACTGATAGGCGATCTCGAGTCCATAGGTGAAGTCGCACGTGAACTGAACGAGCACCGCAAACCCAGGCGATACCCGCTCGGAGAAGGCCGTGACGTGCACCACCCCCATCTCAATCAGCCGTTCTCCTCTCCGCTGGACCGTCGACCCAGATCCCTCAACCATGGTCGTGATCTGGCGCCAACTTGCTCTTGGATTCTTTTGTAAGGCGGCAACGATCTGTCTGTCCAGAGCATCGAGGTTGCCCCCCGGCGAGCGGATTTCGTGACCACCGGTGAACCCCGGTGCTGAACGACCTACTGCTGCGGCGATATCTACGTCCACCGTAGCCGGCCCCCTACTTCGCTTTGTCTTTGATCAGACTCACGACCTGGTTTAGCGAACACGCTCATTCACTGTTGCATAATTCCGAGGAATCTGGCAAACTACTTATAAGATTCAGAGGCTTAAAGCAGTTGAAATGGGAATATTCGATAAATCACGTCAGATGCGGCGACTGATTCAGGGCACATTGAACAGCCCGAAGTCAGGATGAGAGGGGATAAGAGAGATGACTAACCGACGCGGGATCGACAGGCGCACATTTCTCAGGGTGACCGGAGCAGGGGTATTGGGTACTGCAGCCGGGATAGGACCGTTTGGCACGGTTTTGGAGGGTCTGGAGAAGGCAGACGCGCATGCCCTCGGCGCCCCACGCCACGGAGGCAGCATCCAGGTGTCCACGGTGGACACGCCGGTGAACATGGATCCAGCCGATGCCCAGCTCTACGCTTCAATTCAGGTATATGACAACATCTTCTCGAAGCTGATCAACGTCACATCGGACTACAAGTTCCTTCCTAACCTCGCTCATAGCTGGCACCAGGAAACTGCCACGACCTGGGTTGCCGACTTGGTGAACAACGCCGTATTTCACAACGGTGACCATCTGACTGCCCACGACGTCAAGTTCAGCATGGATCGCGTCCAGACTCATCCCAACGCCGTCTTCTTCTCGGCATTCAAGTCGACAGAGGTGTTGGGCAAGTATCGGGTCCGCTTCCATCTGAAGCACCCGTTCGGCGCCTTTGAGAGCTCACTCGCCATGTTCAGCGAGGTGGTCAATCGGCGGGCGGTGACGAGCAGCAATCCCAAGCTCCACCCCGTGGGCAGTGGGCCGTACCGCATGAAAGAGTGGGTGCAGAACGACCACGTCACTCTCGACCGATTCCCGAAATACTTCAAGCATGGCAAGCCGTATCTCGATCAGGTCGTTTTCCGCGCAATCGGGAACGACACTGTCCGTCTGACGGACTTGAAGACCAATCAACTCGCCTGGATCCAGCAAGTACCGCCTCAGGAGTACAACAGCCTCGTCAAGTCCAATCAGGTCCCCTCGTCGCCGGGCCGCCCCTACCTGCCGTACATGCTGCAACTCAACTGCTCGAAACCGCCGTTCAACGACAAGCGCGTCCGGCAGGCGATTGCGTGGGCTATCGATCGCCAGGAGTTTACCAAGTTGGTGTGGTTCGGTTCTGCTGTACCCGCAACCGAAGCCGTGTCGCCGCCGAGTCCGTGGTACACGGGCATCGACCCGTACAAGGGCGGCCCCGACATCGCGAAAGCGAAACACCTCCTCAAACAAGCGGGCCACTCCAATCTGACAATCAATTTTGCCAACCAGCCAAACGTGCCTTCCACGACGCGCTACGCGGTCATTCTGAAGTCGCAGCTCGCGAGGGCCGGCATCACCATGAACATCCAGAATTTCGCACCGGCCCAATGGTTTGAACAGTTGGCATCTGGTAAGTACGACATCACGGAGACGTACTGGAGCGTGAGTGTAGATCCGGCACAACTGTATTTCCCACTTACCTACTCGTCATCGCCGTGGAATTTCCCGAAGTTCAAGAGCGCCCATGTCGACCGCTTACTGGAGAAGTTTACGTATTCAAACAACCAGCAGGCTCGGAAGGCGGCGTACGGAGAGGTTGTTCGTGCCGTCGCCGATGAAGCTCCCCTGATCTTCTTGAACAATCAGGTCCAGCGCTACTTCACGGCACCCAACCTGCATAACGCCGGCCCCCTACCATCCCTTGAGATCAAGGTGGAAGACTGGTGGTTGTAGCTGTCGTCAAGCGACTTCTCGTGTCGGTGCCGATCCTGTTCGGTATGTCGGTAGTCGTGTTCGGGATCCTCCGGCTTGTGCCGGGGGATCCGGTGTATTCCATCCTCGGATTAAATTCGACGCCGCAACTGGTCGCGCAGTTGCACAAACAGTTGCATTTGAGCGATCCGATTTTCGTGCAGTACGGCGCCTGGATCGCTGGCGTACTGCACGGCGACTTCGGCTACGATTACCGCAGCGGCCAGGCCATTACCCAACTTGTCGGCCAGGCCATGCCCGTGACGATCGAGTTAGTCATATTGACGCTCAGTTTAGCAATTTTGATCGGTGTTCCTGTCGGGATGCTTGCCGCCGTGCGTAGCGGTGGGATCACGGATAAGCTGGCGATAGGAGTCAGCATGCTGGGAATCTCCGTCCCGGATTTCTGGCTGGGCATCGTGCTGATCTTAATCTTCTCGCTGCACTTCGGCGCGCTCCCGGCCTCGGGTTTCGTGCCGCTCAATCAAGATGTTCTGCAGAATTTGCGATACATGATCATGCCGGCTGCCGCCCTCGGCGCAGCATTCGCCGCAGTGCTTATTCGTATCACTCGTGCCGCCATGGCGGATGTGCTTCAACAGGATCACATCCGCTTCACACGCGCGAAAGGAATTGAAGAGCCCTCGATCATCTTCCGCCACGCTCTCCGCAACGCAGCCATACCCATCGTCACCGTGATTGGCCTGCAGGCCGGCTACATCGTAGGTGGGACAATCGTTGTGGAGCAGGTTTTTGCCCTTCCCGGTCTCGGTAATCTACTCCTCAATGCAACTCTTGCTCGCAATTACCCCATCGTGCAAATGGGTGTCCTCATTCTGGGAGTGAGCTTTGTACTCGCGAACCTTGCCGCAGACCTCCTTTATATAGTGCTCAATCCAAGGTTGCGCACGGAGTCTGAATGACAACGGTAGCTGCCACGAAGACGCAGGATCATGGCCATGAGAAGGGTCGTCTTTCTCGCCTCGCCTTCGTCAGACATCTCAATCGTCAACTGGTGGCGGGGCTGACTCTGGTCTCGCTCGTCCTTCTTGTGGCTTTAATTGTTCCCGCCGTCTGGCCGTATGGGCCGACCCAGATCGTGCCGGAGGACGCGCTGATGTCCCCAAACTGGCATCACCTCTTCGGGTCAGACGATCTCGGGCGCGACATCTTCGTCCGTATGGCGGACGGATTCCGCATTTCACTTGCCGTCGCCGTCGGCTCGATTCTGTTGGCTTCCGTGGTGGGTGTTCCCCTGGGCCTTCTGGCCGGTTACGCCGGCGATCTTGTGGACGGCATTATCATGCGCCCACTCGATGTTTTCATGGCTTTCCCGGCCATCCTCTTGGCCATCGTCGTGACGGCCGTGCTGGGACCCAGCACCGGGACAGTAACACTCGCCATTGGGCTGGTCTACATGCCGGTCCTGGCGCGCGTGATGCGAGCATCAACCCTTGTGGTGCGGCGTGAACTCTACGTGCATGCAGCACGGGCTCGAGGGGCGTCTCACTTTCGTGTTCTTCTGACCCACGTTCTACCCAATGCAATTGGACCGGTCATCGTCCAGGCTTCGATCCTGATGGGCATCGCGATCTTGGTGGAGGCTGCCTTGAGCTTCGTTGGCCTTGGGGTTCGCCCTCCCACTCCATCTCTCGGACTCATGCTCTCCGACGGACAGAACTTTCTGAGTGAGGCTCCATGGAGCATGATCGCGCCGGGCGTTGGCATCATGCTACTCGTGCTGAGCTTTAACCTGATCGGAGACGGATTTCGTAGTTGGCTCGACCCAAAAGGCAGGGCGGGGCTACGATGACCTCCCTACTCGAACTTGTCGAACTCTCCGTCAGCTACGGGCAAGGACCTGTATTACGCGATGTCTGCCTGCGTGTTAGCGCTGGCGATGTCCTGGGTCTAGTGGGAGAATCAGGTTGCGGCAAGACTACTCTTGGGCTCGCGATTTTGGGTCTTCTACCAACGTACGCGAAGACCCAGGGCCGCATTTGGTTCGAGGGCAGTGATCTGGTCTCTCTTCCACGAGCCGCACACCGTAAGCTGCTGGGAGACCGCATATCCACCATCCCGCAGTCCTCCGTCAGTGCTCTCGACCCGGTATACACGGTAGGGAGCCAAATGAAGGAAGTGTTTCTCGCACATCGGTCTATGTCGCGGTCAAGTGCTGGAGACTTGGCGGTGCAATGGCTCAAGAATGTCGGTGTTCCGGCTCCGGAGCAACGCATGCGCGCATATCCCCACGAACTCAGTGGCGGGATGCGGCAACGTGTCGCTATTGCTACCGCGCTCGCGCTTAACCCACCTCTGCTTATTGCAGACGAGCCGACGTCCGCCCTGGATGTCACCATTCAAGCTCAGATTCTTCGCCTTTTGCGCGGTCTTATTCACGAGCATGAAGGTGCTGTCGTGTTGATCACCCACGACCTGGGAGTAGTTGCACAGCTGTGTAACCGTGTGGCGGTGATGTACGCAGGACAGATCGTGGAGGAAACAGACGTCAGCCGGCTTTTCTCCACGCCCGCGCACCCATACACGAAGGCACTTTTGGCGGCGCATCCAGCGCTGGCGGCTCCCGGGGTGCGCCTGGCTACGGTTCCCGGTCGTGTCCCCGATCCCGCCAATCTTCCAAAAGGCTGCAGCTTCCGACCACGGTGTCCTTTCGCCCACGATGCGTGCGAGGTGCCGCCCCCCTGGGCCGAGGCAGAATCACAGCACTTTGCGCGCTGCGTCCTTTACGAGGAAGAGCACGTTGCTACTAGAAGTTAAAGATCTCGTCAAGCATTTTCGTGTCTCAGGACCGTGGCTATCTCTCGACCAGCACGCAAAGCATCGCGTCGTTCGGGCCGTCGACGGGGTTTCTCTCCAGATAGAACCAGGCGAGACCGTCGGCCTGGTAGGTGAATCCGGGTGCGGCAAGACCACATTCGGGCACCTCATCATGGACCTGATCAAGCCCACCTCGGGCAAGATCCTCTTTCAGGGTTCTGATGTAACCTTCCCGTCAAAGGGGGGCAGGCAGCAGCTTCGCCGGGAGATTCAAATAATCTTCCAGGATCCATTTTCTTCACTCGACCCCCGCCAACGGATCGCAGATATCATTCGTGAACCTCTGGACATCCACCGGATCGGCACCAAGACCGAACGGCAGAAGCGCGTCATGGAGACGATGGAACGAGTTGCGCTCTCGCGACTTCATGCTGATCGATACCCCCACGAGTTGAGTGGCGGCCTTCGACAGCGCGCCGGCATCGCGACTGCCCTGGTGCTCGGTCCCAAGCTCATAGTTGCCGATGAGCCGACATCCGCCCTCGATGCATCAGTGCAAGCAGAAATCTTGAATTTGCTGGCGGAACTGCAGCAGGATGTCGGTGTCGCCTTTCTCTTCATCTCCCATAACCTTGATGCAGTCCGCTACCTTAGCCGCCGCGTCGCGGTCATGTACCTCGGTAAGGTGGTGGAAATGGGCACTGCCGAGCAAGTCTATCGGAACCCGCAACATCCGTACACCCGTGCGTTGCTATCCGACATTCCCGTCCCAGACCCAACCGTAAAGCCGGAGAGCATTCCCCTCTCTGGAGAGATCCCCTCACCGCTGGATATCCCATCCGGCTGCCCATTTCACCCGCGGTGCTGGCTGGCACAGGATATTTGTAAGCGGGTAGTCCCACCGCTGTACACCTATGAACCAGGCCATGAGGCGAGCTGTCATGTCACTGCAGCCGAATATGGCACGGGACCACTTGCCGGTGTTGTTGTTCGCCAGGAGGCATAGTATGACCGGAAAAAGTCTCATCGTTCCCGATCAGGCCATGCGTATCTCGTGTTGGCATCCCCACAACAGCGTGAGAGCGAGCTGGGCCCGCACCAGCCCGACGATGTCGCAGTGAGCCGTCCAGCACGCATCGCTCTGTACGGTAGTGGTGGAGCACCATACCACCATGCTGGAGTGCTTGCACGTGCCGGTCATGCTGTGGAGTTCGTGTTTGCCTTCGATATCTTGCAAGGAGCGCTCGACGGCTTCGACGCCTTCGTCATGCCAGGCGGCGGCTATCGCGCGATGCAAGGGCAGATCGACCCGTTGGGACGTGCGGGAGCGCGCGCTATCCATGAGTATGTCTCTGAAGGGGGAATGTACATCGGGTCGTGCGCCGGCAGCTACGACGCCGCCAAAGCTCCGCAGAGCTTTCTCAATGTCTGTCCGGCCCAGGCAGATCTTTGCTTGTTAAACGCGGAGATATGGAATGCGGGTAACGAATGGCAAGGCCTGCAGTCACCAGGCGTTGGCGTGCTCGTGAGTCAAACCGCCGCTCCGGATCATCCCGTCATGGAGGGGATGCCCGAATATTTCCAGATCACGCACTACAACGGGCCGCTGTTTCGCGGCTGCGATGTGCTGGCCACGGTCGAGGGCGTAACGGAGAACTTCACACCAGCAGAAAAATTCCTCGGGGACTATACGGGGCAGACGCTGATTGACGAGGCGGCACGGCAGCACATCCCTAACATCGTCGCGGGTCCATTGGGGAATGGCAGGGTCGTATTGTTTGGATCCCATCCTGAATTTGGCTCCACTCTCGGCATGGAGGACGAGCAGCAGAGCGCTCGCATGCTGGTTAACGCTATCCAGTGGCAGCTAGATGCCCAGAACGGGACAGGGCGACGGGATACCGTCGTGTATTCCCAGACTCAGCCCCTTCCCGAAGATGACTACGTGGGGCAGGTGCGACGCGCGGCGGAACGCGTGAGCGCTGCATGCGAGGAGCTGAAAGCCCGGGATGGTGATCCTCCCTGGTTGCGAAACGCCTACGCCATGTCGGTTTTTGGCTTGCAACCCCGCACAATCTGGGAGACGGGCCTCGACACCATCTGCAAGAAAGCGCAGGAGATCGCAGAGCGCGCTGGTGACGTGGCTCCGCGAGTCCTTGCATTCCGAACGTCGCCCGACTGGGAGACGGACGGGGGTTATCACGGCGTGCTTGCGTTGATGGAACAGACCGAGCAACTCCTTCGGCAGGCGTTAGATGACTGGAACATCGATCTAGGAGCGCCGGTGGCTGAAGCCTATGCGTATGCTACCTCCAGCCCATTCCACCTGGTCGCCGGGTCTTATTTGGCGGCGCTGGGGAGAATGGTTGGAGCGGCAATCTTGTGTGAGATAGCGGGAAAGGGACAATCATGACAACGATCATTCGCTGCGGCCAACTCTTTACTGCACGTGATGAGGAGGTATTGCCGTCGGCCGACGTGGTTGTGCAGGACGGACGGGTCAGCGAGGTCTCCGGACAAATCCAGGCGCCGGATGCCAACGTCATCGATCTTAGTCGTTATTTCGTCATGCCCGGCCTCATCGACGCGCACACCCATCTATCTGTCAATCCAACGCGCGGTGACCAGCTTGGCCAGCTACGTCAGCCGTCCGGGAGGCAAGGGCTGCGAATACCGGGCCACCTTGCTAAGGATCTCGATGCCGGAACCACGACCTTGCGCATCATGGGTGAGGAAGACTGGCTAGACGTGTACACCCGGGAAGCGCTTCTAGATGGAACGCTGGAAGGCCCCGGAATCGTCATTGCAACTCGCGGCCTTGCCGCCGGCAATGGCCACGGGCGTGCCAAGACGGCCTTCGATGGGGTAGATGAGCTTCGACGCGCAGCGCGCGAAAATCTTGCTCACGGTGCGGATTTTCTCAAAGTCTTTGCCACGGGTGGTGTAGCGAGCGGCACGGGACTGGAAAGCGCAATGTATTCGTTCGAGGAAATGCGCGTGGTCGTGGAGGAAGCTGAACGTAAAGGGACATACGTGGCCGCACACGCGCACGGCGGACCAGGCCTTCAACTCGCTGCGAAAGCTGGAGTACGCACTATCGAGCACGCGGCGCTCGCCAGCGAGCAGGACGTTGAGGTGATGCTTCAGCACAACTGCTGGGTCATTGGCACCTTTACCATCCTCTTCCATCCCGAGGGAATCGAGACGGGTGATGCCTCCGCGCCCGCGATCCTGGAAAAGCTTCTGGCCGCGCGAGAGGAAGTGGCCGAAAGTATGTCCCGCATTTTCTCGTCGGGACTGCGGATCGCTTTGGGTACTGACAGCATGCACGGCCACATGGCCTATGAAGTGCAAACCGCCATACGGCTTGGCATGTCGCCGGCGCGCGCGCTGCTGGCCGCTACTCTCGGAGGAGCGCAAGCCCTTCGGATAGAGGATCGCACCGGGACAATCAGCGTGGGCAAGGACGCCGATATCATCGCCTGCGATGGTGATCCCTTGTCCGATCCAAGCGCCCTCGATCGAATCGCTTTCATCATGAAGGGAGGAAAGGTATATCGATCACTCTCCGGCGCTCGATCGACGGAACTACAGGGAGAAGCGCTCCCCGTGGGCACATAAAAACAGAAGGAAGAACGCCATGAGCTATCTCAAACCAAGTGCTGGAAGCATCACGATTGATCCGGCAACTATTACCGTACTTGCCCGGCTTGCGGGGCTTTCAATTCCTTCGGAGGACATCGAGCCGCTAGCCGGAGCACTACAGAATCAACTGGCGTCAATAGAGTTGCTGGAGGAGATGGAATTTGGCGATGTCACCCCTAGTTACACGTTCGACCCGCGCTGGTAGCACCAGTCTTGGAGATCTCACTATTGCGGAGGCGGCGGCCCTGCTCCGGCGCCGCGGCGTTTCCTCTCTCGAGCTGGTCGAGGAGATGCTCCGCAAGATCGAGGAGACCGAGCCGCTCGTCCACGCGTATTGTCTGATTTTTGCCGACGAGGCACGCCGGCAAGCAAAGCAGGTAGATCGAAACCTGGCTCACGGCCACTGGCTCGGCCGTCTGCACGGAATCCCGGTCGGTATTAAGGACCTCATGAACGTCAAAGGAGCGCCAACGGAGTCGGGCTCGCGGGTCTTTTCCGGTTATGTTCCGTCCTTCAATGCAACGGTCGTATCTCGGCTGAACGATGCAGGAGCCATCACGATGGGCAAGACCGTCACGCACGAGTTCGGGTACGGCGTTAACATCCCGCCTACCCGGAACCCGTGGAATCTGTCGTGCTATCCCGGTGGCTCGAGCGCAGGCTCGGGAGTCGCGGTCTCAGTTCGATCTGCGTACGGTGCGCTTGGAACCGACACGGGCGGGTCGATCCGGGTGCCCGCGTCTATGAATAACCTGGTTGGCCTCAAGCCAACCTTTGGACGCGTCAGCCGCTACGGTATAGCAGCCCTGAGTTCTTCACTCGATCACGCCGGCCCGATTACCCGCACGGTCGAAGATTGCGCCATCATGCTTCAAGCAATCGCCGGGTACGATTCCAGGGACACCGGGAGCATCGATTGCGCCGTCCCTGACTACCTCAGTGGAATCGACCACGGCGTCGGCGGCATGGTGATCGGCGTGGATCGACGGTACGCCTTCTACGAGGGTGTGAGTGCAGACGTGCGCGCAGCGACCGAGGAAGCGCTCGCCGAATTCAGCCGGCTTGGCGCGACCATCGTCGATGTGTCTATTCCAGAGCTGGATGTCGTGGCCACCGCTGTTTTGACTATTCTGCTGGCGGAAGCGAGTTCCATCCATCGAGATCTGATCCGCACTCAGGCACATGACTACGATCCTGCGACGCGTGTCATGCTGGAGTTGGGAGAATTTCTTCCGGGCACACATTACGTCATGGCGCAACAGGCGCGACACGTCGTGTGCGACACCGTCAAAAATACGTTTCGTGCGTATGACCTGGACGCACTGTTCTCTCCAACCCTCCCGATAACAACCGTGCCGATCGAGAAACTGGGTGTTGCTGAGGAGACGAACGAAGCGCCCATGCAATCTCTCCTCCATCACACCCCGGTCGGGAACTTAACGGGTCTGCCCGCACTCACAGCACCGTGCGGCTTCGATCACACTGGTCTTCCTATTGGGTACCAACTGATCGGTCGTCCCTTCGACGAAGCAACCCTCTTCCGCGCGGCACGGGCCTATGAAAAAGATCACTCGTGGGAAACAATGAAACCCCAAATCGTGCCGGTGGAGGGGTGAGTCGGTGACCGTGTTGGCCTTTCTCAAGGAGCACCAGGATCAGATGGTTGCGGACCTCGGTGAGTTTGTACGAAGGGAATCTCCGTCTACCGACAAGCTGCTCCTCGATCAATTTGCACAGTTTCTCGCAGAATACGCGGAGGGCTTCGGAGGGCGCGCGGAGATTCTGCCCATGCAAAACACCGGGAACCACGTTCGTGTTCGATGGGGCCATGGCGAGGGAGAGCCCATCCTGCTCCTGGGCCATTTTGACACTGTCTGGCCGAAGGGAACGTTACAGCGGACGCCATTCCAGGTAGCTGACGGTGTGGCAACAGGGCCAGGAGTCTTCGATATGAAGGCCGGCATGGTCCAGGGCTTTTGGGCAATTCGCGCCCTTGGCGAGATAACCGGCGTTGACCGCCCCATCGAGTTTCTCTGTAACGCCGATGAGGAGATAGGGAGCCTGTCCTCCCAACCGCTGATTGAGGCCGCGGCGCGGGGAGCACGAGCGGTCTTCGTCCTGGAACCGAGCTTCGATGGCGCCCTGAAGACGGCGCGAAAAGGCGTCGGAATGTTCCATGCGGAGATCACCGGTCGCCCCGCCCACGCCGGACTGGATCCGTTTGCGGGGGCCAGCGCCATCCAGGAACTCGCCCAACTAACGACCACGTTGCATGCCCTTTCAAATCGGGAAACGGGTACGACGGTCAATGTCGGCCTCGTCTCGGGCGGTACGCGCTCCAACGTGGTCGCGGAGAATGCCAGCGCCGAAATCGATCTGCGTGTCCTGACCCAGGCGGAAGCTGAGCGTATGACACGGGTGATCCTTGAGCAGCAAGCCCATCATCCGAATGTGCAGGTCACTATTACAGGAGGCATGAACCGACCTCCGATGGATCGCACATCGCGGACCGGCGACTTGTTTGATGTGGCGAAGCGGCTGGCGCGAGAACTCGGCGTTGAGCTTGACGAGGCGGTGGTCGGCGGAGCGAGCGATGGCAATTTCTGCGCCATTCTCGGTGTTCCAGTGCTCGACGGGTTAGGAGCCGTTGGCGGCGGCGCTCATGCGGTGACCGAGCATGTGGTGGTGGCCGACATGCCTGTTCGCGCCGGGTTGGTAGCCCGACTTCTTGAGATGGTGTAACCGCCCACTGTACGTTCACAGGGCGATAGGTTGGAGGTTTGCAGGACTTACATAACGGCAATGCAGACATACACCCCAATTCATGGGATGCATGCGCTCGCCAGCACATGATCCCATGCGCGGCGAAATCTGATCGGCGAACGAGGAGGAATCAATGTCAACGGCAGCTCTTTCGGACATCGAGAACGAGATTACCAGTGCGATTTCCGCTGACCGGCTCATGGCTGACACTGCGGCTATATCGCGGTGGGTGCGCCTTTCCGGCAGCGAAGACGAGGCTAAAGCGTTCGACTATATTGCAGGCGTATTGCGGTCGTTTGGCGTCGAACCGGTGCTGTACCGCGCGCCAGCGTACATCAGTTTGCCAGAGAGCGCCGAATTGACCGTGGACGGCAAAAGCGTCACAGCCATCACGCACTCAATGGCCGCGAGCACGGGACCAAACGGTCTGCGACTGCCTATCCAATATGTTGGCGACGGCTCTGCCGTCCGCTACGCCGAACGAGACGTGCAGGACACAATCGTGGTGGTGGACGGCATGGCTATGCCGGGCAAAGTCCAGGCGGCTGAGCAGGCCGGTGCCGCTGCCTGTGTATTTGCGAATCACGACGAAAGCGTTCATGAAATGATTGTGTCCACGGTGTGGGGTTCCCCCACGCCCGACGACTGGGCGGTCCTCCCGCGCATTCCCGCGATCACGGTGGGCGGAAAGGATGCAGAGGCGCTCAGAACTGCGCTGCAGGATGGGCGGATGGGTACGGCTCACCTGGTGACCCAGGTGACGACCGAATGGAGGGACATCCCTACCCTGGTCGCCCAAGTAGACGGCGCCGAGGAACCGGAGAAATTTATCCTATTCTCCGGGCATGTCGACTCCTGGCACTATGGCGCGATGGACAACGGCACAGCGAACGCCACCATGCTCGAGACTCTTCGCGTCTTGCTCCCCCACCGGCATGAGTTCCGTCGCAGTGTACGTCTGGCGTTTTGGTCTGGACACTCGCACGGTCGTTACGCGGGCTCCGCCTGGTACGCCGACACTTTTTGGGAAGACCTGCACAACAACGCAGTCATGCACCTCAACGTGGACTCCGTGGGAGGGCAGGACGCCAACATCCTCTCCGAAGCGCACACGATGACAGAAGTTCAGCCGGTCGCTGCCGATGTCATCCGAGCGCTTACCGGGGTCGAGTTCACAGGGACGCGATTTGGACGTGCCGGCGATCAATCGTTCCAGAGCCACGGCATCCCTTCCCTGTTTATGTCGCTCTCGGAACAACCTCCCGCCGAAGGTGACGCGGCGAAGGCGTTCGCTGAGCTGGTAGGCGGGGAGGGGGCAAAGAGTGGTGGCCTGGGATGGTGGTGGCATACCCCCGATGACACTATCGACAAGATCGACCCGGTTCTCCTGGTGCGGGACGCGCAGATCTACGCAGCGATTGCCTACCGATTCCTTGTCAAACCAATTGTGCCTTTAGACTTACTTGCATCCGCCAACGACCTACTGACGCATCTAAGAACGTGGCAAGGGACGGCCGGCGATGCATTCGACCTCAGCGCTGCAATGAGCCGGGCACAAGAGGTACGGGACATGGCCGCTCGGTTTCAAAGCATGCTCCTGGCGAGACGAAACTCGATCATGCGCATCGCCTCACAGATCAACAACGTGATACTGGAGGTCGACCGACCACTGGTCCGTCTGAGCTATGTAGAGGCTGACCTGTACTCGCCGGATCCCGCTCGAAGCCAACCGCCCGTTCCCTTACTATCTCCCATTACGCAGTTGAAAGAGAACCCGCCGGGTAGCCCGCAGTTCCTGGCTCTTCAAACACTTCTGGTTCGGCGGCGTAATCGACTTCTTCACGAGCTTGCTCAGGCTCGACAGGCACTGAGAGCAGGAATTGATCTAGTCGCCGGTTCGTAAGTGGAGACCGGAATCATTGCGATGGGCGGCCAACCGGGTCACGAGGCGCTGCCTGCTGCGCCGCTGCGCAGTTTCAAGTCAATACCCTGCAAGGAGACGATATGGCAGAACCTGTGGTGATCTTCGGTGGAGACGTCATGTTCGATAAGCCGCTGGAGCATTTTCGGCGTGTCGAGGATGGCTTCGAATCGGTCCTGGCGGAGTTGCAGCAAAGTGACCTCGTAGTCGTCAATCTGGAGATGCCCCTCTCGCGTCGAGGCTACCGCGTGCCAAAGTTTGCGAACTATCGCTGTGATCCGGCGATGATCGACGATGTGAAAGCGGTTCTCGGCGCGGACGCGGTGAGCATGGCAAATAACCACATGATGGATTGGGGTCCGACTGCCATGCTTGATACCGTCGAAGCCTGCGAGGGCGCCGGCATCGCGCATGCAGGCGCCGGTCTAGACGTCGATGCCGCCTTTGCCCCGGCAGTGCTGACCAGCAACGGTAAACGGATCGAGATCATAAGCGCCGCGTGTACGCTGCCCCCGGAATCCGATGCGGGCGTGGATAAGCCGGGTATCGCACCCGTCCGCGTGAAGTTTTCGTTTGAGATGGACCCCGGCCTAGTGTCCGAACAGCCCGGCACCGTTCCCGAGGTGCATACCTGGATTGACGACCAGACTATGGAGGATCTGTGTCGACGGATCAGCGACAGGAAGGCGCGGGCCGACGTGGTGATTGTCATCATGCATTGGGGCGTGCCTGCACCATGGACAACACCGACCCAAGGATTGTTGACCGAATACCAGCGACCACTGGCGCATGCGATCATCGACGCCGGTGCTGATCTCATCATTGGCAACCATCCGCACGCCATCAATCCCGTCGAAATGTACCACGGGAAATGCATTTGCTACAGCATGGGCAATTTCGTTTATGGGGATACTCGGCCTTTTATGGGTGCGGAATCGATTCTGGCGCGCATGTCGCTCGACAGTGGAACCGTTGAACTGATTCCTATACTCCTCAACGAGCAAGGCATCCCTCACAGGGCAACGGGTGACGAAGCGACAAGAACTTTGACCATGCTTCAGGAGATGTCTGCGCCCCTCGCGACGGACATCTCTATTCGAAACGATCGAGGATATCCAAGAGCGGCCGCGACGTCTGTCTCCGACAGATAATCCACTGGCGAGGGGTACGAAGGGCAAGCCGGACGAAAGTCGTTGCGCATCCGTGCTTCGTTTGCAGTGCGCATAGTGGTGCGTCCAGTGCTCTGCCAGATTCAGGTTGCCGAGTTGAACTCGGCGGCATGATACCGCCCGGTGCAGTGGCCACGCTGCCGTGACCGGGCGGGCGCGGGTACCATCGTCTCCCTGACCTATACTGGAACGATCCTCCTGACTCTGATGCGGCCGGTGGCGGCATACTGATGTGGAGAGACAGTTCGCTTGGTGGGAGGTGCGGAACGTGGCGAGTCACCAGAGCGAGGACGCACAAATCCCGCCAGTGTTGGACCGTCGGATCTCGGCACGCGCACAGTCAGTGCCGGCGTCAAAGATCCGGCGCATGTTCAATTTGGCCGAGCCGATGGCTGACGTGGTCAGCCTCGCAATCGGCCAGCCGGATTTTCCGACCCCCGCACATATCGTCGCCGCGGCCAAAGCGGCCATGGACCGGGGGCACACGCGATACACGCATGGGTTGGGAATCCCAGAGCTGCGGGCGGCTATCGCCGAGAAGGTGCGCGCTCGCAATGGACTGCTGGTTGATCCGGACTGTGTGGCTGTGACCGTGGGCGCCATGGAGGGCCTGATTCTCACCCTACTGACCACGCTCGATGCGGGCGATGAAGTGCTGATCCCGAACCCCGGCTACACCAACTTCATGGGGCAGGTCCTGCTGGTCGGCGCGACGCCAATTTCGTATCCGGTCGACCCGCCGGACTTTCAGATCGATATTGCTGCCCTGCGTGCCTGCATCACCGAACGCACACGAGTCATCATCCTCTGTACCCCTGCGAATCCAACCGGAGCCGTGTTGAGCCGGGACAACCTGGACCAGGTCGCGGCCGTCGCCCGCGAGCACGATCTCCTCGTCCTATCGGACGAGACCTACGAGGCCCTGGTCTACGACGGTCAGCATGTGAGCATTGGCGCCCTGCCGGGCATGCTCGATTCCACCGTGTCGGTCTTCAGCTTTTCCAAGGCCTATGCCATGACGGGCTGGCGTATTGGCTATGTGGTAGCGCCGCACGATCTCATCCAGACCATGAGTGTGTTGCAGGAGAACGTGGTGTCGTGTGCCAGTTCAGTCAGCCAGTACGCCGCACTGGCGGCATTGGAGGGGCCGCAAACCTGTGTGCAAGAGATGCTCGATATCTACAACCAGCGGCGCCACTATATGGTGGGCGCCCTGAATCAGATGGACGGCGTGCAGTGCCCAATGCCGAGTGGGGCGTTCTATGCCTTTCCCGACATCAGCCGACTGAGCGCGTCATCCGACGCCCTGGCGGATCAACTGCTGCTGCAGGCGCACGTGGCAACCGTTCCCGGCACCGCGTTCAACACTCGAGGGGAGGGTTTCCTGCGCCTCAGCTATGCGACATCGATGGACGCGCTGCAGGAGGCCATGGAACGTCTCCACGCGGCCATCCAGCCGATCCATGACGCGAACCTGGCAGGGCACGATCGCCTTCATTCGGGTGAGGGTGGCAGCTACCAACCGGTATAGGAAGACAGGTCCTCGTCGGAAACCTTCCCCTGCTCTACATCCGTCAGGGCGCGGCTGAAGATCTCCAGGCCGTGCGCCGCCTCGTCTCGCGTCAGGACCAGGGGCGGGGTGATCTCAACAACGTTCGAGAAGGTTCCAACGTAGTGAGTCAGCAGCCCCAACTGATAACAGCGCAGCACGAGCTTTGCTGTCTCCCTGGCAGCGGGCTCCTTCGTTTCTCGGTTGCGGACCAGCTCGACGCCGATTATGAGCCCTCGGCCCCGGACATCGCCGATTAACGGGTGATCCTCGGCGAGCCTGGTTAACTGTTGAAGCAGATAGCCGCCCTGAGTGGCTGCGTTCTCCGCCAGGCCCTCCTCCCGAACCACATCCAGAGTCGCAGTGGCCGCGGCACAGGGGATGGGAGCGCCGGCCATCGTGATCGCGCGGATGCCTGGAGCCGCATCGAGGACCTCGGGAGGAGCGACGATGGCGCTGAGCGGGAGCCCGGATGCAATCCCTTTTCCGACCAGAAGAATGTCCGGAGTGGTACCAGTCAGTTCGCAGCACCACATGGCGCCAGTTCGGCCCACGCCGACCTTGACCTCATCGGCGATCAGGTAGAACCCATACCTGTCGCAGAGCGCACGTAAGCTGGGCATGAAGTCGTCGGGCGGCACGATCACACCGGCATCGCTCTGGATTGGCTCGACCAGAATTCCACAGGTCACATCCGGCGGCGACACGCTGGTCAAGATCTGCTCCTCGATGAAGCGTACCGCCTCTCTCCCGCAGGTGGCTGCATCACCGAGCGCTGGACGATATGGATACGGGTACGGAACGTGGGTCACGTGTGATCCCCCGCTGAAGCGTGCCAGTGCGGGATGACCGGATATCTGGGCAGAGGCGCCGGACATGCCGTGCATGCCCCCCAGGAAGGAAATCATCTTGGGCTTGCCGGTGGCGATGGGCAGAAGCTTGGCCACTCCCTCGTTGGCATCAGATCCTGAGAGCCCAAAGCCCACTTTGCGTGGACCGCCGGCCGGCGTCACCTCAACTAACTTCCGTGCGAGTTCTACCGCGGCACGATGGGGGACAGTCGCATAGCCCGCGAAGGACAACCTGGCAGCTTGAGATCGAATTGCCTCTACCACGCGGTGATGTCCGTACCCAGTGGTTGCGACTGCCCACCCACTGGCAAAGTCCAGGAAGGCGCGCCCGTCGCAATCGATGATGGTGGAGCCTTCGGCCTCTTCCGCCACCATGGGATAGAAGCGAAGCTTATTACTTTTTGCGCAAAACTGCTCGTCTTGGGTAATGATTGCCGCGGTCAGGCTCTCAGTGGTCGGTGCGCCATCCAGCATGTTTCACCCTTCTGCGCGGCGCCGATCACCGTATTCCCCGGCAGTTGATACGGTCCTCAGCCATGCCGCCGCGACTACTCTAATAGAACTCGGTGTACTGCCGGTACTCCCAATCGGTGATGTACGCGGAGAACTTCTCCCACTCGACGCGCTTGGCCTTGAGGAACAGGTCGAACAAGCTCGTGCCCACCATCTCCTGTAGCACCGTGTCCTCCTCCAGACCGTCGAGGGCGCGATCGAGGGAACGGGGCAGGTGTTCGATTCCCCGGTCATACAACTCGTCGGGGCTGAGCCGTCCCACATCGGCCACCGATGGAGGTCCCGGATTCAACTCTCGCCGGACGCCGTCGAGCCCAGCGGCGAGCAGGACTGCCCCGAGCAGGTACGGGTTACAGGTCCCATCCGGGGAACGGACCTCGAGCCGCTGGATGGGAGGAGGGCCGCAGTCGGTCCGGCTTTCCACCACCCGGACCAATGAGGAACGATTCCCCACGCCATACGTAATGTGTGTGGGGGCAAAGGAGGCCGGCTGCAGCCGTTTGTAAGAGTTGACGGACGGTGACCCGATGGCGGTTATGGCGCGGGCATGAGTGAGCAGGCCGGCAATAAAGCGATAGGCAAGATGCGACAGCCCCAGACCTTGGGGATCTGATGGATCGGCCAGCAGATCGCGGCCAGAGGCATCATCCACCAGACTGAGGTGGACGTGAAGGCCCGCCCCGGAGGTGGTTTGGATAGGTTTGGGCATAAAGGTACCCATGTGTCCATGCTGCCGTGCGACCGCTCGGAAGGCCTGCTTGAAGCGAAAGTACTGGTCCACCGACGGCACCGGCCTATCGGCCCCGAAGTTTACTTCGAACATCCCCAGGCCACCCTCGGACGTCAATTTTTCCAGCGGAATACCCATCCCCAGCAGGACGGCACTGAGATCGCGGAGGAAGTGATCCTCCGCGTCGAGCAGTTCAGCAGCCATATGCTTGCCGTGGTGTACGGGGACGAAGGTATCTCCTTCCTGGCGCAGAAGATAGCCCTCCTGTTCGAACCCCAACCGTACCGTGCCAATCTCCCGATCCACCAGCTCCGCCATGCCTCGCAATGCGGTCCGTGGGCAGGTGGGCCAGGGAGTGCCGTCCCGTCCGACCAGATCGGTAAACATGTGACCGGTCGCGGTGGCATACGGCAAGACCACGAATGACCTGGGATCCGGCACCGCCCAGAAGTCGCCGGCCTGGCAGCCATACGACAGGTCCACCTCCAGATCATCGATATCCGTGGTGTTATTGACTTGCGCGAAGGGCAATCCTTTTTCCATAACACGGGGCAGGTATTCGCGGCGAATCGCACGCCCGCGGGCCACCGCGATGAAGTCCAGGAACTGGCAGCGGACGTAGTCGAGGCCGCGTTCATCGACGGTGCGCAAGACGCGCTGGATCGGATCCATCTCTACGTCAGGCTGAAGATCCATGGTGTGCTCAGTCCGATCAGCAGCGTGCACTCGACTCCACCCCTCCGACCCATCGCTGAAAGCGGGACGCAAGAACGACAGGATCCATCAGCAGTAACGGAATACCGGGCGCATTGCCGGGTTCGATGCGCACATGGAGGACATGAGGCCCGGGGGTGGCCCTGACCATGGCCAGCGCCTCGCGCAGGCTCTGGTCGAGGGTGACCGATGAGACCGAAAGGCCACAGCTCGCGGAGATCGCGCCCAGGTCGAGGCGCGCTGAGTACGTTGGGAACCCGGCGGTCGACGCATAGCTGGCATTATCCAGGATGATGAGCACCAGCTTGTGGGGGCGGTAGTACCCGGCGGTCGCGAGCGCGTTGAGGTTCATGAAGAGTGACCCGTCTCCGTCCAACACCACCACGCGACTCACCGCACTGTCTTCCAGAGCCAATGCCAGGCCGGTTCCCACCGACGACGTGAGGCCCATCGAGTCCAGGAGGTAGAGACAATTGTCACCATCGGCGACGGCTGCCATCTCACGGCTGGTGGCGGCGCAGGTCACCACGATCGGTAGGTCCCTGGCTGCCTCGCCCACCACCCGCAACGCATCGATGCGCTTCATCCGGACGTCCTCATGGCTCGAATCCCCAGAACTCCATCAGGACGACCACCGGTCGATGGGTCATAACGGCATGGCGACCAGCTTCATAGAGCGTTGCCTCCCAATCTGCTGCCTCGTGGCTGCGATCGAGCGAAATAACGGGCACGTCGATGGCCCACAGCATAGCGGGAACACCGCCGCTTATGGTGTGGATCATCGAATTGTATTCACCCAGACCCCCTCGCGTGTTGGCGGCAATAAGGATTGGAAGGTGATACGCGACTGCAAAGGTCGCTAGGGCGGTCAAGGCGTTGCCGAAGCCGTTGTCCTGCATGAGAATGCCGCCAGACCGACCGGCCAGTGCCGCTCCACCGATAATGCCGACGCCCTCCTCTTCCCGCGACACCAGCAGGACGCGGGTATGGCTGCCCTGGTTCTCTCGCTCAAGAAAATGGGAAATAATTGGCGCGATGACATTGGAGGGCTGATAGGCGAGAAAATCGAGCTCAAGTCGCTCGATGCCGCGCGCTGCCGCGGCGGTCCGGCTGGGACCAATGTCACGGTGAGCGCCAACGGGGGGCTCTACCGGTGGGGCAGGCATGCGACGTCCACCCCCTGTTCAAGCAGCACCACTCTCAAACTCTCCTTCCATCCCTGCGGGATCATGAGCTTCTCTCCGCCGCCGGGATACCGCCACCGAGTCGCCGGGTCGCATTCTGGGCGATATCGAGTACCGCGCGGCGTACAAGGTCGAAGCGCTCTCCCTGGAGGCGAAACGCCGGGCCGGATGCGCTGATTGCCGCCACAATCTCTCCAGCATGGTTGCCAATCGGCGCCGCCACTGCACGAATCCCAACCAGGCGCTCTTCGTTATCCACCGAGAAACCCTGTTCGGAGACCCGCTCCAACTCTCGTTCAAGGCCAGCGATGGAGGTCAGTGTGTTCGGCGTCAGCGCCGATAGGTCTGCATCGTGGAGTGTGCGCAGCAGCTCGGCCTGCGGAAGACTGGCCAGCAGCACTTTTCCAAGCGCGGTGCAGTGAGCGGGGTGGCGGGTCCCAGGAAAGGACTGAATCCCGATCTCAGTCTGACCGTGCGCTATGGCGATGTACAGCACCTCGTTTCCGTGTAGCACACCGATGCTTCCCGTCTCGTTGGTGGCCAGGGCCATCTCTTCGGCGAGATCACCGGCGTGGCTCCATACGGAGCTGCCTCGGAGGAAAACGCTGCCGACCTCGAAAGCGGCCGGCCCGACAGTATAGCTGCCGTCACCGGTAATCCGGACGAAGTCGCGGGCGCCCAGCGATTCGAGGAGCCGGTACGCGGTGGATGGATGGAGCGAGGCCTCGCGAGACAAGGACATCAAGTTGGCGGAGCCTTTCGGAGCTTCTGCCAGCGCGCGTAACAGATCCAGCGCCCGGAGAACCGAGCGAACGTGGTACCGGCCGTCGGAAGTCATGGTAGGTCCCGATGAAGAGTCGTTCAGTCCGATTATCTCTGCTTACTTCGTCCCATTGTAGGCACCGTTGCATCCTGTGCCGTTTGGGCTCGATACTCGTGACCGTGTTTGAAGCGGCGTCCGACTGTCAGGTAGTAGAGAGCCCAGACCGCCATCCATATCGCTCCCGCCACCACGGGGAGCGCTCCGCCGTTGATACCAAACAATCCGGGCGTGTTCTGGAAGATAGGGCCGATGATGGCTACCGCCACGGCGATGATGCACGCCACGGGAAGCACCGGGTAGAACGGAATCTTCCATGGCAGGGCGGCCACACGCTCGGCGCCCAGCTTGACGCGGTAGAGGATCAGCGACACCGGAATGATCGCCCAGGCCCAGAGGAAGCCAAGCGTGGCCAGACTCCCCAGAAACACGTACGCGTAGTTCGGCGACAGAACATCGAGCAAAACACCCAGGAACATCAGCGCTCCGCTCACCAGAATGGCTAACGTGGGGACCTTCCGGGTGGCGTGGATGGTTGCCACGCGCTTCGGGAAATATCCTTCGCGGGCCAGCGCGAAGAGCATGCGCGACGCTCCGTAGACACCACAGTCCAGGGCCGAAACCGAGCCGGCGATAACCACAATGGTCATGAAGACCGACAGGGCCGGGTGATGAAGCGTGTCCATCACGTTTACCAGCGGGCTGCTCAGGGTGCCGGCCTTTTGCCACGGAACGATCAGGACCAGGGCCAGCGCAGCCAGAATAAAGGTAACGCTGACCAGCGCGGCCGTCCCGATGAGAGCCCGAGGCACGTCCCGCGCGGGATCGACTGACTCCTCCGCGGTAACACTCACCATCTCGACGCCGGTGTAGGCGAAGAACACCAGGAGGAACGACTGCAGGATTCCCGACACACCCGTGGGCAGGAACCCTCCATGATTCGTCAGGTTCGTGGTGCCGATTCCCGACGATCCGATACCCAGGGCCGCTCCCACCGCAACGATGATGAGCACAGCGAGACCAATCAACTTGAACGTTGACAGCGTGAACTCGTAATTGCCCATCATCAGCACGCCAATCAGGTTGACCGCCACATCAAGGACCAATATCACCAGCGCGACCAGCCAGACCGGATATCCATGGAAGGGCGAGAGGGAGGTCACATAAGTCCCGATCGCAACGGCCTCCCCCGACGTTCCAGCCGCCCATGCGAGCCAATAGTTCCACCCGGTGAGAAAGCCCATCAGATGGCCCATGGTCTCCTGTGCGTACACGGCAAAGGCACCCGCCGTGAACTTCTGAAGGGAGAGTTCGGCCAGGCAGGTCATCACGCCGACGCACACCAGTCCGGCTAGCAGATACACGATGATCACCGCCGGTCCCGCCAGCGCAATGGCGCCGCCGCTCGCCAGCATAAAGCCCGAGGCGATGGTCCCGCCCACCGCCAGCATGATGATGTGCCGCACGTGCAGCGCCGAGCGTAGCTCTTTTTGGTCCGATACTCCAACTGCAGTCGCCATGGCCTGTGTCCTCCTTTAGATTTGGAGCGAGGTCCGCATTCTAGGCATTTTCACTACATGAAGTGAGTTTTTACCAGTTAAATGGTATTATAGAGCGTCTCAAATTGCCCGTCAACTTTTTTTACGCCAGGCGGGTCCCGCTCGGCCACGCTGAGTGGCTGGGAGTACGACACCGGAGAGCGGATGCGGGGCTGCGGCGCACATCACCAGGACTGAGGGGGTGGATCGTGGTGGACTCAGTACGCGAAACAGCGCGGGGGGCATCCCAGGTTCGAGAGATCAAGCAGGGTCGACCTCACCAGTACGTGCTTGGTCGGTACGCGGAACCCATCGCGTCCGTGGATCCGGGCGAGATGATTGCCATCGACGCCGAGGATGCGTTCAACGGAAAAATTCGCGCGGAAACTGATCTTCCCAGCAAGGTGTTGACGGCGCCACCGAATCCGCAGACCGGACCCATCTACGTGAACGGAGCCGAGCCGGGAGATACCCTGGTGGTCAATCTGGTCGCGATCGAGGCCACCAGAGATTGGGCCGTGAGCGCGTTGACACCCTATTTTGGCGGCCTGACTTCCACCGCACTCACCCGTTCACTGCAAGAGCCGCTTCCAGAGAAAGTCTGGATCTATACCCTGCACGACGGCATGTTTCGCTGGCACGATTTTGCCATTCCCTGGCAGCCGTTCGCCGGCACCATGGGGACCGCCCCACAGATGGAGGCGCTCTCGGCCTTGATTGCCTCCACGCATGGAGGCAATATGGATGTGCCGGAAGTCTGCCCTGGAAATCGGATGTACTTTCCCGTGTCGGTTCCGGGGGCATATTTCTTCGCCGGAGATTGCCACGGTGCGCAAGGTCTCGGCGAGTTGGGCGGCTCCGCACTAGAAATCACCGGGAAGTACACGCTGGTGTTTGACCTGCTGAAGGGAAAGACCATCACGTGGCCGCGTATCGAGTCGGAGACCGAAATCATGGTGGTCGGGAGCGCACGGCCCATGGAGGATGCGGCGCGCATCGCCTATGCCGAACTCGTCCTCTGGCTCGAGGAAGACTACCACCTCAATCGCTGGGATGCCTATCAACTCCTGACACAGGTGGGCCGATTGAGTGTCGGCAATATGGTCGACCCGAATTACTCGCTGGTCGCAGCGGTGGCCAAGCGCTTCATTCCGTAGCATTTTTTGAACCGACCCCCCCATTCCTGCCCTGGGGAGTACTCGTTGTGACCACAGCTACCATTCCCGTCGTCGATAACCACTGCCACTCCCTCCTGCGGGAGCCGGTGCGAGAGCGGGATACCTTCCGGTTACTCTTCACCGAAACGATGAATCCGGCATTCGCTGAGTTTGTGCCCGGCACCGCCTATTACCAAGCTGCGCTGGCAGACCTTGCCGAGGAACTTGGCGTGCCCTGGCGGGAGGGCGAGATCGTATCGAGTCGATCAGCGCAGGACCACGAGATGTGGATCTCCCGCCTCCTGCGCGGCGCCAATCTCGACACCCTTCTGGTCGACGACGGTGTACCTCCCGCCGCCCTCTCCTACACCCGAGATGAACTCGCCCGGTTGGCGGGCTGTTCCGTTGGCCATGTCTGGCGGCTCGAGGCGGCGGAACAGGAGTTGATTGTCGCGCACGACCACTTCGACGATCTGGTAACCGCCTGGCGAACCGCGTTGCAGCACCTCCACCGGCGTGGCGTCGTCGCGTTAAAGAGCATCGCCGCCTACCGAACCGGTCTTGACGTGGCGCCGCCGGATGAAGCCGGCGCCCGGGAGGGGTTCAGTGCGCTGCGTCAGGTGGTCGAGCGCGTAGGACCGCTGCGACTGACGCACAAGCCTCTGCTGGAGTACTTGCTGCACGAAGCGCTGGCCGCGGCGTCCGAGCAGGGGATACCGATTCAATTCCACACCGGCTACGGCGACCCGGATACCGATCTACGCCTGGGCAATCCTTTGCACCTCCGCCTGCTGATTGAGGAACCGCGCTATCAGGGCGCTCCCATAGTGCTCTTGCACGAGAGCTATCCCTATACCCGTCAGGCGGCGGTGCTAACCGCGCTCTATCCGCAGGTATACGCCGATCTGTCGTACGCGGTTCCGAACATCGGCCGCCTGGAACTGCTGGCCATGACGCGTGCCGCGCTGGGCGTGGCGCCGATTTCCAAACTGCTGTACAGTTCAGACGGGCATAGCATCCCCGAACACACCTGGCTCGGTGCACGGCGCGGGCGCGACATCATCCCTGAAGTGTTGAACGAGATGGTCGCTCGCCGGGAACTACCACCAGACTCGATCGACAGCGCCGCTGCCGCCATTTTGCGGGACAACGCCCGGCGCATCTACCGCCTGGATGACGCGATTCTGGCGCATCCTCCAGGTTCCGCCGTATGACGACACCCCCATGCGCATCCAGAGACGGTATGCCGCTGAGTTGAGCCGCTACCCGTCCCACTGAGCCATAACAGGAATGCAGTGAGAGGGTAGCGGTCCCGGAGAGTACACGATGTGTGAAATTTTGTCCGTCATGTTTCCCCAACCCGAACGCTTTGCTCGGGTGCTGCCCTGGGCTCTGGAACTGGAGCGACTCGGAATCGCCGGATTCGGCTGGGGTGTCGCCTGGCTGGGCCAAGGCCGGGTCATGGGCTACCGTAACCCCGGCTCGCTGTCCCAGGATGCGCCCGGCCAGGAGCGGCTGGCTGAGATCCAATCCCGGTGCTTTCTGGTGCACCTGCGCCGGCCCTCGAAACTCTCGACCATTGAGATGGCGGACACGCAACCGTTTGTGCAGGAGGATGGCAGGTTCGCCCTATGCCACAACGGCATGTTCGAACGACATCTTGAGGTCCGGCCGGCGTTCGAGACGTCCTTGCGAGGGCGAGCCGATAGCGAGGTTGGATTCCGGCTCCTGGAGGAGATGCTCCGGCACAGGTCGCCTGAAGTGGCGCTTCCCGTCCTGCATCATCGCCTGGGAGGCCAGGCGAATCTGGCCTACCTGGAAGCAGATGGACGCCTGTTGCTCTACGGAGGACACGCCAACAACATGTTCTGGACCTGCGGCATAGGCGACTGGTGGGTGGCAACGACGGCCCTGCACTCGGCGGATCGGTCCGTGTTTGAGTGGGTTTTTCCAGAGGCCAGGCAGTGCCGGCGGGTAGACCAAGAGGTATTCTGCCTCGGCATGACCGATGCTGGGCAGCACAGCGTCGACCGGTCGCTCCGGGACGCGTGCGTCACACCGTCCGGCGTAGGGGAGATCAGCCATGGTGATTTCGGACTCCGCGGATAGACAATCTGCACAACGCGGATTCGTTGAGCGTCACGAGCTCTACTCCCGCGAGCAACTGGAGTCGGCGCGCCAGAGCCTGGCGCTGGTGGAACAGCATAGCCTCCGTACCATCCGCATCGCGTGGGCCGACCAGCACGGTGTCACTCGCAGCAAGTCTGTCTCGCCGCGTGGCTGCGCGAGCGCGCTGAGCAACGGAATCGACTTCCCGGGCTCCCTGCTCCTGATGGACACCACCAACCATGTTTTCACTCCGCCGTTCGCGTCCGGCGCCGGACTCGGCATACCGGAGTTTACCGGCTACGGCGACTTGGTCCTGGTGCCGGATCCCACAACCTTTCAGGAACTGCCGTGGGCCGGGCGGACTGGCTGGGTTCTCTCCGACGTCTACTATCCAGGTGGTCAACCCGTGCCACTGTGTACCCGCGGCCTGATGCGCGATCAGCTTACGGAAGTCTCGGCGCTGGGGTACGACTATCTGGTCGGATTAGAAGTCGAGTTTTACATCACGAGGCGTGAATCACCACACCTGGGAGTCGATGAGACTGGTTCGGCAGCGGGACCCGCTCCACCGCCCCCGGTGAGCGCCGTGATCAGGGGCTACCAGGTCCTATCGGAAACCAGATTCGCCGAAATTGACGGTTTTTTGCAAGTCCTATGGGACCATCTAACCAGCCTGGGCCTGCCGCTGCGCAGTATGGAGAACGAGTGGGGGCCCGGCCAGGTTGAAATAACATTCGACCCGCTTCCGGGATTGGCGGCAGCGGACGCGATGGTGTTATTCCGAAGCGCGATCAAACAAATATGCTTTCAGCACGGGTACCATGCGACGTTCATGAGCCGTCCCGCCTTCCCCACCTTCTTCGCCAGCGGGTGGCACTTACACCAGTGCCTCCTGGACTCAGCCGGCAACAATGCCCTGGTGGGCGCCGGTCGCCAGGTGCTGTCCGACCTCGGGCTCTCGTTGGTCGCGGGGTTACTCGATCATGCCATCCCGATGACCGTATTTGCCACACCGACGATCAATGGATACAAACGGTTCAAGTCATATTCCATGGCGCCCGACCGGGTGAACTGGGCGGTGGAGAATCGTGGAGCGTTGATCCGGGTGCAAGGGGCGCCGGGCGATCCGAGTACGCATATCGAGAACCGGATGGGTGAACCGAGCGCCAATCCGTATCTGTACATGGCCGCGAACATCGCGGCCGGCCTGGATGGAATCAGGAAAGGCGTGCCGCCGCCCGCTCCGGTTGAGACTGATCCCTACGCGGCCGATTCGCCCCTGCTCCCCAGAACGTTGTGGCAGGCTCTCGACGCTCTCGATCAGGATGCATTTTTCCGTGGCGTGTTCGGCGATACGCTGATTGAGTACATCCTGGCCATGAAGCAGAATGAAATCGATCGATTCTTGTCCGAGGTGACGGACTGGGAGATGCGCGAGTATTTCGAGTTTTTCTAGCTACCGTTCATGCCAGTACACTGCCCGTCGAGTTTCAAGCCGTAGAGGGGCAGGAAACCCGTTTGACGGAAAGGAGATATCCGGGATGACAGAACACGCGGACCGATGGACAGGCTGCGATCGGGCGTGGCTCGCCCCATGAAGAGGGACGCGGGGTCGACGATGGTGTCGAACGATCGAGCGTGGCTCGCTCGGAACCTCTACCAGACCATGCTACGAATTCGCGTCTTCGAGGAGGCGGTGGGCCACCTCTTCACCGAGGGGAAGCTGCCGGGCTTCGTGCATCTGTCTCTCGGCCAGGAGGCGGTCGCGGCGGGTGCCTGCGCCGCGCTCAGACGGGATGATGTCATTGCCACCAACCACCGTGGTCATGGCCACTGTCTGGCCAAGGGCGCGGACCCCCGGCGGATGATGGCGGAGCTATTTGGAAACCAGAGCGGCTACTCCCGAGGCGTGGGTGGCTCGATGCACATCGCCGATCTCGACCAGGGCGTTTTGGGCGCCAATGGTATCGTCGGGGCCAGTATCTTGATCGCGAGCGGCGCAGCCTTCGCGTTTCAAGTGCGCCATACCGATCGCGTGGCGGTGGCCTTCTTTGGAGACGGCGCGGCCAACGAGGGCGCCTTCCACGAGGGGCTCAATCTCGCTGCCCTGTGGCGATTACCGGTCATCTTCCTCTGCGAGAACAACGGGTATGCGGAGATGACGCCCGAATCCGTGCACCACGCGGGCGCCGGCATTGCTGAACGAGGCGCAGCCTACGGCATTAGCGGGCGGACCGTGGATGGTACAGACGCTCTGGCGGTGTACGACCAGATGTGCGACGCCGTGCAACGGTGCCGTCGGGGGGAGGGCCCGGTATTGCTGGAAGCTCATACCCACCGGTGGCGCGGGCACTTTGAGGGGGATGACCAGAAATACCGCTCCAGCGCCGAGTTGGAGCAGGTCGGCCAGTGGGATCCAATCGTCAAACTCTCGCAACAATTGCTCGATAGAGGCTGGGCAGAGCGTGGGTGGCTGGACACGGTACGATCCGAGATTGACCATGAGATCGATGCCGCCACGACCTACGGCGCCGCCGGCAGCCCACTCGACTTTGAGGCGATGATGTCCCAGGTGTATCGCGACCCTGGTAGCCCACCAACATGAGCCAGATGAAGTACTGGCAGGCTGTTAACCGCGGTCTGGCAGAGGAAATGGAACGGGATCCGAACGTGGTGCTGATTGGGGAAGACGTTGGAGCGCCGGGTGGGGCCTTTCTCGCCTCCAAAGGCTTGCTGGAGCGCTTCGGTCCGGATCGCGTGCGCGATACCCCAATCAGTGAACTGGCCATTGCAGGTCTGGCGGTGGGAGCGGCAATGGTTGGCCTGCGCCCGGTGATTGAGATCATGTTTAACGATTTCCTCACCCTGGCCATGGATCAGGTGGTCAATCAGGCTGCAAAGATGTCCTTTATGACCGGGGGAAGCGTTCACGTGCCACTCGTCATTCGCACCATGGTGGCGTCCGGACGCAGTACCGGTCCGCAGCACGGGCAGAGTCTGGAAGCATGGCTGGGACACGTGCCGGGGCTGAAGGTCGTGTTTCCGTCGTCCGCGCGGGATGCCAGGGGACTCTTGAAGGCAGCGATACGCGACGATAATCCCGTGGTGGTGTTCGAGAGTCTGGCGCTCTGGGGCGCTCGTGGCGAGGTGCCGGACCATGAGGACGTGGTTCCGCTCGGTGTGGCAAGCGTCAGGCGAGAGGGGACCGACGTGACCCTGGTAAGCCTGGGAAGCGCCATGGCCCGGGCCGAGCAGGCAGCGTGTTTAGCGGAGAAGGAAGGAGTCAGCGTCGAACTGGTGGATCTCCGATCGGTGCAACCTCTGGATTACCATACCCTGCGCACCTCGCTGGCCAAGACCGGGCGGCTGGTCATCGCGCACGACGCAGTAAAATTCCTGGGCATCTCGGCGGAAATAGCCGCCTGGGCGGCAGAAGAAGCCTATGATCTCCTACGGGGTCCGGTGCTTCGACTCGCGCCACCGTTCTCCCCCGTGCCGTTCGTCCCGGCGTTGGAAGCGCAGTATTTCCCGAGTGCGCAACTGATCCTCGATGGTGTGATTCGTGCGGCGGACATGCCGGCAGAGAGGCGCCAAGCATGATAGAAGTGGTGCTGCCGAAATGGGGCCTCACGATGGAAGCAGAAGTACTGGAGTGGCTGAAGCGGGAAGGCGACCTGATTACCGCGTCCGAGCCGCTTGTCGTGGTCGAGACCGACAAGGCCAACGCTGAGGTGGAAGCGCCGGTCTCCGGCCGTCTGACGCGGATCGTCGCGCCGGTGGGCGCGGTCGTCGCACCGGGGGACGTGCTGGGGGAGATCGAAGTCGAATAGCGGTATCTGCTGCTCGCGGTGATCGGCAGGTAGCGCGATGCCCGAGTATTTGATCAATAGTTACGTGTCAGGAGAAGTGCCATGAATCGAGATATGAGTGACATCCAGACCGGAATGGACGTGCGAGGCCTGGACGGCGAGGCGATCGGTACCATCAGCCAGGTGTACCCATCCGTCGACGTTGAAACCACCCCAGGGTCAACCGGCGAGCCAATCCATCGCATGGCTCCCGGAGAGGCGGCGGCGATGGCGCTGCTGGGTCCCGGCTACATCAAAGTGGACGTCGAGCAGGTGTCCCCAGGCGATATCCATCAGCTCTACATACCGTTCAGCGCGGTAAAGAGCATCGGGTCCGATAACAGCCTGGTGCTGTTCACCACTAGGGATCAAGCGAACGCCCTGTACCAAACCAGGCCCGATGTGATTGGAGATGACAGTTAAAACCTCTCCAGGTGGCGTCTACCAGGTCAGCATATGGTGTGTAGAATCCAAGCCAATCGTGAACACTTCGAGTGGCGATGGAGCGCCCCCCTGGTAGGGGCCGTGGCTCCTGTCAGGCCCGCCCTGGGGTGTTGGAGGCGGCGCTGTGGTTTGGCATGGAATGAACCTCGGCTGGGATGGTAGTGCCCGAGTTTCACGTGCGGGTGTCGCAGCTGGAGACACCAGGGGCGGGCCGGGCGGAGCCACGGCCCCTACCGGGGCGGTTGTGGCACATCGGGGTCGGCGTGGTCACGGACACGCCGCTCGTTCACACTATCCTGAGCAAATACACGCCGCAAGGCGCCCTAACGTCGATCGAATCGAAGGGGATAACGTGAGAGCACTCGACAACGTATCCATCTGGCGCATCCTGGTTGATCGGGCAGACGAGCGCTCCGATGACGACTTCCTCATCTATGACACGGGACACGGGGAGCCGATCTCGACTTTATCCTATGGCGGCGCTCTCGCCGCTGTTGAACGGCTCGCGTCCGGCCTCGCCACGCTCGGCGTCGGCGCCGGCGATCGGGTTGTATTGCGGCTGGGCAATTCAGATGAGTTTGTCCTGGTTCTGCTGGCCCTGGTGCGTCTAGGTGCAGTTCCTGTTCCTGTCATCCGGAATTGTTCGGCCGCTGAACTGGGGTACATCATCGACCATTCGGAATCCCGCTGCCTGATCATGGAGCCGGATGACGATGCCGGTGGTCCGTTCGATCTCCCGTCGGAGATGATGGTGATTCTGTCAACTCCCAGAGGAACGGTGAGCGGCCGGGGAGATGACCGAGCCCAGGTTCGCGACCTCCTTGAAACCTCGCCGGGACCGCTGCCCGCTCCTCCGTCCGGAACGGGGGACGCGCTCATCTTTTACACCTCAGGCACGACCTCGAGACCGAAGGGAGTGGTGTTGAGCCACGAAGCGTGCCTGGCCGCCGGACTGGGAAGCGCGTCTGCCTGGCAGCTGGTCCCAGACGATCGCCTGTATGTGGTCCTGCCTCTGTTCCACTCCAACGCCATGTTCTTTCAGTTCTTCCCGGCGCTCCTTACCGGCGCGGCCATGCTTCTGGCCCCCCGATTCAGTGCACGTGGGTACTGGCGCACGGTGGTGGATCAGGACATAACGGTGGGTAATCTAACGGCTGGGGCGGTCCGCAGTTTGCTTGCTCAGCCACCCAGTACCCTCGACACCGTGCATCGAATGAAGATGATGAGCTTTGCTCTTCCTTTGAACGAAGAGGAAATCCGCGCCTTCTCCGATCGATTCGGCGTCCCGCTCTACATGGGATACGGTCTCACCGAAAGCGCCGCAAGCGGCACGCGGACCCCGTTTTACATGGCACGCCGAGGGCTCTGGCAATCCATCGGACGCCCTCAACCGGACTGGGAGATTCGCATTATCGATGACGAGGGCGGGCCATTGCTTCCCGACCGGGTCGGCGAGATCCTGATCAAGGGGCCGGGCATGATGACGCGGTACTTGAAGAACCCCGAGGCAACGTCGGAGGCTCTGAGGGATGGGTGGCTCTATACCGGTGATCTAGGCAGAATAGATGCCGACGGCTATGTCCACTTTGTCAGCCGGAAGAAGGACATGTTGAAGCCGAAAGGTGAAAACGTCGCGGCCAGCGAGATTGAGTCGGTGCTTGATGCTCATCCGTCCATACGAGAGAGTGCGGTTATCGGCGTATTCGACGCGCACCACGATGAGCGGATCGTGGCGTTTGTGGTCGCGGACGAGGGCGCCGGCGCCATCACCTCAGAGGAACTCAGGGAGCACTGTCGATGCTCCCTGGCCGACTATAAGGTGCCGTCGGAGATCGTGTTTCTCGACGATCTGCCCAAGACCTCCATTGGCAAGATCCAGAAGAGCCTGTTGCCCAAAGACCACTACAGCAGCGTGTGAATCCTCGGTCCACCCCTGGGCACGCGCCGGGCCGGCTGAGCATCATGTGAAGCCGCCATCGACCACCAGGGCGATTCCTGTTATATACGACGCGGCGTCGGAAGCCAGAAACGTGATTGCCGGCGCAACTTCTCCCGCTTCGCCCTGCCGTTTCATGCCCACTACCTGCTTCACCAGGGCTGCCTGTTGTTCCTTGCCTCCCAGGAAATCGATGGCGGGCTGATTAAAGGGCGTATCGATGAATCCGGGGCAAACGCAGTTGACGCGAATGCGCGCACTTGTCAGCTCGGCCGCCATGGCTTTGCTGAGGGACATAATCCCGCCCTTGGATGCCGAGTACGCCGCTGAGCCCGCACCGCCCTTCATGGCCGCTGTTGAAGCTACATTAACAACTGACCCGGTGCCGCTTCGCTCCAGATGCGGAATCGCGTACTTCATGGTGAAGAACATTCCCCTGAGGTTGACATCCATTATCAGGTCCCACTCTTCCGTCGCGAACGTCTGTAACATACCGTATCGTTGCACGCCCGCCAGATTGACCAGGGTGTCCAGTCCGTCGAGAGTTTCAGTTGCCTGATCGACCAGGTTCTTCACCTGCGCCTCATCCGCGACGTCCGCTTGAATAAAGGACGCCACCCCTCCGGCCCCCTTGATCTCGGCAGCGGTTCGCTCGCCCTCATCTCCCTTGATGTCCCCGATGACGACCCGTGCCCCCTCCTGCGCAAAGTGGAGGGCGGTGGCCCGCCCGATTCCAGTGGCAGCGCCTACCAGAAGAGCTCGCTTGTTCAATAGCTGCATCACAATCTTCCTTGTCTCACGAATCCGCACGTGACGGTTCGAATTCACTCCACAGGCGTTCGAGACTCCAGGCAACCTCGACCAGCCTGGCATCTTCCCCGCGCTTCCCGACGACCTGGATCCCCACTGGAAGACCGCTGGTGGGACCCGGAATCGCAATCGCGGGCTGGCCGGTCACGTTAAACGGCCGGCTGAAGCGTGCCAGCGGCTCGCCCACATCCGCCTGGCCGATCATCGGAGCAACGCAGGCGGTTGCGGGTACCAGCAGCGCATCCACATCCTGCAGGGCCTCCTCGACCTCAACACAGATTCGTTCGCGGTCTTCGAGTGCCTCAATATCCGCGCCGCCCGACACCTTGCGCGTGTCTTGGAGGCGAGCGAGGATGTCGTCGCCATACCGCTCCGGATGCTCCTCCATGCGCACCCGATGAAAGGCCGCCGCTTCCGCGTACATGATCGCCAGGCAGACGCGTTGCATTCGATCGCGATCCGGTAGCACGATCTCCGGGAGACCCCTGGCGACGCGTTCCCACGCGGCCTGTGTCTCACGGTCGAGGTTCACAGCCCAGCCCGCCGGCGCCGCGAGCCGAAAGTGGGTGGCCGGAACTGGATGCTGTGGCACCAATCCGGTGCGCCCGGTCATCATTTCCAGGGCTCGCGCTGCCGAGAGGACATCCGGAGCCAGGGGTCCAAGGGTATCGAGCGATCGACTGAGCGGTAAGACACCCACGGTGCTGACGGTGCCAAAGGTCGGCTTGAAGCCCACGACTCCGCACAGTGCGGCCGGTATGCGAATCGATCCTCCAGTGTCAGATCCGATCGACCAGGCGCACATGCCGGCGGCAACCGCGGCGGCCGAGCCACCCGACGAGCCGCCCGCTATCCGGCTCGGATCACACGGATTGAGGACGGCCCCGTGGTGTGGGTTCACACTGGTGGTGCCGAACGCCCATTCGTGCATGTTGGTCTTGCCGACCACGACGCACCCGCTTTCGCGCGCACGTTCGATGACCTCGGCATCGCTGGAGGCTGGAATCTGAGGAACCTTGCTCCCCGCTGTGGTGACGGTTCCACGGACATCCACGATGTCCTTCACGGCCAGCACCGGGCCGTCGCCCTCCTCCTCGGTGAGTGAGATGAAGGCATGAAGGTGTGCCAACCTCCGGATTTGGGCACGAGCCTGTGCCAGTTCCGGGCTTCTCAGCAACGCCGATTCGCGCCCCACTCCCTCTGCTTCCGCTCGGGGCTTCCCTGCAGTCTTGCCGTCCACGTTCACCTTCCTGTGGTACCTCTACATTCCGCGTACCTTGTATTACATGGTGATCGTAAGGTTGATCAGATCCTTCAAGAGCGCTCGCGCGGCACCGGCGGGACTGGAGCGTCCCCCCGATATCACGATGTGCCCCTCATTGCCACAATCGAAGTCGATTGCCTTTTCCGCCCCCGCCAGGCCGAAGAGGGGATCGCCACGCTCTACCTCCACCAATTGGACTCCCAACGGTCCCTCGGCAGCGGCGGTGGCAACAGGTCGTAGCACCCGGCCCGCCGCCGCCGCGCCGGCCGCACGCACCAGAGCTGATTCGGCAATAGGCTCTCGCCGCACATCGTCGACGGTCCACTCTCGATCCCACATCAGGTTGGAGAGAATAACGATCTTGGCGGCGGCATCGGCGCCGCTCAAATCCGCATGCGGATTTGGCTCCGCAATACCCAGCCGGTGCGCCTCGGCGATGGCCTCTGCCAGCGAGGCCCCTCCGGCCAGACGCCAGAGTACGAAATTGCTGGTACCGTTGACACACGCTCTGATCGTCCTGCAATGAAACCCATTGAGTCCCCGGCTTACCATCTCAACGGCGGGAAGGGCGGCGCCGGCGGCGCCGGAGACGCCAATTCTCCGGTCCAGTCTAGTCGCCGCTGCCTTGATCCTGGCCCAATCCCGCGCCAGGTGTGACTTGGTGGCTGTGACCACATCAGCTCCCGCCTCGAACGCGGTGAGAACCTGGTCGTACGCTGTTTCCGCCGAGTCGTTTGGGATGGCCTGGACCACCGCGCCTACTCCCGCGTCCCGCAGAAAGGTCGCCAGGTCTCCAGCCGAACGCCACTGACCGTTCGCCGCACCCGTTTCTGGCTCCAGGTAGGTTTCGAGGGTAGACGTCCGGATTCCGGCCAGGACGAGGTCCAGGTCAAAGCGTTGGGCGACCCATTCGCGGTCTGTGTCAAGAATGGACGCAAACGTCCTGCCGACCGTGCCGTGGCCAAGGAGAGCGATCCGGACCGTTTTCACGTCATGTTCCTCCCGCCACTCTCATGGCTTAATCGGCGTATCGCTCGACCAGGGGGGCCAGGAGTTGATCCACTCCATCCGGTGCAGGCTGGGTCGGAGGACGGACTGGCCCCCCCGCGAGGCCCACCAGACTGCAGGCTCGCTTCACCACTGCCGCTTGACCTCCCGTCATCGAGTACGCGCGGCGTAGGGGCGCGAGTTCATAGTAGAGGGCCTGACCGCCGGCTAGATCCGCCGCCTGGGCCGCCTGCCACATCCTGGCGAAGATGGTGGGAAAGGCCGAGGCAGCCGTCGCGGTATTGCCGGACGCTCCGATGCATACCGCCGGCCAGAAGGATGTCTCGGCCCCGCCAATCACCACGAGATTGGTTCTGGCGCCGATGAGTTCCGCCAGTTCGGCCAGGTCGGGCGCGGCCTGCTTGACACCGATGATATTCGGGAGGGCAGCCAATTCCAGTATCTGCCGGGGCGGCAGATTGTACCCAACGCGACCCGGACTGTTGTAGATGAAGGTGGGAAGTTCGGCCGCTTCGGCAATGGCCTGGTAGTAGGATGCGATTCCCGCTGCATCGCTTCGCACCACATACGGCGCCAGCGCCATGACGCCCTGGACCCCTACGTCGGCGGCATGACGTGCCAGCGTCGCTGCCACCCGGCTGGAAGGATGTGACACGCCGCAGATAACCGGTTTCCGAGAGCCCACTTCATCGACCACGATCTCCACCACTCGCCGGCGCTCATCGTCGGTGAGGGCATAGAACTCGCCCTCCGTGCCCAGGCAGATAAGAACATCGACGCTGGTGCCAGCGAGGAACTGCGCGTTGGCCCGCAGTCCAGCCTCGTCGAGCGATAGGTCCATGTTAAAGGGCGTCACCATCACCGCATGGACGCCGGACCATGACATGAGCGGACCTCCTGCGAAGATTGCGGTCAGTAGCATTCTATACGGGTAGACGCAGGCTTGATCGGCACGGTGGATGTACGGCGTCGTGCCTGGCGCTATACTCGAAGCAAGAACCAGTACAGCCGTCATGAGGAGTTGGTGATGCCGAGTAGGAAACCCTCATTCTTCGCAGGAAGCGAACACTATACGCAATACTTTAAGGAAACCCACGCCGAGGGAGCGCTGGATGTCAAGACCAAGGAGTTGATGCACCTGGCGCTGACTCTCGCGTATCACTGCGAGCCTTGAGCGGTCACTCACTTCGCAGGTGCGAAGAAGGTGGGCGCTTCTGACGAAGAGATCGCCGAAGCCGTGCATATGGCGGCATCGGTAGCAGCGGGAGCGGTGCTGGCCATGGGTGATCGCGCACGGGATGCGTCCGATCAGCACCACTACTGGTGGAGACCGCCGCGCGAGGAGAGAACCCGCTCGGAGCGCTAACGGCGATGTAGGTGCGTGCCACTGGGGCAGCACGCGAAACATCGTTTGGCATGACCATCCGACCCACAGGCGTATGGTACGGTCGGAACCGAATCATACGAGGAATGCTGGCTGGCAGACCTTCGACTCAGGAGACTGTCGTGGAACACGGCACGAACGATTTGCTCAATCGGCTCGACGCGATGTACACCGCGGTCGTGGCCGACTGTCTCGATCGGCTCGATTATCGCTATCAGGTACTGCACCCGTCAGTTCGCCCCCTGTACCCTGAGGCGAGGATGGTTGGAGTGGCCTTCCCCGTGCTTGTACACCCGGTCTATGAGGTGCCGGCCGGCGAGCACTACCAGCGAGAACTGGCTGCCGTGGACAATTTGAAGCCCGGACATGTGATGGTGGTTTCCCGCAACGACGGCAGCTTCTGGGGTGAATTGCTCAGTACCGCCGCGCGGATGCGAGGAGCCAACGGGATCGTCCTGGATGGTTATGGGCGCGACGCTCGGGCCATAATGCGCCTGCGCTTCCCCACGTTCTTGCGTGGCATCCACTGCTCCGACTCACTGGGGCGGATCGACGTTCGAGAGTTCGACGTTGCCGTCGAATCTGGAGGGGTACTGGCGCGCCCGGGCGATCTGATCATCGCGGATTATGACGGAGTTGTTGTGCTGCCGCGTGGAATCGCGTCTGATGTGATTGCACTGGCTGAGGAGAAGGTGCGCGGGGAGGACGAAGTCCGCGCGCATCTGGAAGCCGGGATGCCGGTCACCGAGGCGTTCGAACGCTTCGGCATCCTTTGATCCAGCGGGTGAATGCGATCCACTGGCCGCAAGGAGGGAGGACGTGGCGGTGAGCGAGGCACGGCTGGAGCGGGCGATCTGCGAGAGCGTCGAGGATCACCGGGAGGAGGGAGTACGCCTGTTACAGGACCTCATCCGGGCGCCAAGCTATTCCGGTCTGGAAGGAACGGCGCGCGATAGCGCGACCATGGTGGGGCGAGTCTACCGGGCGGCAACTAGCCACCGAACCGAGGTCGACGTTCAGCCGGTTGGAGAGACCAGCGAGAACATCGTCGAAGTGATACGAGGCGTGGGCCCGCGAACATTTCTGCTTGAAGCACACACCGATATTGTGCCCGAGGGCGAGGCCCAGCGGTGGTTCGAGGGACAGCCATTCTCTGGAGCGGAAGGCTACGTCGAGTACCTTGGCGACGGTCAGGTCGAGATTGACATGGGACACGCTCGGTATCGAGCCGTCATTCGCGAACAAATGGAACGTGTGTGGACCCAGAAGCGCGCCGACCGCCGCCGGCCAATCATTTACGGTCGCGGCAGCTTCGACAACAAAGGATGCGTGGCTTCGGTGCTCCTGGCGATGCAGGCGCTGGCGGAAGCACTGCCGGCGGTGGGCGAACGCTTGAATGGGTCGGTTATCGGCGCCTACACCGTGGACGAGGAAGCCGGTTGCGCGGGAATCCGGCGCTTCGCCTGTGACGATGGCTCCTGGATGGCCACCCATGGCTTCATGGCTGGGCCACGGGATGCCGCCGGTTTTCAAACCGAGGTCTCGGGCATCGCTCTCGATGGCTCCTACGGCTGGGTACCGGTGGTGGGGCATCGGGGTGGCCTGCAATGTGTGATCACGGTCCACGGAAAGGCGGCGCATGCGGCTACTCCCCAGCTGGGCGTCAATGCGGTGGAACACATGAGCCGGCTTCTGGTGCACCTGGTGAACAGCCAGGACGAGCTCTCCGCGCGACTGCTGAGGTTCATGGACGCGTCGTTGCTCGGCCCCCCCTCGCTGGCAATCGGCACCACCATCGTGGGAGGCGGCATTCGTGCCGTTCACCGCGACACCACCGGAACGCGGGTGGAGCGGGGAGGAGTGAACTCCATTCCTGACCGGTGCGAAGCAACGCTCGATGTTCGTTTCCCGGCAGGCCACGAGTACCCCCGGAACATCGCGGCCGGATACCACGCTGTCGTGGAGGTTATCAGAAGCTACCTGGCCGAGACAGTTCATCCAGAGGGGTGGACCTACGACATCCAACCGATCGCAGGGAGCGCCTCACCCCCGGTCAGGCTCGGGCGGACCCTCGCGGACGCCGCCGATCTCCCCATGGTGCGGCGAGTGCGGGATCGTGGACAACGGATTCTGGGGTATCTGCCGGATCTGGCGATCGCACCCGGCGGCACGGACGCGACGCTCATGATCCATGAGGCGCGTATCCCGACTCTGGTCGAATTCGGCCCCGCCGGTGGGCTGTCCCACGATGTCCATGAGTTCGTGGAGCGGGACGACGTGATCGCTGGCGCAAAGATCCTGGCGCTCTTGGCTTTGGATACCCTCGGCCTGGCGGGCTGAGACAGGAGGACAGTGTGATTGATCTTGCGGATACCCCCCTTATCGACAACCATGTCCATATCTTCGCCCCGGATGTCGACCAGCCTTCCTTCGATCCCATGGGCACCTTCACCCTGGGAGGCGACGATCCGGGCTTCCTCGAGGTAGACGGCCGGACGCTAAACGAGAAGGAGCGCGCTCGTCTAACCCAGAATCTCCGGCACAGCATGGCGTATCAGGGGGCAATGTGCGAGCTGGCCGGTTTCCTGGGGTGCGCGCCGGAGCGGGAAGCGGTACTCGCCGCGCGCGCGGAGCAGCTGGCCGACTTCCCGGCGTACGTTCGAAAACTCTACGCCGATGTCAATTTGGGGACCGTGATCGTTGACACGGGAAACCCGCTGGATGTCGATCTCGAGGCATTCGCACGGTTGACGGACGTGCCGACGTACGGCATCTATCGCATCGAGGTGCTCATCTGGCGGCTGTGGGAGGTCCACGACGACTTCAATGCATTCGTGGAGGCCTACCTCGACACCTTGCAGCTCCGCTGTGCCGAGTCGCGTATCGTGTCGCTCAAGAGCGTGATTGCCTATCGAACCGGCCTGGCGGTTGAGCTGGTCGATCGAGATACCGCACGCACCGCGTTTACCCGGCTCAAAGGATCGGTGGAGGCCGATGGGCTCCTGCGGCGGGTCCACGTTCCACGGTCGCTCTTTGGTCTGGTCAAGACCTTGCGCGATTATCTGCTCTGTCAGGCGCTGGAACTGAGCATCGAATTGCAGATGCCGTTCCAGATTCACACCGGCCTGGGCGACCAGGACCTTGATATCGCAACCGCGCGACCGGGCTTTCTGGGCGCAATATTCCGCGACCCGAAACTGCGTCACGCCAGGATTGTGATGCTGCACGGCTCGTACCCGTTCTACGAGGAAGGGGCGTATCTCGCGAACATCTTCCCCAATGTGTATCTGGATCTGTCCCTCTTCAACCCCTGGCTGGGCTACAGCTCGATCAGCCACGTCATGACCTCTATTCTGGATCTCGCGCCGTTCACCAAGCTGTTGTATGCCTCGGATGCTTACGGCTCGCCAGAGATGCAGTGGCTGGCCGGTCGCAATGCTCGTACTGCTCTGGCCTCGACCTTCGAGACTGCCGTCTCGGCGGCGCGGCTGACGGCCCAAGAAGCGCGAACCGCAACTCGGCTGATCCTGGCGGAAAACGCCCAGGAACTCTACGAGTTGTAGATGGAGGCGCCACTGACGCGAGCGCTCACCCGCCTCGGTTTCTTCCACGATCACCATGCAATTCTTCGTCGTTACACGGTCTCCAGATAGGCGGTCCGTTCCCACTCCGTTACTTCCAGGTCGTAGGCCTCCAGTTCGGATCGTTTGACACGCAGCAAGGCCGGACCGATCACTGGACCCAGTGTGTCCATGAGGGTGGTATCGACCTCGAGAGCATCCAGTGCCTCGGCAGCAGTGCGCGGAAGGAAGGAGATGCCCCGGGCGGAAACCTCTTCAACCGTCAAGTGCCCGACATCGCCGTGCACGGGCTCTCCCGGGTCCAGTCCACGCTTGATGCCGTCGAGTCCAGCAGCGAGGAGTGCGGCCAGGAAGAGATGCGGGTTGCAGGTGTTGTCACCGGCGCGAAACTCGACGTGCAGGGAGTCGCCCTGGGGAATGCGGACCAGGGCCGCGCGATTCCCGGAGCCATAGACGACATGCGCCGGTGACCAGGAGCCGGGCAAGAGGCGCTTATACGAGTTGACCGTGGGCGCTCCCACGCCACACAAACCCCGTGCGTGCGTCAGCAAACCCGCGACAAATGCCTTGCCCGCGGGGTCCAGCGAGGAGGGATCATCGCCCTGCAACACGTTTGCGCCATCTGCCCGTTCCACACCGAGGTGGACATGCAGGCCGCAGCCCGGTAGAGCGGTGAACGGCTTCGGCATAAAGCTGGCGATCAGGCCAGCCCGGCGCGCGAGCGCTTTGAGCGTGTCTTTTACGGTGAGCAGAGTATCCGCGGCCCGCATTGGCTGGTCATGCTCCACGTTGATCTCGTACTGGGCCGGTCCGTATTCAGCCCGACCTGCTCGAGCACAATACCCATGCGACCCAGCCCCTCCATCAGGGAATCAACGAGATCGAGGTGAATGTCGAGTCCTTCGACCGAGAACATACGGGAGGTGTCGGCCGGGACAGGGCCATGTTCCGTGCGCACGAAGAGATTGCATTCAGGCTCGAAGGCGGCCTGGACCAGCAAGCCTCGCTCCGCGTAGCGCGCGACGACCGTCTCGAGCGCAGTGCGGGGGCAGCCGGCCCACCGGCTGGTATCGGGGCTATGGAGGAAGGCGAAGACTCGGCCGTGTCCAGTAGCATAGGGAAGCGGCGCGAAGGTCGTTGGGTCGGGAACGGCGAGGAAATCACCGGTATCCGCGGCGAGCAAGGGTGTGGGCACCTGCTGATCGAGGATAGTAAAGTCCATGTTCGCGTTCGCGAACCCAATACCGCGTTCGATTGCGTCATGGAATCGCTCCGGAGGAACGATCTTCGCGTGCGTCACGCCGCTGTAGTCCGCGTAGACAATCCAGAGTCGCGTGATGCCGTCGTGGCCCAATCGCTCGACCAAATTTTCCGCCATGCAACACCCTCGACTGCCTATAGATACAGGGATTAAGCACACTGACATGTCAGTACTATATCAGGGATGACGTTAGTTCTAGTGGGTCACTTGCGTTGCTCATAGGCAGTGCCTCATGCTGCCCGGGATCGGGCGAGTGGTCGTCGGGTCCAGGCGCCTGATCCACCGACCGTATGGCGTCGCGTACGTGCTCGCTCGCGTCG
>JAABUL010001211.1_pt1 | contig 50183 bp, 56 predicted proteins | sample 5559151 | NCBI WGS metagenome assembly JAABUL01 (sample SAMN10711876, study PRJNA513368) | rock metagenome | isolation source: Antarctica rocks | place: Antarctica: Victoria Land, Pudding Butte sud
TGAGCCCTCAATATCACTTTTACGATGGCGCTCACACCACGCTCAACTGTACCGATGTTAATAAAGTAGAATGGACGTATAACGCTGGTATTTTCCTACTCGGAGCTTCTGCAATGTACAACCATGTGAGTCCTATTCGAAGTCAGTATCCGCTGCTGCAAACTGATAATATCATTTCACAGACCAAAGGGGGCGATAAATGGCGTGCAAGCATTGAAGGAATTCTCAACGCTTCGAGCCTTTTTTTCACTCCTCAAAACGTCATGTACGAACAGGCTTGCGAAGTTCCCAACAACTGTGACACAGATAACTTCTCCTTTAAAGCCTACCTGTCACGTTGGATGGCGGCAAGCACGAAGTTTGCGCCTTTCACTTACAACCTCGTCATGCCCAAGCTTCGCGCCTCCGCTCAGGCGGCTGCTCAACAATGTTCTGGTGGAACCGATGGTACTACATGCGGTCAGAAATGGACAATGGGTACCACGTGGGATAAGTCTAATGGCGTTGGACAACAGATGAGTGCCTTGGAAGTCATCCAAGTGAACCTCGTCAGTAACGCTACCGGGCCGTTAACCAACAGCACCGGTGGTACGAGTCAAGGCAACCCATCAGCCGGCTCTGGAGGAACGAAGGATCCGACACTGCCAAAGAGTGCAATCACAGGCAAAGATAGAGTAGGAGCTGGATTTCTTACAACGTTCGTCATTGTCAGTTTAGTAGGAGGTGTTTGGTGGATTATTGCATAATGGGATTTGAATTCCGGGTATCTTTCGGGTCTACGAAACCCCATAGCCGTGGTTAGACATTACCCTTCTTGTAGGATTGGGGGGTTGCGCATTTTGCATGGAGCACAAGGTATGCTTCGACACTAGAGTTGTGAATGTGGAAGTCTACCTAACTCTCAAATGCTTTATTGCACTCCTAAAATCTCCCACCATTGCATCCACGCTATTTAGAACCTCCCTTTCCTGCCTCTACAGGTATCGAGGAGCAGCCAACTCCGAGTATTTCCTCCATCTACAGCACGATCAAATCGTTGTATCTACTGTCCACAGTAAAACTGTGGAACAATGGAGAACAGCAACCTTGATCTGCTGGAGGAAATCATTGAACCAGATAGGGGAGGAGTTTCAAGCCATGGACTGGAAGAGAAGAGTTCATTTAACATAATTTTCCTGCCATTTGTGGGCAATATTTCACCCACGGAATGCTTTGAATGGATAATAATACTACACCTACAATACTATAGAGTATCGTAGTCTCCAATCACCTACCGTCTCAACTCCGGATCATCACCCTTTACTTTCTCAACGGTTCATCACAGCTCTTGGACTTTGGTTGGGTTTCATTGCATAGCGTGTCCGTTATACTCCAGGATCTTGATCAAGAACCGTGTTGTTCTCATGCAGGGATATCCTTTCCATTGAGGTAGAGCAAACACTCAATGCCCTTTGTTCCACTATTCTAACTCTTTCGGCGCTTGTACGCAGAGTAGCTTGTATCAACAGCGGCTTTTACCTAGCTTGGCAGGCGAATGGTCTTGTTGACGCCGGCTCCGGGATCGGGCCGTGCAGAACCATGGTTCTGTCCAGCGACAAGATTGATAACGTTACCACAGGTGCCCGTGATATCTCTTTATGCTCTTACCCTTGTCATACTTTATCTGCATGTGACTTCCCACAACCTGGTGGAGCTGCCACTAATCCATTGCACCTTTTGGACTCGCCGGCATCTTCAACGTGAGAATCCAAAAGACCTCTCTGGAGCACGGCGTGGTAGGACAGCCTCAGCTTCCGAAGCATGGGATACAGAAATCTCGAGTGTTTAACGTGTCCTTTCGGAATATTGTATGCAAGAGGGAACAACGGTCGAGGCTTCGAAGCTGTAGACATGCTCTCGCCCTCGATATCCTACACCACACGCATCACGCATGGATGTTGTTCCTGTAGATCAGTCTTGCTCAGCCGAGGAGTCGATGCAGCAAGTGGTACTGTAGCAGATGTAGCCATGCATGTATCCGCCCCTTGGTTGCACAAAGGCTATGGTCTCGAGCTCGAAGACAGCTCCTTCATGCCGAGTGGCGCTGGGTCTGTCTGCATACATCGACCTAGCATTCTGAGGAAGGGCTTAACGATTCGAAGCCGGTTCTCCGCTTAATGAGCCGGATCAGGCTAGGAGTGAAGAGCTTCGCTTTGCTGTCTCAACAGATAAGAATATTGCGACGTACAGACTCGAGGATGGACTCTGGTAAGTCCAGTTGTACGGGGTAATCTATCCGTCACGTGCGTCCTCCAATCCTTGCTTCTCGCTAACTGCCCCTGCTATGGCGGAGCCCAAAGCAGCCGATTAACATGAAGATAGGGATTTCCACGGGACATCACTGCAACAGTCCAGGCAGCCCATGGAAATAATATTGATTGGTAGGATAGGTGGGCAACTTATCTTTGCCTTGATTTGTGCGACTCAACTACCGCCAATGATTACACGATTTCCGATTCTGGCCAGTAAAGGTCGGCGGACTCTTCCGTTATTCCTGTGGATTTGGTTGCGAGATTTATATCACAGAACGAAAAGAACACGAAGACTGCGAAGCTCCGCGAGCTTTCTGATATTAGAAATGTGATGGACACAGAGACCCTGGCGGGTTGCAGCCCAGGACAGCCTCATTGACCGGGGCGGCTAATGCAACTCAGTTATTGGGCACCTGCCCAGAATTGTGGGAGGGTTTCCTCGGGTTTCTTTCTGCTGCATCGCGGCACAGTAGACGCCTTCAGGTATGCAGCGAATCGCCATAGGCCGATCATCCACCCTCGCAGGGCCTTGAGCCCGGTATTACCGTTTGGCGGCGTGGGCGGTAACCAATCGTCCCTTATATCACTAGATTTGTTTTTTTTCCGCGCAGGCGTGTTCTCTTCTGCTATTTTGAGTCGATATTCCTCATTAAAGTTGGATTTGCTTACGGCAATGTCAAGCTAGCACGATATATATGTATACAGATCTCGTTCATGCTCTGTTATCCTTAAATTCTTATTTCTCTGTATTCTCTTTCTTTGGATATTTATGGATCATGTACCGTACCCAAACAACGCGGCTGTGCCGAGACTTGAGATTCCGTATATATGTGACGAGTACGAAGATTATGACTGCCAAGGGTTCCTCGACTATCCAGTACGCCGGGGGTGGGCTGAATCTACGGAAACAGTCCAATGGACGAATTGCTCATCAGACCATGTTGCGAAGCGCACCCAAAACTGGCTCTTCTTTGGACTACTACATGAGATCCTTGGTGAAGGTTACCATAAGGAGTTATTTCTGCGTCAAAACCCCAGTGCAGGAGGCTATACCATTGATACTACCGCACTACCTGAATGCTTATCCAGATGGACTCGCTCCATCCCGAAGCTTCAAACTAGGGACAGTGCATCACTCAGATGCCCCAAAACCTACTTTGATCATTTAGACGATATCTTTGTTGAAGTAAATCATCAGAGCGACCAAGTGGATCAAATCTATTCGGAAAGCCGCTATGTCGCTTTCTCGGTCAAGGTACTTCTCCAATCAATGCAACAGGCCGTTTCGAACGTTGATTACAGAGTTCCGCCTGCCATGTACTTCAATAGAATATCCCCGGCCAGGATCACTCTCCTGGAGACAAATGGCGATATTTGGTGTCCAGGTGGGGCCCGGGATCTCTGTGCCCGACATTCGGTGATTATGTTCAAATACATAGCTGCCTTACCTCGACGTATCGTCAATTTGAATCACAGGGGATGTCCGCTCAACAAATGTACCGCCAACAACGTAAATTTTGCGACTTACAAGACTCAACATGTAGAGGATCATTGCCAATGCCAATTCAGGGGGCCAGACATCAGCAAAGTCACTAGGCTTATCAGAGAAGGAAGCATTCCTTTGGTCTCTATAGGGTTCAATCCTGACGGAAGTCCTAACTTTGACGTCATAAAAGCAGAACCTGGGATACAGTATACAGCCATATCCCATGTCTGGATAGGGGGTCTTGGCAACTTTACTTCGAATGAACTACCGCAGTGTCAACTTAAGTATCTGAGCGATCTCGTGAAGGAACTCAACAAGCCCCGGGCAGGAAAGCTCTTTCCTGAGCTACGGTTATTCAGAGAATCCATGCCACCTCTATCACAACTTTTTTCTCCAAAAAGGCAGGTGTATCGCCCTCCCTTCAAAAATCCGGAACGAAGCTTAAGAGACCAGCAAGGAGGGTTCTTGGGCTTGTTCAAACAATCCAGAAGCCGTCAGATGCAGCGTGCAACTTTCTGGATGGATACCCTCTTAATACCTGTTGGTGAAGAGAATGCACAATTGCGGAATAAGGCAATCCAGAGCATGTCGCTGATTTACGCACGTGCCAAAAATGTACTGGTGCTAGATCCAGAATTACAGAGTATTTCACTACAAGATTTGCCTCTCGAGCAGGCAAGTGCGCATGTTAGAAGCTCAAGTTGGATGACACGGTGCTGGACACTGCAAGAAGCTTGTCTCTCAGGAAATTGGGTGGTTCAATTTAAAGATGGAATCTTTGACCCTTATGTCGCTAAGGAAAGGGCGTATGCGATGCGAGAGAAAGCCATGAAAAAGTCTGCTTGGGATGACAAAGTACAACTTGTACAGGAATCAATCGCTTGGTGCGACACGATGCCCGGAATGAGAGGACTATCCGTCTTCAGCAGATCACAAGAGAGTGAAGTCGCCAATTTTGTCAACACTTGGAATTGCCTGGTGGAACGATCGACTAGTAAAGCCGAAGATCTCCATGTCATCTTCGCCAATATGCTTGATCTTCCGGCAGGGGAAGTCATAAAGCTGCAGCACGATCAGCGAACAAAGGCGATCTTTAGCACACAGTCTGCGCTACCTCTAGCTCTCATCTACAATTCAAGTCCAAAGATTGACGATCCCAGAAATCGATGGATACCAAAGAACATTGAAGGTAGTTTCATGAATGCCGCAAGGGGCGAATTGAAGGCGACCGAGGACGGCCTAATCTTTAGCCCTGAGTTTACCGGACAGAATTACGTTGGGTTTCTAGTGCCCTCATCAGTTCCACGCTTTGAAAAGTTCCGTATCCAAGATCCCTTAGATTCTGAGTTAATATGGGTGAGCCTCAATCGTGACGGCGCTGACAAAGAATTCGAAGTTCCTGGAAGTACGGAAACGTGTTATATGATGGGCTTTCGGGATGAACTTACCCGCGCTGAGAAGCACGACGGCGGCCCTGAAGGTGCCCGTTTTGCTGTTATGGGCCGGGAAGGACGCTCACTCTTATTGAGATGGGAGTATTCTTTCTCCCATGCAGGCTTCAGGCCACGACAATCCACTGATGATGCAACATTCGTATACGATGATGACGACTTTCCGATGATCACAGGAACGAGGACTGCGAAGGATCAAGAGTTCCGGTTGAACTGTGGTTAGTTCCCTTTTCAGTAGCCTTTAGAGTCGCTTTCAAGGATCTCAGACAGGTGTCCTTCATTCAAAGCACGAGTATTAATCTGAACACCTTCCTTAGAATTCGGTTCTTCCTACAAGCTTCTCGATCTAGAAGACGAGACTAGAATTAAATACGGGTTTGTCTACGAGTTCTACGTAGTGATATTTGTCGCTTTTGTCTTCGGCCTCTGGATATCGTTTATTTTGTTATCGAGAGTTAATCCCAAAAACGTTTGGGGTCCTCTTGCCGCCTCATGCCTTAGGTGGGCTTGCGGCATCATGGAAATTACATCACTGAGATTTAAAGTCGACCAACGAGATGAAGAGACATGGCTCACAGCCCTCGACCAATCCATGGGAATGCCTACTAAGAAAGTCAATAAATACTCTTTGTTCCAGTACAGCATCCTTCAGATCATCCTCATCGCACTCACTGGCATTGCGCTGGTTATTGTTGGAGTCCGGCTTTCGCGTCAGCGTTGGGTGTGGCTATTGGGTATAACATTACTCGCCGAGCTAGCGATACGCCTGGTTGTTGAAGCGGTGTGGCGAAAGTTGAGATTGGGTGGAATTTTGCAGCGCTGGCTGAAGAGGTTGGCAGAGAAGGTAAATGGCATTTTGTTAAACATTGACTGAGGCTACGATGCATCTTCACTGTCAACTATATTTGATTTACTTCCGTGTTTGGTTTTCCTGGCTTATATTTTCGAGGACGTCAGAAATTGGTGTCGAATTCTTTATTTCATGTGAGCGACATGGACTTCCATGATTGCTTTTTTAGTCTTACATCTAAGCATTTCTGCCATATACCGCGCTTCCAAAAGCTCAAGTTAGGCATCTTACTTCTTACCTCTTCACACAAATAAGCCATCTTACAATAGGAACCCTCGCCGTACCCTAAAGCATCAACCAAATTGTAAAACACCACACATATTCAACCGGCCTTGGCATACAATTTACCAAGTGCAACAGCCATTCTTTCCCGATCATCCGTTTCCACCATCAACCATATAGATAATCTTTCCAAAATACGCACAACGCCCATATCCTCCATCCCTGACACCTCTCTCAATAACCCCCCATCCTCACAACCTCTATCCCTCACGCGGTAATCCTTCTTCCCCACCACAACTGAAACCAACAAAAATATTTTCCTTGCTACTTTGGCAGCATTCACCTAGGTCCACCGAAAAGCCGAGCTTCGGCAAATAGGCTTGGGGGGACATATCGGCAAGTGCTCGCTTCCTGATCAAGCTAAGAGGCTGCAGGGAAATCCTTGCTGTATAAGAATTTTATACGATGCCTGCCCCAATGTTATTAAAATAATCCAGAGATCTCGTTGTGTATAATATAATATCTTCTAACTTTCTACTCCATCGAATCCAGACATTCTCTTCTCTGTAAGCAACTCTTACTCTCCATCTCGCCCCCCAACACCCCCCCCCCAACAATATCCATCCCCCCCCTCCTCCTCCTCACCCCCCCTCCCTCCTCCCCCTCCAACCGCTTCCCCCACCCCCACCTCCACCCCCACCCCACCAAAACCACTCTCCCACCCATCCACCCCCAAGAAAAACTCCATCAAATCCATCCACAGCACAACCATCCATCATCAATCCAAGCACCAAAACCCCAAACACGACAACCAGCGTTCTCCCTTCCTGAAACCCTCACAGCCATCTCCTCCAAACCCGACCCCCCCATCCTCCCTTCCAAACCAACATCCCAACCAACCACCAACTCAAACACCATCCCCACCCCGCTTTTACCAACCACATCCCCCCTCATCTCACATCCCACCCATCTTCCATTCCACCCATCTTACATCCCAACCAAACCAAACCAAACACACCAAACACACCCCTCCTGCTATGAGCAGAATGAAAATGGCATCGATAACCTTCGCTTCTTTGGGGGGGAAAGGCGATTGTTGGGGAGGTGGGTGGGGGTTAGGATAGCGGGTGTGGTTTGAGATAGCGGGTGTGTTGGTTTAGAAAGGGAAAAGGGAAAAGGGAAAAGGGAAAAGGGAAAAGGGAAAAGCGGGGGAAAGGAAAAGGGAAGAGAAGGGGGAAGAGAAGTAAAAAAGAGGGAGGGATGGCGTAGAGGCAAGACAGGGAATAATACACACACACAAGCACACGCACACGGTATCTAACCCTCTTCTCTTTCTGTACCGAGGCTGTTCTTCTCATAACGGCCCTATCGCATCGTATACCCCCCGTCTATCCCTATTTACTTACACACTCCTACTCCTGGTCTCCCCTACTCTCCCCTACTCTCCCTTACTCTCCTTCCCTACTCTCCCCTCTCCTCCCCTACTCTCCACTCCCCTCTCCTCCCCTCTCTTCCACCCACCCCTACTCTCCCCTTCCCTACTCTCCCCTCCACCTACACACACACCCTCTCTCAATCCCTCTATGCCTCCATCCCTCTACCCTCCACCCCTCTATCCCTCCATCCCTCTATCCCTTTTCTTTCTTTCTTTCTTTCTTTCTTTCTTTCTTTCTTCTTTCTTCTTTCCTCTTTCCTCTTTCCCGCGCTCACCTCCATACGCCTCTACAGTTCTGAATCAGCCTAGACTTAGTGGGTCCTTTGTTATTTCTGGGTGTCGCGTTGGTGGATTTGGATTTGGATTTGGTATTGGTATTTGTATTTGTATTTGGTTTTGTATTTGGATTTGTATTGGGTTGGTTGGTTGACGAAATGATTAGGGCGGTTAGGTGTGGTTGGTTAGTGCGAATGAGTGCCTTGAGTACTATGTAGTGGATGAGATGCGGAAGAAGAAGAATAAGAAGAAGGAGAAGAAGAAGAAGAAGAATAACAATCATAACATGGAAGGTTGGTTCGCAGAACATGAGATACAAAGTACACGTACCTTACATACGAAAAGGTTTAGTGTGACGCTTTGCATATATATTCTGTACCAACCAGCTCGATAGGGGGCCAGCGAAACGCGTTGTGAATTGTGACTTTTCACCCATGTCTCTTGCTGCTGGATTTGAGCGAAAGGAAGTTTCGAAAGGGTTGGTGGGATGTCGGGAGGTGTACGGAGGTACGGCTGAGAAAGTTAGGGGATTGCCTTGGGGTGGTTTGAATTTATTATTTCTATGAGATGCTGTTTTTGTAATAGTGGGGTGTACATGAAGAGGAAACACTCAACTAATCCAATGCAGGAGCCACACCTTCTACTCACCATACGAAGCATCCTTCATCTTTTTCTCCGACTCCACCTAAGCAAACCCCTTCACAATCGCCCTGCCAACCGACTCCCCGCCACCCTTCCCCCTTCCGCCTCCATTTCTCTGCGGCGGCAACGGCACACTAGTCGCGCCATTCCGATTTACCGCCCCCCCACCGCTCGCACAACTCGGCGGCGGGCAAAACCCCTCCCCAATAACCTTCTGCGCACTGCCCCTCGCACCCGTGATGCTATGCGTAATCTTGCAGTTCCCGCCACAGGGGTTGTTGAACTGGGAGCAGACTTGGGCGCACTGGCGGCCGCAGCCGGCAATATTTTCGCAAGTGAAGCCAGGGCCGCAGCTGCCGGTGCAGGATTGACCGGGTTTGGTGGTGGAGGCACTGCGGGAGATGTCGTGCTGTTGGCTCGAAAAGGCCAGCGGGTTGGCGCTGGTGCCGGCGGCGTTGAGAACGATTCCGGTGAGGTCTTGGGTTGTGGCGGTGGGGGTGAGGGAGCTTCCGGGGAGGGGGCCGGGGAGGTCGGAGATGGTGGTGTTGGAGGCGGAGGTGGTGGAGTCTTTGACGCAGAGGGAGGGGGTGGTGAAGATTGCGTTTGCGGCATAAGTCCAGAGGGCGGTGTAGTTGAAAATCGTGCTGGGGGTGTAGAAGATGCGGCAGTTGGCGGCTTCGTAGACGAATTGCAGGGGCATGGTTTCGCCTTTGCGGATCTGGTCGCGGAGGTTGAAGGTCAGGTATGTTATGAATACGTCCTCTTCTCTCGGGGGAAGAACTTCGTTGGCGGTCTCGTTGAGGTCGATGGCGGTGGAGATTTCCGAGTCGAGCAAGTCGGACGTATAGTATTGGGCACCGCGAGCGCCGCTGACGGCTTGCATAGGTCCGGTGCTGGGCCGGCCGCCGGCGACGACGGTTCGGACGCCGGCCTCGTGGTGCATCATTTCTGCGAAGAGGGCGCAGGTAGAGGAGCAGACGGAGTCGGTGAGCTGGATGGGTTAGCACACCTACAGGGTGATATGGAATGGGATTGGCTTACAATGACAATATCTGTAGCTGCATATGGTTGAGGGGTTGTTGCGGGGCGATTGTCATAGCCGTACACGACAATACCTCCCGAAGCCACGATGTCAAAGATATAGCTGGATAGATTATAACGTTCCTGAGATACTTGTTAGCAACAAATTCACCAGGTATTGATCTACAACAACGTACTACGCTGGAGAAGGAATCCCCATTGTACTCATGCGGCCCGAAAAATTCTCCCCAAGATGTAAAGTTCTGCTCAGTATCCGCATTCAGACGGTCTGTTACAACCCAGTCGCTGACAGACAGCTCGTCGTAGAAGGTCTCGTTCAGATTTTGTGTATTATAATAACCAGTGAATGTGGTCCCCAATACATCTGCTGTCGGATGTGCACGCATTCGGCTGCCGCCAAAAGGCTCGATGGTCGGGAAGAACTGCTTGAAAGTGTCATATGCCAGGAGCGTGTCACCGCCAGAATTCTGTTGCAGATCAATAAGCACTTTCGTTAGTCCAGCTCTCTTGGCCTTCTGGAGGAACTCGGTAACAGTGTTTGAGAAATCCTCGACAGCAGTATCATATGCTGAAAAGCTGGGTATGCTGAGTACGGCTACCGATATATCGTGGAGGAAGTATCCAGTAAGGACACCGCTCGCCCCAAGATCAGGCTGTACGACATCGGGATCCTGTGGGTATGCAAGATCGGGCCAAGAAGTAGGTGTAGGGGTAGCAGTGGCCGAGCTCGAAGTCGAAGAATCAGTAGACGTCGCCGAGGGGGCGGAATCCGAGCTCGTTGCTGTAGCATATGGATCGTACGATGCAGGGTAGAAGCCCAAGACGAAAAAATTATAAAAATCGCCGCCTGTTTCCAGCGGTCCAGTGTCCCCCGGACTATTGTAAATCGCAAGCCAAGGTTCGGTGATTTCCGTGCCGTTTTCAAAAGCAAATGTGAGATTCTCACCCGGGTAGAACGATGTGTAGCCCTCGAAGATGCTGAGAGCGTTTGTGATGTTCAAGGCCGAACTTGACATTAATTGATTCCAATCCGCGTTAGGCTCAAGCCCGCCGATAGCGTTCTGGGCTGCGAATTCGGTGAGATAATCGGTGACAAATTGACCGTTGATCGAGGCGATTGCTGATGCTTCCCAGCTGGCGCCGGTTGTTTGTAGCTCGACAAGATCGTCTGAGGTTTGGTTAGCTACAACGTCAGTCAAGGGCTAGGTCGATCACCATACCCGTAACGTAAACTTTGGGAGTCTGCAGGCCATCGGGAGACACCGACACAATCCCGTAGACACTCGCAAAAGTGAATGCGGAAAGGACACCTGCGTTCAGGTTGAGATGAGCGTCGTGGGCGGAGATTATCAGCTGCTGCAGAGTAGCCTCGAAAGCGTATTGATTTGGAAAGACTCCAGCATCGATATCTTTCTGGATCTGGTCGAGGCCACTGAACAGATCCGACGACGGTTGCTGATAGCTTGTTGGAGGATTCTTTATGTAGGCCGTATTACTTTGGAATTGAAGGGTATCATTATAGTATTTTAGGAATCGAGTTGCGACGGCGGGGTTAAAGGGCACACTCGTGAGACAGTCATAGGCGTCCTTGGCAAGGACAACGATATCTGAGGCAAGATCAATTGGGGAGTCTCGGATAGCACAGGCAAGAAGACCGTACTGCCCGAATTGACTATGTCACCGCATATTGTTGACTGCGGGGGAGCTGCTGTGGATGTTGGGGAAGCACCGGAATCTGCTGTCGGAGCTGATAGAGATGTGGTAAGGAATGTCAAGGAGGCAATGAGTGACAGGCGCATATTAACGCAACGCAAAGCAGAGAATCAAGAAGAGGCCGTATATATATGGTACAAAACCTGAAGAAAACGAGGAGAGAGAGATTGATCAAGGTGCCGGAGCACGGGGTGGGCGGGTGTAGTTCTATATACTGTAGCAATTAATGCCATTGTCGACTGTCGACGACATCGTTATTAAGCCCAAGCTAATAGCCCTGTTTCTTACCTTACCGTACTTGCTGTGCCTCTTCAGGCTGATGAGTTAGAGAACCCCTGAGCGGGGATTACTATGTAAGGTACATACGGAGTAGTAATCGAGGCTTTCAAAGTCTTCACCACCCATGGTTCTAGCCCTACCAGTTCCGTCTTCGTGGTTCGGCTGAAGATGACTAGCTTGGAAGATGCCTAATCCAATCTGCAAAAAGGCTGAGCAAGCGCGCCATTCATTGGACATGTCTTCGCTTAACCCTGGCTCAGCGGTGAGCTAGTCGTTCTGTCCCGAAAGCCTATTTCCCGACTTCCAAAACGAAATCCAAATGATGGAAGGCATATTCTACATATGCTGCGGCGACCCCTTTTAAATCTGACGCTGGGGCTGAGCCTGTATGCATGCATAGTAGTGCTTCTCCCAGCTTGAGAATTCCTTCCTTCCTGCATGCTGAATGCTGCCTCATCTTCAACGATTCTGTATTGATGTTCCTGTACACAAGTACGGAGTAGAACGATCATCATTGTGAGCTAGCCAGCTGACACTTGACAGGCCACAGCGTGATTAGCGAAACATAAGGTACCTAGGTACCTACTTTAATTAAGGTACGACGGTACTTCACTCGTGCCACGGTTCTTTTAAGGCGTCCCACGCCCAGTCTTCAGGCGTCCCATCCGTGCCCATCCTAATCTTAAAGGCGTCCCAAGATAGCGGAAGCTACTCTTACCCCCCCCCAATCGAGGAAAAGGGTGAGCGCCGTTCTATCATACATATCATAGCGCGACGTGGATAACCATCGCGAGATGTGATGTAATTGTACGGAAGACTATCATAGTACGGAGGATTGCGATTCTTTGAAAAACCTCATGTATGTTTGTAGCATAATAATACAGAGATTCTTTATGTTTAGAGCAATATAATAACCTAATGAGGGCAAAACATCCTTAACTACCGCTGCAACGTCCGCATGCCTGGCTTGTGCGGTCCAGATATTTAACGTCCAGTCCACTTGCCCGCAGCTTTGCTCAACTCCCGGTTCCTGTGAATCTCGTCATGATGGATGTCGTGCGCATAATACTCTCCCTCGAATTTTCTACCTAATCGCCCTAACAGGTGTGCCGTCTTTCTCGATCCGCTCTGTGTCGCCCATCTCCCAAGGCACCGCTTTGCTATGCAGCTCGTGTGTTACATGGCTACCGGCTCCAAGTTCCTTCGCGGGTGTTTCCTGCTGTTTCCTTCTCCGTGACCGACGAAGGCTCAAGACAACGATAGCGGCTAAGATGGAAAGAGCAGCAAGACCCCCAATGGTGCCGCCGACTATAGCACCTATATCTGATTTCTTAGGTGGCACAGGCGTTGCCGTCGCTGTTGGAGACGTCGTAGAGGATGTGCCGTTTGCGCTGGTCTCGGGGAGGGTGGTAGGTGTGGCTTGAGACGTCGAGGCCGTCCCGTTCGCCTGTGTGATTGTCCCATCGTGGAGGAAGAAACCATTGCCCTCCTGACAACAACGCGTTGCAGTCGCATTTACAGCCTGGTTGTCGGTGCCGCAGCAGTAGGAACCGTTGTCACACTGCTTTACTTGCATGTCTGTTAAGTTAGTTACATTGCCCATGTAATTTGGAATGCCATCACTCAACGAGTACACCCCATCCAAGTTATCAAATAACCAGAAGAGACGAAGCTCGAGACTCACAATAACCTGGACTACACAATTTGATGCAACTCGGGCTTTTCCAGCTCTGATCCGTGCATGAAGCCCTAAATATGCCCACTTGCAAGCCCAGTTTAGGAATGGTTTCATTCTGCAGGCAGAGGCCGTTGCCAAGGCAGACATTCGTGAAGGGGTACTTGGTCTTGCAGCACATGGAGAAGCCATCGTTGCCGAGGGAGAGGGGGCAGGCGTCCCAGAAGTCGTCTGACGGGTCACCTAGGAGGGAGTGGTTCAGTATCAGGGGTATTGGGCCAAACACATAGAAAAGAAGAGCGGGCAGAAGATAAACACAGGTCGGGAAGGCGTACCGCTATCCTCCCAGCATTTTGTTGAAGCGGTTGTAAGTAGAAAGCAAAGTATAAATATCAATATAGGACAATGTTTGCACAGCAATGATGTCTGTTCACGATACATTCTGTACACGGTCCGGAGTCGCACAAGGTCGCACAAAATGAGAGGCTCAGCGCGTCGATTGCATCCAACGACTGCAAGACATCAAAGGAAGAGAGAAGTGTACGGAGGTACTCCGTACTTTCGGCCATTTCCCATCATTTGTCTTCAGCCTCCAGCCTCCAGGACGTAAAGGATTCTGGGCTAGCAAGCTAGCCTAGAACTAAAAAGTTCGCCGACTCCTGTTATCCCGTCTTTGCACCATGACTGGGGTTTCTTGAAGAGCATGAGAGCGCGCCGCTGAGGTTTTCATCTCGACGAAGTATCATTCCAACATCTCAATGTGAAGGTCGCATTCATCTTGATAACTCGGTTTGACTGTTTGTCCGCTGACAGCGTAGTCAAGGATAGTGGGATCGTGTCACGTGCGTGCCGTCTTTGCCCGCCAAGATCTCACTTACTACATCTGGTGTAAGGTCCCCGAGTCCCCGACTCTTTATGAACTTGTACTGTCTCTTTTGAACTAAGACCCCTCGACCCGTAAGGTACCTTAGCTCGTGTGTATCGCAAATCCTTGTATCATACATATCAGTTGCCGTTGCTACTCTGCGCTTCATGTGGCAGAGCGCCATTTACGCAGCACGTTGTATAAGCATGAACATGAGACTGGACCATCTGTTGGGGTCGTTACTCCTGATAGAATCGTCGTACACATCATAGCAGCGAGCCATCTGTACCCTTCATAAAATTCTGTCATTAACGTTCCCAAAGGCCTTCTTCGATCGTTGTTGCATACCTTCTCGCGACCATGGACCCACTCAGCATTTCTGTTGCGATTGTTTCTTTGATCGATTTCACTGAAAAAGTTCTGACAATCGCAAATGACATCAAAAACGCCAGAAAAGACCTCCAGAAGGTTGTCGATGGACTGAAAAGCCTTGATTATCTTATCAAACGACTCGATGAACTCCGGAAAGAAGCTAACGAGCATGATCCTTGGTTCCAAGGTCTACTGGAACTGGAAAGGACAAGTGGAACACTGACCTCGGATTGGAGATATGTGCCTAATCCAAAGCACAAACCGGAAGGTGCACTGGCACAACTCAAGATTACCATGGCGGAGTTGCATGCTAAGTTGGAACCTCATGGTCTGAACAAGTTCCACTTCGTTCAAAGAGTCCGTTGGCACTGGGAAAAGGACTCTTATGCGGGCATGCTCAATGATATAGCAAGGTCTCGTTCCGAGATTAGTGACATTCTAGACCGAGATCATTTTGATCTGTCCAAGCATCATTTAAAGCTCACTGAAGCGGTTAAGGAAGAAGGTAGGGATACCAATCTACAAGTTGGGGAGTTGGTGAATTACAAACGGAGGAGAGAGGACAAGGAAAGAAGAGAAGAGGACAAGGAAAGAAGAAAAGAGGAGAAAGCAGAGAAGGAAGCCATCGTGAGATGGCTGTCGCCCCTTGAAAACCTGGCGAGGCAGAAGAAGCTTTTTGCAAACTCCTTTCCCACCGGTCAATGGCTGCTGGATTCACTTGCTTTCAAGCATTGGAGTACGGGCAGGCCTTGGTATCTCCGCTGTTACGGGGAGGCAGGTTCAGGGAAAGTAAGCCATATGGTATCATCTCGCGTTGACTTATCCAGTGTCTGATGGTCGTATTAGACGACACTCTCTGCCATCGTGGTCGATCACCTTCAGCATGAATATAAGGACCAAAATATCCCTGTACTCTGTTTGTACCTGGAACACAAGGAATCCAAGACTCAAACCCGGGAGAACTTACTAGGCAGCTTGCTCAAGCAGCTGGTTCAGTTGAAAACGTCCAACGCCATATCCTCAGGTCTCAAGGAAGCATACGAAACCGCGAAAGATATAAAAGCAACCCCCACTATGAAAGAGCTCCGCGAACTCCTCCAAGCCGAGCTGGTGGATTACAGCAGGGTATTCCTCGTGGTAGATGCATTAGATGAATGCGACCCCTCGTCTCGTCGCGATGAGTTATTGGCTGATCTCCGCGAGCTTCAACAGCAGAACCTGAGCATGATGGTCACATCAAGAAGGTTCGACGGCGAGGAACCGCCCAGGGTCGTCGATTGCAGCGTATGTGGAGGCGAGGACGTCAAAATATATTATCGATGCACAATCTGCGATGAGGGTGAATTTGATATCTGCCAGGATTGCAAAGAACAAAATACTCCTTGCAGAGATGTGTCTCACAACCAGTTTGAACCCTATGAAAGGGTTGAGGTTGAAATAAGAACACCGGATGCGGAGTTGACGCGGTATGTAGAATGGGAGATCGGCAAAGATGTTAATGATTACGGTGTAAAGCAATGGGATGAGCGAATTTATACTAGTCGCCCTGACTCGACAAGATTCTATAGGAAGCTGAAAAAGGACCCTGATCTTTTGGAAAGGATCCCAGCCGTCATTGTCAAGAAATCCCAAGGCAAGTTTCTTTACGCAAAACTCTACATAGACTCGCTCAAAGCGAAGCAAACGCAATACGAGATCGAGAAAACATTAGACAGCTTCCCCGATGAATTGGAGAACATCTACGAAGTGGCGATGGATCGGGTCCGCAGCCAAGCAGATCACAAAGATCGAGATCTCGGGCTCAAGGCGTTGGCATTTATTGTCTGCGCACACCGATATCTCAGTCTTGCAGAGCTACAGCATGCTCTAGCGATAAGGCCAGGAGACACTAGCTTCAACAAGAAAATGGACTACGACAAAGAAGACATTTTGCTCAGCACTACTGGATTGATCACTATCGATAGCGATAATGCCGTGCGGCTCGTCCATCTCACGTTACAAGTATACCTTGATGCCATTCGGAAGGACTGGTATCCAGAGATGGAGGTTGAGATGGCCAACGCCTGTTTAACATGTCTGAACTATGACACTTTTTCGAAACCCTGCCAGTATGCTGAGGATTTTGAAGCCAAAAAAGAAGAAAGCCCTTTCATTGCGTATACGTCGCAGTATTGGGGCGACCATGTTCGCGATGCAGGCCCTAATCCTGATCTTCGAGATAAGACTGTACATCTTGTCGGCCAGCCTCTCCGGATTGATGCGTACATACAAGCGGCATGGTTTACAAACAATGGAGCTGACAACAGCTGGGATGTACGCAGGGACATTGACGGCCGCCACGTGTGTGCATGGTTTGGGTTGACTACCATAATCACTGAGCTTGAGCAGATGGAGAAAGATGTCGATGTCCAGGAGCTGACATATGGTCAAACACCCCTAATGTATGCTTGTAGGAAAGGGCACGTCGAAGTTGTGCGCGAGCTTCTAGATCTTGGCGCATCTATAGACCTTGTCAGTTCGCTAGGTCGCACTGCACTGTTGGAGGCCATTGCACAGAACCATGAAGAGGTTGTGGGTGTTCTGTTGGATAGGAATGAGCTTGACCTCAACTCTATAAATCTGAAAGACCATAGCCGTTCGGCACTTATGATCGCCGCGAATCTAGGCCATTTCAGTATTGTTGCACGCTTACTCGAACACAAAGAAGTTAAAGTTAATCAGCAGGACTCGGATGGATTGACAGCACTCTCCCTTGCTTGTCTTAAGCATTCCTTTTTGACTGTCAAGCTATTGCTGCAGAGGCAAGGGATCGACGTCAATTCAGCCGACCACACAGCAGAACGTTCAGCCTTAATCCTCGCAGCGGAGATCAATGACAGCGCTATTGTCGAGCTCCTGCTACAGAACGGAGCCAACCCAGCAAAAGAGGACCGCGGCGGGGGTACAGCGGTCTTACGCGCAGTTGACTATGGGAGTCTCGACGTAGTTGAGGCTATGCTAAGATCCGATGTGGGTGTCGACTTCCATATCCTGGATCATGATTATCGCGGTCTTATGCATAGCGCTAGTGTAAACGGGCAACCAAGTGTCATCCGTCTCCTGAAAGAAATTGGCCTTGATCCAAATATCAAAGATAAAAATGGGCTAACGCCGTTACATGACGCGAGCAGGAGCGGCAAGCCCGAAGTCACTGAGACACTACTCGATCTGGGAGCGGATGCAAGCATCGAGGATAAGTATGGTAGGACCGCTTTTACGGTGGCATGGCAGTATGGCCAGATCAAAATCATGAGCTTGTTAAAGGGCGAAAACACTCTTAGACTGGGCCAGCCAATCCCCAACCGGGATCAATTGCCGGTTTGGTCGCTCGCAATGTTGGGTTTGTCTGACCAGCTGGAAGAGGCGATCGCAAAAGGTAGAGTTGACCTGTCGACGAAAGAACCTGGTAGCGAGTATACCGCTCTTCACTGGGCGGTTGAAGCCAAACAAATCATCATTATACGGCTGCTCCTCGACAAAGGCCATATGCCTCCCGACGAAGTAAACCACGAGTCACGTACGCCCTTGCACCTTGCTGCCTATTGGGGCAACTTGGAAGCTGCTGTAGAGCTACTCAGCCATGGTGCTAACCCCAATTCAGAAGACCGATGGGGCACTACCGCTTTGTTCATTGCTCAATTTGGGAAGCACTTCACCGTCGCGGTCGCTCTGATAGAGAAAGGTGCTGCTATTGACAAGGAGAAAGTAGATGTCAAGGAGCTATTGTTCGCAGCGATCAGACTCGACAACGTCGAGGCAGTTGCATCTCTGCTCAAGAACGGAGCAGACGTACTCAGCAGGAACTCTGAAGGCGTACCTGCGATACAGCTTGCAAAGCAGTCGGGTAATGGTGAACTGATGAAGATGTTGCGGTCACACCCGAGCTTTCTGTATCGTGTCAGAAAGGCTACCGAGGATAAGGATCAAGCTGCGCCGAGTAAGATTGACGACATTAGAGAAGATGAGAGTGAAGATTTGGGTGATAAGGAGGATGAGGGTTATTCGAGCCAGGTCTCCGATAATGGGGATTCGACTTCTTTTGTGATGCCGAATGTTCCTCGGGAGGTTCTGCCGTTTCGCTCAAGACCTGCCAAGGAGCCTGTAGCAGCGTAGTGGCACCACTGGGCGACGACGGCCCTTGAAACAACAATAATGACATGATGAAAGACATTGTCTATTTTTGGTTTGCCAGCAATGTGAGTGTATACGCGTTATTTCTTTAGACGACTTCTTGATCCTTCATCAACTCCTTTCTCATATCACACAGCCTAGTACAGATTAGCTATTACAACTTTTCTCTATGTCCTCCGGTGAATTTTCTAACTATTCCTTGATTCAACAACACGGTCGAAAAGTCGCAGCCTTTAAAGTGAACTCCAGTTGGATAAAGAGAAGTCGCCTGTTAGTGAGTAGTATCACATGTATTGATAACAGTTCTACGTGTAATCTTTGCCCGAGCAGTCGCCTTTTGGCCCAACGAATGGGAGGATGTACGCAACAAAAACGGACATCGAGGCTAGAACAGCATTCTCAAAGACAGGCAAACTTATCTTGTGTCAGCCAGCAGAGACACCAAAAACCCCTCGCAATGCATCACCGCTCATTACTGATGACCCTTCTCATTCATCAGCGAGCCTCTCAACACGAATTACAATTCCCTCACTATTCACCGTTGGTGCTACATACCATATATTCATCCCCTTCTTTGGCAATTCCCGCTTATATATTCTTCATCCCCCGCCCAATCCATTACTTTCCCCCACAACAATCCACTTGCCACCGGAATACATCTTCTACCCATCCTCAATCCTTCTGTCGATCAGTATCATGTACCCCGATCTCTATATACATTTCTACCTGCTATCAAACTTAAATTCCGCATCCGACCAACAAGTGCTGGCGCCTAAGCTGTGAGAAAGCCGGGCAAATACATTACTTCGGATTCTTTCCACTGCCCAGCACCCACATTTCTTCACCGCCCCGTCTTTCCTATATGAAAAATTCATCGCTGCACATCTTTGTTAAATTAGGGCATCTTCTCAAGTACATACCTCTGTCGGCAGGAACACACATATCTCCACCAACACACTACTGCTGTGGGCCTCTCGTCTCCTCATCTCTCGACCACCATAGTCTGTAAGCATGCTAGTAATATACTAGGATTGAGGGAGTGAAATGCCTTCTTTGATGCCCTATTCTCTTCGGTGAGGTTTGGCGCAGAAAGACATGACCACGGGATGAGATAGCGGAATATCGAAAACTCTGGCTTTTGCTTACGACGAGATACTACACTCCAAAGCGGTTTTGCAGAGAGATTCCAAATTGCAAGCCTCTTCCTTTCACCCGAACTTTTGTTTAAGAGGTTATTTGGTGTTTGCCTGTCAAGCATAACGTTTTTTAATGAGATAGCTCTTCATATCATCAATACTGATATTCTCCGTACATGCCGTCGCATCTATTTTGAAACTCGTTCTGCTCCTGCTGCGCCATAAAAGCTATCACCCGGCGAGGTACCCTCATAGCAGCACAGAACAGCAAAGCGTTACCCCCTCAGATGACTTAAATTCATCCACAAGAGAATATGGACTACCTGGTTCAAAAAAAGGCTTTTTGAAGTTATCTAGCAAATCTGCATAAATGGTTTAGTACGCGACCTCTTCAGCTCAGCCACCAAATCTCGATCAAGAAGGCGGATTAATCACTTTCTACCTCAAAGGCCTGACAGATACTATTGCAGCCATGCGGGCACCTGGCCTCCTAACGGCCATGGGAGAGCAGCAAACCGTGCACATGTTCCACGACGACCACAGAACGAAGTTATCGAACTTCATCTTTTCGTAATTCTGTCCAGGAACACATGCTTGAAGAATGCCCTTGAAACTCCGTCAACTTACGGGAAACAATACAGTACAACTGGAATCGTTCGAAAGCTTACCTGACATCGGATCGTGGTAAGATCGTTCTGCGCCCATAGGCTTTGAAGAATTTTCAGAGTGGAGATGCCTGTGTGATAGACATTGAGTATATTGATTCCATTGGGACTGAGTCTTACTCAGTCTCTATAAAGCATTCTCTACGGCTCAATGGCGAATTTTTTAACTACAGGAGCGAATCTACCGTGTTACTACCCCAGGGACAATAAGAAGAGTACGGCGACCCATACAGGCACAACGTGTCAAGCACATTGTAGGAACAGCCAATGGAAATGTATAATGAACGCTTACGCCACGTTTTATTCCATCTGCTTCGAGAAGCGTTCAATCCGGTGCTGAGAAACGACTTTGGCACAAGTTGCATGCCGCAATCTGCACCAGTACCTTGTTCAGACGCAGTGGAAGCTTAGGGTGAACAGATTTTAGCCATGATTCTCGAGGGTTTACTGTTCTAGGTCAAAGTAAGCTTCACTATTCTCACTAGTTTTTCGTTACGAACCTTTACAAAATATAGTCTCTGAGACTACTCGGCATTAATTGCTGCAAGAAAATCTACTACGAAGCTCGGTTTCCTACTACAACCAGGTCAGTCCTTGTATCCTTCTCCAGCCTGAACTAGTGATCTTCAAAACTTGGATCAACTCAACATCGACAATCTCGGCAAGTCCTCACGCTGTTGAACATCCACGAGGTCAGTTGAAGAGCTAGAGGATGCGGTAAAGAGTGTTCGGAGAGACCAATATACTCTGTTTCTGTGTGTGAGGTGGTCGCACGTTCTTTCGCCAGACGACTTCTTGGGTTTAGATCAACTAACGGTGCATCATTGACATCAGACCCAGAACCAACTTGAAAGATCTGGTAGATCCTGCGGAAGTAAGCTGTTACCAACAACAATATGAGATGAAGGAGCTCTGTGAAGAAGTTGCTTATTCTCTTCGAGAACACCTGACTGCTCGGTTTTATCTTGTGAAAAAGATCATGGACCTTCCGCACCTACAAGATGTTTGGACGCAGCGTCTTTGACCTTTGCAACGTCCTTCAGTTAGCGCTTCAGCGGCGCAATGAAGAAAGCTCCTGACTCGTCGATATTTAGTGGAATCGAACTTGATGTCGAAGATGGGCATGCCTTAGGGCGCAAGGTCCATTTCAGACCTTACATCAACCGTTACAACGCATAACAGAAGATATTTCGCCACGCTTATGCTAAGCTGCCTAAAGAGTTCTCAGGTCTTAAATTCGCTAACAAGACGGGGCGTGACTGTGTGACGCAAACTAGTGAAGAGGACTTCATAACTGCCGTTGGTAATCCTACCAATCTCCGAACAAACGATACTCGCAACGGTCCAGTTCTAAAGCAAGGCTTTAATAGTTCCTTATACTTCTTTCCTAAACCCTTCCGCATATGAAGGCTATGGGTTTGAAAGAATCGTCACAATAACCATGCGTTAGCTTCTCATACCTGGAAAATAATCATTGATAATTTCTTAGATGCTATTGAAGACCTCACTCTCATGATACACTAGCCACTATCCTAAAGTATTATGGTCTTCTCTGTGTGGTACGGTCAGCGACTCACTTCGTCAAATTGTCAACTAGTAGCATCTTCAATTCGCGTTTACTCAATACTACGTTACTTTGCAGCTCATGGTCATATTTTCTTTTTCAATTTAGTCGAGACTTACAGATGAAGAAGAGATTAGATTGTAAAAATCTTGTGCAAAAGATGAATACTAGCGCTTCGAAATACTTAAGTATCCTTCTATACAGGGCGCTGAATCCACAGCCTTCAGAGTCTACTTCTTACCCCACGTCCGCAAGATTGATCAAAACAATCGCTCCTACTAACATGCTTCTATCGGAGCCGTGGGTAGGTGGGATTGTCAGTCAATTCTGCGCTCATAGACACCGCACATAACGTCGATTACTCCATCACTCTTTTCGTCACCTCAGCCTTCAAACGCTCTCTCAATGTATCGCGCGAGAAGCGGTTCGAGTCGATTAGACATTTATGAATAGACATGAAAATATATATGTATATGGCGGTCCTGACAAAGTAAATGCCTACAGAATCGTGGGCATTGATCCTGCCAAGAAAAACCTCTACTCTGGATGTCGCCTTGACGGGGAGGCTCACCACTGGCATTCAGAGCATAATGCACAATGTCAGAGAGAAAGTTGTGTTACCAATGAGTTTAGTATACAGCGGCCTCAGGGTTCCCTACGTCACCACAATCAAGGTCAGAGTTGGGGAGATCGACTGCAACAACCATGAAGGCCGCAATCGGTGATCGAAAGTCGAAGGAATATATGCACGCCACCATAAAAACTGCCTACAGGCCCGCCCTAATCGTTCTTTGTACCCGCTTCTTCAATCACTAATGGTCAACTTTCTTGTGTGATTCAAGAATACATCTACCATCAATGAAGACTATACCTATCGCAAGACTTGTTTTCTGCTGTTGCCGTTTTGATCCTCGCCTTCCATTTCAAAATCTACCTACAGTGCAAGAATAGAACACTACTTCATTTTCCTTCCTTCATTTGTGAAGGTCGTCGTCAAAATCGGTAACGTATTCGGAGTTTTCATAGAGGTCCACGACAGGGGACTATTGGTTCGAAAAATGGTTATGTTGAGCTGGTGTCGAAGAAGTCCATGAAGAGACTATAAGAGCAGAAGTCAGGGTTTTTGTGAGAGGGAATATCGAGAGGCGAAAGATCTGAAAGAAGGGAACGAAGGAATTCGAGGCTTGAAGTTGTCCCGTTTAATCACCATTTGCCCAGGGCCATTGGAACGGTATTCCACAAGAGTGTGAAATTCGAAGGAGGTTATTTGGGAGACGATATGGGGCTCGGAAAGGTACATACTCTTCGGTGTTTCTCTACGGATGAGCTCAGGCTGACAAGAGCTGATTTTCTAGCCCGTCACCAGTCTCCTTCACGTCTATATTGAATGTTGTCTGCACAAAGCCTGGGCCTCGATTGACAGATTGCGAACAGAAGACAGCGCAACCGCTTACACATCTGCTATCTCCACTTAAAACTCGTCAACGTGTGACGATATATTTCCGAGCCAAGACTAGCTGCCGCTTACTTGTCCTTGCGTCCAGCGGTCGCCGATATCGAATTTTGGATGCAAATTAGAACTTCGCTGCTCATTGTGCCATCTAATAACGTTTCAGACTGGGTAAATAGAATCATAAACTCTTCTGGTGAGGACAGTGAATCTTCAAAATTCGAACCATGAAAACCTGAGACTGGGCGGGCGACTCCTTGCGAAGATACTAGTCACGAATGACTATCTAGATCTTAGATTCACGATTAATGGTGGCCCACGGCGTGCCAGGAGATTTTCGCCAATACAATACGTCGCAGAGAAGAGTCAAGCTCGACATTATAATAAATATTAGCATATCAGTGATGGTATGAGCATTTTTGAATCATTTGGACAATATCCTTTAATTTGGTCAATAAAGCCGTATAGATGATGTTTTCGCACCGTCAAGAGTGTCAAGTTCGGGCCACCTATATCTTGCTTTGAAAGAATACTTACTTAGAGTTTCGTCTTCAAACCACCTCGAATTAGACAAAGCCTTGAGAACGGTTTTGGATGTGATTCTCCGTTCGTTCCACCGGCCCAAGGTTCATCTCTATTATTCAACAAAGATAGAGTCTCTGATTCATTCGTACCTTCAAAAAACAAACCTTACGATGAATTTTCATGATCAAAGCATCACACTCGAGGCTCTCACCACAGATACCAAGAACTTATCGACGACGTCAATAACGAAACTCATAAAATCTGTTTTATACTCCTTAGTAATGTTTCAGAGTGACAGCGAGCCAGACGAAAGCCAGCAGGCGGCCAAGAGATGGAGCAACTCTTGCTCAGGCGTCAGAAATAAATCGACATGGGTATAAGAGACAAAATACAATTATGGTCTCGAATCAACGACGAAATTCTCGATTACGCCGAGCTCTAAAATTGTTGCCGTACCATTGGGGACGAAGAGACAATACCATAGCATTGTTCTCCGCAACAAACATCTGAGTTGACCGTCTCAAAGCAATTTATTGTATGTGGGGAAATCCGCGACATTATCTATTTTCCGAATTTCGCCTGAAGCAGAGTCACAGAGAGATATAGAACCGGCCTACGATGCTTTGATCAAAGATGAATTTACAAGCAATTCGTCTGGTTTGACCCACCTAATTGTTTCTTAGATTATCATCGGGACTGCGAACGGGTTCCACAAGGTTCAGCGAACCCCTCAACCAACTAATGGGCGAAAGCTAGAATTCAGAGCCATGAATCGAATCAGGAATGGCCTAATGCTGGACTTATATACACTTGTTCTTTCTACACTTACTTGTGTGGCTAGCCTTACTGAACTACGTTTAAAGTGTAACGGCAATCGAAACACTGAGTACTACGGCCACGATTACTCCGACACCACTTGATAGCCACCCTCCATCGTGAGTTATCCAAGACGATGCTTCTATCCCTGGAAATTACGGGTTGACCAGGGTCATCTCAGAGAACATTGACATCAACTCACTAACGACTCAATCAATAAAAACATTGAAAAATGGATTCAACAACTGACCCTGCTCTTTCTAACCCAGCTGAACCTGATATCACTCCTGCAAATGTCTGCACATGTTGATACATCAAATGAACTGCTTGAAGCAGAAAAGAAAAAGGATGAGTTTCTCATCAGAGCTGAAATGCGTTGTAAAGAACCAAACTGTCTTCGTAAAACTTTCAAGCCTTCAGAAGTTGCAGTCATATCAGTATAGCGCGATATAAATCTTCATTACAGTTGAACAGAGAAAATTCTCAATGAAATTATACATACAACTTTGTATTATTCAATATTCAACTTTATTAGTCTGTACAGAATTGAAAGCATGAATACATTTCTCGGAGCATGGCATTCTGCTACAAAGTCGTGCGAAGAAATTTCATCAAGACATGTATGCTTGCAAGTCTTGTCAGAGAAATGTAGACATTTTTTGAAGCTGCAGATCTATTGTGGCTAAGGCGCGACATACCGAGCATGGGCACAATCATAATTTACGGCACCGGATTCGAAGATAGTTTTCAACCAGAATGTGCTACTATCCGGTTCTGCTATTATCGTGGGATCAGAAGAACCCCTATATTGTGCTTTCTCAGGTATCTAAGAGTTTCTCCTCAACAAGTCAGATATTACATTGCTTTATCCAACAGTTTGGTTATTTATAAGATGTCAATTCGTTGCCGTTTTGAGTGGGAAGAATCATTGCTAAAGGCTTTGTACGAGGGATAAATTGCAACAGATGTCTGATGTAGTCCGGAGGTCCTTTGAGAATAGAAGAAAACTGATTGTGTGGAAACTCGCTGAAATAACATCTCTTTGCTCCGATAGACATGTCATAGAACATATCGTGGCACAGCCGATCAGCAAGACTTGACTCATTGGACGATTCGAGCTCTGAAAAGTTCGTGGAATGATTCTTGCCACGGTACATTACCGGAAGGGGGATTCCCACTATGGCTTCCACTATGGCTCATATTCAACAACAGAAAGCTTGAAGCTTTCCTAAAGATATCATTAAGATTTTTTACTTTTTTATTGGAGACAGCGATTCGCTGTTCTCGGTTTATTCGGTTCTTCGTGTAAGAAGAATGACGTTTCATCGCTGATTAGAATCGCTGATTAAGAACACTACTAAAGACATAAACTAACTTTATGATTCAAAGACTGAAGATAACCGTAACCTAGGTTCTCAAAATCAATGTTAATCTGACAGATATCTATCAATCGCGAGATTCCGCTTCAACAATGCACTTCGACCAAGACTACGTACCAATGCGGAAAACAGGGCAAGACTATGAGTGATATAAGACATTTCACAAATATTTGAGTGATATTCTTTTATGCCTCGCTTGAAAACACGAGGAGAAAGAATGAAGTTTCAAGATAGTGATGACTGGACTACTAGCTGATGCTAACTTTACACATGCTGATACTAATGTGCTGAATCGAAACTCGGATCTCATCTGACTTTTTGCCAGCTAGGTTTCTTCTAAACTTGAATTTATTTTTCAAGAACCAGCATTCTTTTCAAGTTCAGATTCAATCTTCAATCATTACACAGCTTTTCTATCTTGCTTCACTATCAAAATGAAAAATGGCATTGCCGCAGGCATGAATCTTACAGACGCAGTACTAGTGTTTTAGTTTTGCATGCTTCTTCTGCAGAAAGCCGGTCCGGAAACACTGCTGAGTGCCGCGAGAGATGCTCAAAACTTCGAGTTGGGATAAGAGATGTTAGCATCATAGTCGAGTCGTCAGATGATGAGTCGCGGATCATTGAAGCAAATGACTTCTCTCATATGAAGGTGGTTGGCACTGACAACAGAATCAACAGTATGGGTAACAACATCATATTTGAAGTGAATTCGCGAGACCGTGAGTATTTCCAGGTCTTGATGCCTGACTCGACGCGCCCCGACGCCTTTAGACGTCTGCCGGCCGAGTATGACAACTTGGTTCCTCGCGCTGATATGATTAATGATCTTCGAAATGCTGAACAGATAGAATTCATGATGACATTGTCGACAAGAGATCAGTTCATGTGATGATTCATGCACAAGCAGGCGCAGAGAAACGCCTGATTTTTTCTCATTTAGTTTAGTTAACTCTTTGACTCAATCAAAATCTTCGAGACTCGATAATGCTTGAAAGCGTGTATTTCTTTAAGTCGTGATTATAAAGCTATGCTGTTTCTTAAATTATACTTGAAATAGTATTTGTTAGGCAAGAGACGTCGTACTGACTCAAGACAAATGAGTTACTGACACGTAACAGATCTTTCTCGTCGTCGTCGCTGTTTCATCACTGCTTCAGCAACAAGATGACAAGACTTGGATTCTAATGAGAAAGTCTGAAGTACATCTCTCAAACTCAGAGATCAATCTAAAGACAAGCAAGAAAAAGACGACGGCATAAAAACAAGAGATCAAGGGGAAAAAAGTCTCGCATTTCAAGTTCATCAGATACAAATTCAAAAGCTTTGATTTACATTATTTCAAATATTTCAACGTGTTTATTTCTACATAGAGTCGTTCGATGATGAGTCGCGAATCACGAAGGCAAATGATTTCTTCAATATGAAGGTGGTCGACATGAACAACAGAATTAACAATATGGGCAACAACATCGGGTGAGCTTGAAACAACGGACGACAGAAGACCGCTTGGATAAAGGATTACACACTCAGACTTTTCCTTTGAGTCTGCTTTGATGATCAATCTTTCAGCCTGTTTATCGCAATGAAACGATCTCTGGCTTGCAAACAAATTCGAATTCCGAGATACTTTCAAGAGCCAGGTCGAGGCTAAAAAGTAACTCGAGTACAGGAGGTAGAGAACTCTGACCGACCTATCTTTCACGGAACGAAAGAGAACTACTAGGCGTGTCTTAGATTTTATGAAACCTATGGTGCCAGAAAAGATCGCGCCCAGGGTACTGCGTTACTAAAGGATGAGCAGAACATAGTAGAGCCGATATTTTACGAATGCAGTGGCTCACAAAAATATCTATGTCAGATCTATTAATATGAACCGTACATCCGCAAGGAAGGACGATGCGTTCTTTGTAACCAATGGCTGAAATGTTGTGATACATACCTGCATTAGAGTAGGTTATTGCGACGACGTGCACATCAAGCCTCAAGAGCAGATGAAAGAATCTCTCAAACACCTGACTACATGGTACCGAATCGAGTTCTCCAAGAAGCCTTTACACCCAAAGACCTCGACAGAAGTGAGCTGCCGAACAGGAAATATTAAACGTATTTCCAAGAATATCAACGTTCATAACTGAGTCACCCAGTTCGAAAAGTATGTTACTCGCAATTATCTCGTAATAGAAGTGATGTTGTGAATAGACCAAAATTTCGCCATCGAAAAGACCTGCGGGTCTGATATTCAACAACTAAAAGAATCAGAAGATTGCTTATAGACGTTACAAATTTCAAGAAAGACCGGTCACTAAGATTCAGACGCATCGAAGACATAAAAAAGCAGCGAAGCGGCACATCATTTTATCAATTACAGATACTCTAATTACTTCACTGTATAAACCAAGATTAGAGATCTGAAACGAGCGAAGAATTCTGTCATATTATAAGAAATAGATAATGCGTTATGATGATCATAAAACCGGAATCCGTTTTCGCGGATGATAAGAGACGGAATATACAAACAGAAGCGTCTTGGTTTTAAAAGACATCTGACAGACGAAGACTGCTTACCTCGAGACTCTGCTCCGTGTCCCCTCTGAAATCTGTCGAACATATCATTGATTTCATGGCGAAAAGTCGATAAAGGACACTCAATCTAAGCTATCGCCACAGGAGTTGAAGAAAACTCGTCAACATGTATTTCACTGAGGCGGAAAGATAGATGAACTATTTATTTCATCAGATGAAAAACTGCTTTGAAAGAGAATAAAACATCAGATTGATGCAAAGTGAAAACCGACGGAACGTCTAGATTCGTCGGCAACTTCTTTCTTTACGCTGTCACAGTCATCAAGAATCTTCACGTCAATCTCTTTTAACACTACTAATCAGTTCACGTCCATAAATTCTTCAAAATCGTCGCATCTACGTCTTCTGCTGCCCTTGCATTCTTCTATCTTGATTGCTTCAGCATCTTTGAAAATGACTGAATACGACGCGCAAAAGCTTGCGCTTACACTGAAACTGAACGTTGACAACGAAGAAGTGCTTCTGCAATTCAGTTTGAAAACAGAAATGAGAAGTATCGTTGCTGACTGTAAAGAGACTATTATTGTCACAGCAGTCAAAAGCGTAAGATCAGAAATTCAACAACCTCACTATCAAACAGCTGAAAGTTCTTGAGAAAAGAGAGAAAGTAAAGTACGTCGGCGTTTGGCCCGCAGAATTGATGTTGCTAAAACAGCTCTCAGCAACATCGTGGGCTGATTTCTGGCGTGGGGCCGGTCCCGGGCCGACCAGAAGCCACACTAGCATATTTGACCGAATTTTGCTTGAAATATTTTGCCCAAGGTAGCTACCAACTCAGCTACCTACTCGTTCGCCTACTCGCCAGACTACTTGCTTCATACATGCTTCATAGCACATGCTAACTAGCTCAATAGAACGCACCCTTCATGGCTCGATACCGAACTTCCTACCAAACTCCCTACCAAATTCCCTACCGGACTTCCTACCAAACTTCCTACCAAATTCCCTACCAAACTCCCTACCAAACTCCCTACCAAACTCCCTACCAAATTCCCTACCAAATTCCCTACCAAACTCCCTACCAAACACCCTTCATAATTTCCTACCGAACACCCTCCATGGTTCCCTACTAAGCACCCTACATAGTCAACAATTCGTTTAAATAAATGGTTAGATAACTAGTTAGATAATGAATTAATTGATTTATTTAATGATTTATCTAACAATGTTGCTAATGTAGCTATTTGAGCTCGCAGCAACTGAAGTTGCTAAAGTGACTCGAGAAAGATTTGATCGACTACGACGTCACATGAACATATCTTTTGCGACCCTCTGATCACGACATGCGCACATCGACCTCACACGACCTCTGTGACTTTTAGCCACCAAAAGTCATCGACGTCTAGTTTTTCAAAATGTCGACGTATTACTGTATTATGAATGTATCGAAATTAAATAGAATTTTTCAGCTGAAAAGCTTTAAGAATTCTTGTCAAGATCTTGTGACTGTCAACTGAAGCGTACCTTATTGTTCTTTGTTCCATTATTGAACGCACCATCCACACCATCACTCCAGGATCTAAGATGGCTACAAGTGTTCTTCCTCAGTCACAAAGAGGTAGGTTCAGTGTTCAAATAAGCTTGCTCGGTCTGATCACGAGGACTCAGAAGCATTAGACACCGCGGCTGCCAAACCTGACCAAGCCCAACTTCACAACCTCGCTAAAGAAGCTGCTCGATCGGAGAGCATCGCCGCACTCAAATATGCCGTATCGCTTAGCGCGCAACCTTCGCAGATGATCATTCCCGCCCTGTCAGTCGACAATCCTGACGTCCTTGCCTGTCTCCTCGACGCCGGTCTCGACATCAATTATCGCATCCCGGGCTACACCGGTACCCCGCTCACCGGCGCCTCCGCCTTCGCCAAGGTCGAGCTGATCAAATCTCTACTCGCGCGTGGTGCTGACCGGAACTTGGAGAATTGCGGCTGGGGACAGTTTCACCTCAAGCCGCTTGCTGCTGCCGCACAAGGGATGGTCAGGGACGAAGACGCGGCGGAGGCAATGAAGGTTCTGTTGGATGGGGGAGGGAGATGGGAGGGCAGTGCGGCTCTGCAGCTTGCGGCCAAAGCGGGTAAAGTGGAGTGTGTGAAGTTGCTGGTCGGGCGCGGAGCGGCGCGGAGCGGATGTGGATGAGATTGTGACAAGAGTGGAGGGAAAGAGTGCATTGAGACTGGCCAAGGAGAGTGGTTGCGAAGAGGTTGTGAGGATCTTGAACGCGCAGGGAGCAAAGGAGTAGGGCACGTCAGCTAGGTCAAGGAGATCAAACTTGTTTCATACTCTATTAGGCGACCATGCCAAATTATATCGCCGTTTCCTACTAGACATGTACCTACCATAGATGCGTACAAACCAGGAATGGCCAGTCACTTGGCTAGATGTATGCACACGACCTCTCCCTATTCCGCTTACTACGCATTCCAAGTACATCTTCTCCCGCCATTGCCTCAGCCTTCTAGTAAATTATCGTCTAGGATCCCGAGCCAGGTTTTGAGGGGCGTATAGAATGAAGGGGCCTTCTGTTGACGTCTTGAAGCTCTATGACCGTGAAGAAAAGGATGAGTGTTAACAGGAAGAGGGTGTTGTCCTGCTCAAAAACGTCCTTATCGAGACGAAGGATTATGAAGTCTCATCGCCCTGGGCAATTGTTCCGAGGGTGGAGCGTTTGAGGGAGAAGACCGAGATGATATTCGAGTCGGTCGTACACAGTACTTGTTAGGAATCAGGCTGGGGTTTTCCCTCCACCTCAGTAGTTGGCGTAATGAGAAGTATAGGTCTCATTATGGTCCAGTCCCGTCCAGTCCGGTACAGTCAACGTCAAACGAGCTCACAGTCGTGATATTCCAACAGTATCCATTAATGATTAGTCTCCTCTCCATAAGGGCCGGTCAATCTCGAACAGCACGAATACTGCGTCTCACGTCGATTCACCCGGTGCGAGTGATATAGCGACAATTGCTGCTCCCAACCTAATCGTTTAGCTTGCATCAAGGCTATTGGCAGTTCACCCTCTAGCACCCTAATCAGCGACTTGCCCAGCAGCCTTGCCAGCATAGCTGCCATATCCACACTAGACCGGGGTAGCGAAGTCCTTGGAGCCTGTGGTAACATCGAGACTATGGCTAGTAACTGCTCTAGGAAAACTCCTTCTCTCACCGACGCAGCAATGACAGATTAGGCGAAATGTCTCTGCTTTGATAGAAATAGACAATTTGATCCGAACCCATTCGATGATAACGCGAGCTCTTGCTACAATTCGATGACGTCCTCAAAGACTGTTCAGAGTTTCTTGTAAGTTGACCTTGCGTATGATCTTACAGATATCTTATATTATCGGGCACCAGCTTCGTCTGAACTATACATATATATTCATATTTTGTTTGGGCAAACTCGGCGCTCCCTAGCAGCCTCCAAGGCTAAATTTTGCCCTAGTAGCAGCCATGAGTTGCCAAGCACTCCCTCTATCTATGCTTCTCATTATACTGCCGGCTGCATCAGCTTTTCGATAAATCAGCTCAAGACATCGGATATCACTCACTTCTAGGCAAGTTCAGCTGAGACCGCTTATATAGAGGTCAGAAGATAACAGCCAAAGACCAGTTGGGTAGGTCCCAGAGCCTTGACGCCCGTACTGTGACAACGGTCGCGTTGCGGAACTGTGGAGCGGTTACTTGGAATGGTCGCGTATTGATGTACAGGAAGAGGGGCTTTGACAATTGGTCTAGAAGATAGAGAGAGTGGTAGCGTACTTTATAACTTTACATATGAAACGTTTTGAGTTCTTTTGCGGAAAGATATGCAATAGGGGGTCAGCCGTCGCTCGGTTGTTGACCACGATTATACAGCGGCTCACACCATGCACGCTCATAGACTTCAACGCATACCGGTGCCCAGTCGTCGTAGTCCCAATCGTCCATCCAGCTGTGGCATAATTCTCCGCCACTGAATTCGTTCCAATCTTTTCAAGTTCGAGTTTCTGCCATGACCGAAATGCAGGTCTCACTCAGTCGCACTTGATATTGTACGTGGTAATTCGAGATCCACGATCCAAGGCTTGTTTACAGGGTGGTTCTTCTCGTCCATAATAGCAGCGTTGACCATGAGCGATTGTTGCCCACGAACTATCGGAGCGTATATCGGCTCCGGGTATGCATTACCGGAATTTTCCTGGTCCTGAGAGCTTCCATAAGAACTCAATCGACTCTCTTTAGATTCCCAGTCCACAATTTGCACACCATTTCCCTCGTGAATATGTCCAAAGCAATGCATTCGTGGTCTCACTCTCCGTAAAACTTGAAGGAGATTCTCGCATCCTGCGTTGCCTTGCGGACACTCATCGAGTATGCCTTTGGGCGGCCCATGAGTCATGATGATGTCGACATCACTCGGAATGGGATGCTTTGCGATTGATTTGACTCCATCAGCTACTTGATGCGCTTCATTGAACCTGTCTTGGTCACGTTCGTACGCGAAAGCCCAGTCACAAAACGCCGGCGAGTGTGGGGAGGCGTAAATTGTAAAAGACGCTCCATTTTTCAAGTCGAAGGTGTAAGTGCCTTCGTCCAGATATAAGACGCCAGCCTCTGCTGCAAGAGGTCCTCTCATAACAGCGAGGGCACGAGAATGATCTTCCGGCTCGTCATCTTTGTCTAGATGTGTATCCCAATATTGCTTGTCCAGGTCCAAATCATGATTACCGGCTATTACAAGCTTCAATTCCGCATCGAAAGCGCCGAGCATTTTCAGGGCCTTTTTGTAGGACGATGAGCCGCCACAATGGGTAAGATCGCCACAGTGGAGCACCACATCGACTTTTGGTACGGGTAAATGAAGTGGCACAGAATTTGCGGTATTGTTTTCGAACTCGAAATTGTGTGTATCTGATATGACTAAGAAACGTGTCGGCCGCGTAGATGGAGTTGGTCCAGGCATGATTCTTCCTGCAGAAGACTCAGCAAGATATTGGAGGCAACTTCGGAGATCAGCAGTATGGCGATACAAAAGACGTTTCGAGTAAGAGAAAGACGATGGATCAGATATATGTAGGAATGCTAAAGATACAGCCTCTGTAAGTATGATAGAATTTATGCAGCCGAATCACACGGGTAAAACCCATACAAATTCACTCGAAAGAAATACCTTACTAACCAAGTTTCCCAGCTGTTGATAGATGACTCTAACCCCTGGCTTCAACTCGCTTGTAATTGATCTAGACTAATTCCAGAATACGTGACTCATCCGCGTCCATCAAAATACTGAAGTATAAAAGGCTCTCATGACTTTCTTGTTGCGCTGAGACTAATGAGCTAGACCCTCTTCAGCTTCGAACGTTCGTTGTGCGGCTATTGAAATCTTCGTAACTTTCCTAATTGCGATAAGAATTGTGAGTATGTAAAGGGAAAATTTCAAGGCATTGAAACATCTGATGGGGGAATTTGCCGACAGGAAAAAGGCCGTCAAGCCTAAGGTGCTTTACCCTTTGTTACTTGGTCGCTTGCAGGTAAACTTGCTCGAGTGCCCTTCGCTAGAAGGGTTTAAATCGCTATTACTCCTCATCAACATCGCAGAAATAGCAGAAGCACTAAGTCAGCAAGCATGAGCTGGATTTTTCAGCACAACCTACCCCATAGCATTAATATGAACAGCCTGCTATATTGATGGGTGAGGGTAATTTTGCTCGATGAAACACTCGTTTAGTATGTGCCCTAATGCGGTTTAGGGCTTGAAGGCTCTGGTTCTAAATCTCATCCATGATGATCTAATTTGCTAGTTGCGCACGTGATTTCTAAAGTAATCAAGTTTCGGTTGCAAAACCTCGATAATAATATTAATTATACCCTCCACAGGTACCACAGCTGCCGTTTCTTACTGAAGGTCGAACAGCTGCACTAATCGCCGTCATACCTTGATATACTTATCCGCTCAATGAGCATCTCAACAGCTCATATTAATATAACCCTCATCTGTCGCAACATGACTGCAAAGCTGCTAACGCTCTTTCGTCGACCAGTTTTCCAGTATTCTGAGTACTCACATGTTTCTGAAATACTCGAAAGAGCCCAAAGCCATGCCCAATTTCTTTGATCACGAAATCGCAATGAAGATAATTGGCGATAACACCTCTAGATATGGAGCCAGCGAGCGTCTTCAACCATCTTTTCAACACAGATTATGACCTCGACTATCGAAAACCGATGAATGACAGACATGAGGGCTTCGAAGGTTGACATGGAGTATGTCATCTCAAGCCTGATGCGAAAGCGAAGAACCAGGGAAGATTGCATTCAGACAGTTATTCTTTCAGTTGAGGTATTCGTACACAGGGCTTCACTGCCTGTTGTTGTTTGTCGGCGGCCTACTCAATCAACTACTCTTCCATTTCTCCGACTAGAGAGTCAAGCTTGCGCTGCTGACCCTTCTCTTGCGAAAATTCGGTTGTTCTGTTTCGACCTATCGGCCTCTCGTTGCTTCTCTCAGATTGAGGGAGAGATATACAAATCCATATGGTCCCCAACCAATGTAGCCTATGAGACTGTTAGGACGTTGAGTATCATAGAGTGCACATGGCAAGTGCAAATAATGTGAACAACGATCTCAAAGCATACATAGAGTTCTGAAACCTACCTCTCAGCGACGGACTCCCAATGATCGGATGAGTTCTAACCGCCACTTCCCCCCGGACCGGTATCAGCTGTCCCTGTAGAATCGTGGCCAAACAAAGAAGAAAAGAGACCATCATCAATGCTCGCTCGCGATTTGGTACGGGACTTTTTATTCCGACATGGAGTATTGAGAGCCTAGATAAAGGTGTAATACAGTTGATTGTTTGTCTGAAGAGTTGGACGGCCAAGAAAGAAGGACAGTTGGTCGAGGGTCGTCAAATGAAAAACTGAGGGGTTCGTCAAAATGTACCTTTGATTGGGGAGGTGGAGATGGGGATAGATCTACAATCTTGGTACTCCAACCTTTAAAAGATACCGTTACGGATGTACTCCTACCTTCAAGCACCTCCGAGGCTCTGTTCCTTCCCCAAGCCGAAGATTCAACACTAAGGACGGGTCCACCAAACACCTCCTATTTAATTAGGTGCTTATACTTCTAGAACCTAGCGAATTGTGGTTATAATGTCCGTCTCCTCACAAGGTCCGTTACATTTGTTTATGCGGACGCGTTAAGAACGAAAAAGTAGCTAAGTATTGCTAGGGCTTGAAGTTGCTGCGATCTTTCTTGAATACTGGCATAAGTTGTCCAGGGTTTTGTGGATCCCAGTATTGAACTTCTGTACCGTATTCCATAAGAACTATAGCTTCAGATTTGGTTATATGTCTCTCCGTTGTATATTTTGTATACAGCACTAAGACATTCAATCCGAGTACGCTACTACTCGTAGCACCTCTGGATATCATCACCCGTGACTAAGCCGGCGGTTTCACCGTCATATCGATGAAAGATCTTTTCCCCAGCCGTGTTTGATATTGGTGATAGGATTCTCCCATCCATCGTGCTTTAAACGAGCACCTTTTGTGCCTGACCCCATCTAACTGCCACGCTCAATCATAGCCAAAGTCGGGCTAAACGTTCCTAGTCCGAAGAACAATCCAAAATCAGCCACAATGTATTTCTTTGTCACAAGGGGCTACGGAACCCGTGAAGAATTCGATCCAGGTGGGGTAGAAAAGGCAATGTCTGATATTACTTAGGTGATAAAATTTGTTGAGTTCAAACGGATCAGTGAGGACTGGAGACGTATGAGAGGGATTATGCTAGAGATAGTGGTGATGGTTGGTTGTGTAGATGGGGTGAAGTAAGAGTGTAGTGGATGGTGATGAGAGTGCTCTCTGGTCGGAGGGTTGGTCGGTTTGCTTTGGTGTAGATTATGTGGTTGATGAAACATGTTAGAGACTGGGCAAAGACGAAGACAAGACAAAGAAATGACGAAGTCCCGAGGACAGAACCTCAATTTCAGCACTCACGTTTCTCTAAAGGCGCTTCCAAGTATGACAAGGCTTCGTCGCCTCTTCCATGCACAGCCACCTTAGGGATATAAACGCACTGGTGCGATTTACGATCAATATTGGTGGGAATATCACAGGTTGGACGAGGCACTTCTGAGCGACGATTGCGGGGGCTGTGAAATTGTAGTTCGATACGAATTTCAAAAGAGATGTTGATTCGACCCCAGCTTGCCCAGGAGATTATATATAGAGCTTACGAGGACCGTTCTCGTTTCAAATCCACAGGCGGCGTTAAACGAAATAGAGATGAATGTAGCCTTCTAAGCATGCGAGGAACGAGAAATACGAAACTGGATAGATATAGTATCAAAGGGTATTTGAGATAGCTTCATGATGCTATAAATTCATGCATTTATTGAAACAGTACAACATGAAACGATGTGATAAAGTGTAAAAGAACAGAAGACAGTTGAAGTTATTGACATATCTTAACCGTGCATTACATCCGGATCGTCCTGGAATCGACAGCGTGGTTCTCCACAAAAACACTCTTGCTGACCTTTGAAATAGTCGTCACCGTAGTCCACGGTGACCTCTTCGAATATTTCAATATCCCTTTCTGCCACGACCATGACTCTATATCTCCCGCCAATGGCCACGGTCACGAATTTCGTGTTCGCCTCGCAAGAGTGACTCATATAGCGCGTCCAATTGCCCATATATTTGGAACTAATCAAGGCAAAAGGTTCGGAATGTCCAGGACGCGTGAACAAGAAAGCATACACATAGTCCACGTACCTCTGATCGCGTGTATTCTTAGGAACGATTTGGCCGACGTATTCAGCAAGAACATCGTCTTGATGAATCTGCTGCAATGCTCGAATACCGACACCTTTTCGGTAATATCTTTTCAATTCAACAAGAGGTTGTGTGACATTATCGCAGTTGTAAGGCTCACAACTGCAAGAGTCAAGCTGACAAATTTCGCAGCTTTGTGGGGCCTTGGCGATTGTAGGATCTGATGGATAAGGAATGTCATACGGCCACTCAACCGGCATTGGGACTTGGAAGAAGACAGAGTGGTGGAAATAGTTGTTCTTGATGTCGATTCTTGGTCGAGTTCCATCCATCGTGCGCTCAAGCCCGTCAAATGCCTCGGGGACAATGCATCCGTGCGGTGACAAAGCTGTGTCCGGCGGCACTCTCTCCCCTAAGTTTTTGCATATTAGGAATTCATATTCTTCGCGTTTTGTCAGTGCTGTTTTCCAGTCCAGCTCTCGCGCTTTGGCAAAGACTTCGAGACTATTGAAATTGTCAGCAACGCACTTGCATAATAGGTTCCACAGGTGTTCGTCGAGCTGACGAGCGTCGTTGCGGAACGATGCAGAATTTGCCAAGATGCTGAGCATCATCCAGCCATTTTGGGTGACAAACTCTCCGTATCGTCGACATCGGCGCCCTTCAAAAAAGACGAATTTCTTAGATTCTCGGTAAGTATCTGCAGGAGTTGTCGACGCACGCTCTATCGCAGTCTGCAAATCATGATAGATAGTATGATGGGGGACAGTGTGCCAGGTGAGTGCATACCCTGTAGATTTCTTAGCAATGAGGGCAACGGAGCGAGAAGCTTGGACTAACCAATGACTTGATTCCGTGCAGCCTGGTCAAGTAAGAGACGTGAACCTACCCAATGTGTACTTCCTTCCGGTTTGTCCTCCACAATATCCTCCAAACTCCATTGTGGTACCAATTTAGAAGTTACATCATTTTCTCTGGTTGCCGAAGCAGCGTGAATGTCCTTGTATATTTCACCCATGCGCTGATTAACAGCACCGGCGCAAGGGTTGCCTGAGCCGACTGGCGTGCCCAGGTCGTGTGCCGCATCGACCACAGCCTGGCAAAGGTCGATAAACCGTTTTTGCTTCATAGCCGGGGTAGCTTTGGTAAGGCGTTGAGAGGTTCTGCGTGGTTTACTTACACCAGATCTTAATGTCAGCGAGGTAGTGCTGTATCTCTCGTTACTGGGGCTGGGGATTCGTTCCGTTCGCTGCTCTTCCTCATTTGTAGGCTCATTGCCGTTCTTCCAAAACTCATCCCAATAACCCATGAAGAATACAAGAATCAAAAAATTTGAATGACAGTGAAGAAGTTATGATATTGAGATTTGAATTTACTTATTGGTATGATATGGTGGGTTTTTTTTCGAACCATCTCAACCAGTCCAGACTACCGAGATATAGATCTCAATAGATTGTCTTGCATAAAGAGAGTTGAGCTTGAGGACGAGATAAAGATTGGATAATGAAATACTACGATTCCCTTTGTCCGATGTCTATATCTCTTTGACCACACGAAAGATGCGACACAATGGTGCATTATGTTAGTCTCGTTCCTTTGACGCTCAAGTCGCTCTCGTAATCGCTGAGGGTCGGCTGCAAGATTGAGCAAGTACCAACGGCATGGCAGAGATGATTCAATGCAGCACCTCGTGCAGGCAGGACAGAGGTTCTACGAAGCGCCGACACCTCTGGAAGGTAAAGCATCGTAATACCTTGATATTGAGGGATGCGGATACTGTTAATATCACCTAGGTTACTCTCCTGAGTCGAGAGAGTAAAGAGACGTTTGTCGGCGAAAACGTCTTCGTAAAAAGAATCCGTTCAGCCTTACAGCCCTATTCTACTTAGAATACTGGCTCAGCCGAACTTCGTCATTGCTTTGCCGAGGTGGACCGGACTTTACGAAGAACTTCCCCTCGCCCATGAAATATCCCTTTTGCAAAATGCTCGAGACGTGATGCTCATCTACACTTCAAATTGATGCGGAAATAAGGTCCATAGCTAATTGATAGAGATGTCCTCATTGCTCAGATCTGTTAATCGTGTAGCGACGAGAAGCCTACTGCAGACGTCGGCTGTTCGTTGCTCGCCTCGGAGACATCCACTACAAGCACCTTTGCTTGCCTCTTTCCGGTCAAGCTCTTGGAGACAATTTCCAGCAGCGGTGTTGTTTTCTACAATGCCCACCCTCAATGCCGCTACTGGCGTGGCGGGCGCTGCAGTTGGCGGTGGAAGAGAGTATGATCCTGAAATCAAGGACATGGCGAGCTATGTTCACAATTACAAAATCGATTCTGATCTAGCTGTGAGCTATCCCTGCCATTTGATCTTTCAGACCTGATTTGAAGGTCAGATGGAAACCGCGAGATATGTCTTTCTAGATACCATAGGCTGCGGCCTAGAAGCCCTTCGTTTCAAGGAATGTACGAAGCTCCTGGGACCAGTTGTGGAGGGTACGGTTGTGCCCAACGGTACTCGTGTTCCGGGCACGCCTTATGTGCTAGATCCAGTCAATGGTGCTTTCAACATCGGGGCCATGATCAGATGGCTGGATTACAACGATTGTTGGCTGGCAGCAGAATGGGGTCACCCTTCGGACAATCTTGGAGGTATCCTAGCAGTTGCTGATTGGATTTCAAGAACAAACCGAGCCGGCGGGCTTGTAGGCAATGGGACGGTGATCAAGATCAAGGAGGTCCTGGAGGCGATGATTAAAGCGCATGAGATTCAAGGTTGCTTGGCTCTGGAGAACTCTTTCAACAAAGTCGGGTTAGACCACGTGGTTTTGGTCAAGGTTGCTACAGCTGCTGTGGTATCGAAAATGCTTGGAATGTCGGAAAGGCAGACAGCGGACGCCATATCACAGGCGTGGGTCGATGGTCAAAGCTTGCGAACATACAGGCATTCGCCAAACACCATGTCTAGAAAATCTTGGGCGGCTGGCGATGCTTGTCAAAGAGCAGTGAACTTGGTACTCAAGGTGCAGAGAGGGGAACAGGGCGTCCCCACGGTGCTTTCAGCGCCTGTCTGGGGTTTCTACGATGTGCTTTTTAAAGGAAAGAAGTTTGAATTCCAAAGACCCTACGGAAGCTACGTGATGGAGAATGTCCTTTTCAAGGTCTCATATCCAGGTCAATTATCTCTACGGCTTCGCATAAAGGACGACTAACATTGTGATTAGCCGAATTCCATTCCCAAACCGCCATTGAAGCCGCAAAACACATCTACGCAGACCTCGAAAAGCGAGGCAAATCCGCCAAAGACATCAAATCCGTCACCATCCGCACCCACGAAGCGTGCATTCGCATCATTGACAAACAACACAAACCCATGGACAACTTTGCCGACCGCGACCATTGTATCCAGGTACACCTTTTCCTCTCCCTCTTAATCCAACCCTAATCTACCCTTTAGTACATGGTCGCCACCATGCTCGTCTTCAACCGCCTCCACGCCACCGACTACACCGACGGCTCCCCTGCCGCCACCTCCTCCCTCGTCGAATCCCTCCGCCGCCGCATCTCCTGCATCGAAGACCCCCTCTTCACCAAATCCTACCACGACCCCTCCACTCGCTCCATCCCCAACGCCCTAACCGTCACCCTGCACGATGGCGAAGTACTACAGGAGACGGTCGTGGAGGCGCCCCTGGGCCACAGGCAGAGAAGGGAGGAAGCGAAGCCGGAGATAATGAACAAGTATGAGAGACATTTGGGGCCGCATTTTACAGAGGAGAAGGTCAAGGAGTTTGTGGCGTTGGGGATGGAGAGGGGGAGGTTGGAGGCGATGGCGGTGGATGAGTACATGGATTTGTATGCCAAGGAGAGCATGAAGTGGTGAGTGCGGGATTTGTAGCTGTAGATTTGCGAGTATATAATGCAACCACCCCAACATCTCATCACAGAATTAGATATCATACTTAAAATAGCATCACTACCACTATCCCACCAACCCCACCCATCTCTCAACCCATCCCTCATCTCACCCCACCAACCCATCAACCCACCACAACCAAAAAACCAATCAATCATCTATCTATCACTTAAAACCCCCCATCTAACATAAATTTAAATATAAAAAAACACATACACATTCCAAATAAATTAAAAAAAACCGCAAAATTAGTATCCCAAACCCCCACAGAAAAACTTTCATATACTATTAATCCAGCTTAACATTGCCAAACCCAAAGAAATATCATGTCGGGCAGGTTAGTTGTTCTGTCTTTGTTTTTTTTGTTTTTTGTTTTTTGTTTCTTTCATTTTTGGGGGGGAAAGGTGCGTGGATGGATGTTTGGAGGTGTGAGGAGTGGGAGGTGGGGAGTGTGGTGGTGGGAAGTGGGAGGTGGGAGGTGGGAGGTGATGGTGATGGTGATGGTGATGGTAATGGTAATAGTAATAGCAACACTACTCCCTCAAAACCCATTCATACTCATCCTCACAACTCTCTTCCACCTCTCCTCTTCTTTCCTTCTCTTCTCCCTCGCTAGTATTGCACTTTCCACACTTCCACTGTTCCACATCCACACTTCCTCAACCCTAAAAACCACCTTTTCTTTTCTTTTCTTTTCATTCTTTCTTTCATTCTTTCATTCTTTCATTCTTTCTTTGATCGAATGGATTGAATGAATTTTTGTGAAATTTTGAAATTGAGAGATTTAGTGAGATTCTTAGTGGGGGATTTAGTGAGAGATTTAGGGATGGGTTTTAGGGATGGTTTAGGAGGGGGTTGGGGAAGGGTTTTGAGGGAAGTGTTTAGGAAGGGGAAGGTTTGGGAGGGAGTTACTGTAGGTGTGAGGGGAGTGAGGGAGTGAGGTGTGAGGGTGTGAGGGTGTGAGGGTGTGAGGGAGTTAGATGAGGCGGTGAGGGAGTGAGGGGGGTAAGGTGAGGGAAGGGTTGAATGGCTAGGAAAGGTGAGGAGGATGTGTGAATGTGAGAAGGATGTGAATGTGTGGATGTGGAAGGGGGAATGTGGAAAAGGGGGGAAGTGAAAGTGGGATTGGGGGGTTTAAAGAGAGATTGACTACAGTACAAGAGACAACTACAGTATTCAGAGATACCTCAGAGACCGACCCAAAAAAGCGACACATTAGACTAAACTCAAAGCAGCAAAAAGCGTCACAACCGGCTTAATCTACTTTTGATAAAAAGGAAGGATTTTGCCCACCAAAATTATACACATCCTATGGTGTATTGTATGTATGTAGCGCTTCTTCTCACAGCATCGCGAAGGGGCTTCCGGCTTTGCACGAAGACGGGAGACGGGTGACGGGTGAATCCTAATGACTTCTCGTGCATCGATCGAGATGGATGATGGTAGGATGGGTGGATGGTGGGGTGGGTGGATGGTGGGATGGATAGATGGTAGGATAGGTAGATGGTAGAATAAATGATAGGTATTGTTTCTATTACAAAACGTCGTAACACGGCAACCGGTCTATATCCTACTCCTCTCCCCCTAGCAATATATACATATAAGCCCTCCCCACCGTGGTCAATTAAAATTACCGCAGTGCTCAAAAACGATTGTATTTCTCCGCCGTCCCGTCCGTCATGCATGTTCCAAATGTAAATAGCGAGTGTGATGCCCGGACGCCGGTGGTATTGTTGCTAGCCTGCCTTCTATCCCGTAACGCCGATGCAGCGAGCGTGGTTGGCTGGCTTGATCAAAAGAAGTAAAAGTAGGTCGTCGATTAAAAAAGGGAAGCGCCAGGAATGATAGTCGCTGGAGAATGGTGACCGTGACATCCAAACAAAAGGAAAAAAGCTCCCGCTGGCACACGGGTGCTCACCACGAAAACGTCATTAGAGCCGGGTTCAGCACAATAGGCAGTAACAAATGACTCGCCGTCACGGTGGCCATGGGCAGAATCGCGACGAAATCCTTAATCTGCCAGTCGGGCGGGATAAAGGTCCCCGTGGCGAGGATGATCATGCCGAGGATGCCGAAGATGGAAAAGGCCATGCTGAACTTGAAGCGCTTGAGGACCTTGGGAACCTCGATGAAGAAGTTGGAGAATTCCATTTCTTTCGAGGTGGCGCCCCAGGTCATGTCGATCTCGAACATGTGGGAGAGGAGGGCAGCGGAAACGTGGAGGGAGAGGCCGCCGAGGAAGATGCAAAGCATAAAGGTCCATTTGAAGTTCATGAGGACTGTGGAATCAAAGGATTAGTGGGAGATGGTTGTAGGGGCATGGAGATGGGACTTACGGTTTGAAACGAAGCCTCCCTTGTCGTCACGGTACCTCATGGCGGCGAGAGCGACGTTGCCGAGACCGTTGAAGACAATGACAATGGAAAACCACACCTTCCATGAGTCAATGTAGTACTTATCTAGATAACCGTTGAACCATCCAATGGCAAAGTAGTTGGCAGTCGTCATGATCCAGGCAGCGCCGATTGCGTAGTAAGTACCGATGTACGAGACGATGGTGATCTTCGAAGTGAAACGAATGTTGGAGAACAAGAAACGACGGAATAGAGGAGTAAAGGGACCCTTGTATATCCACTTGCGCATGGGGTGGAAAAGTAGTTCGTTGCAGCCGTAGGCATATTTCTCCCATCGAGCAAGTTCATCATAGACAGTGAGTGAGACACCCTCTTTGAACCCTTCATCGGCCCATCCAGCAAGACGGATGATGAAACCATTGCACTGGAGGCGAAGAGACATGTCGAAATCTTCCGAGACGTGGGATTCGGACCAGAACTTTTCGTAACCATCCTCATCTTCGTAAGAAACCTGCTGAATGGCAGCCCAGCGAAGGATGGCGTTGTGACCGACAAATGGAGCAACATCACCGTTGGAAACGGTGTATCTGATGGCCGAGTAGATCAGGTTGGTGAAAAAGGTGATACCGTTCTCAAAGTACGTATTGACGACCTGCATGACACCAGAGGTGAACTGCATGATACCCACGTCGGGGGATTGCTCCATCTCAGAGGCGGCATCAAGAAGGCAGTCGGCAGGGACACGAGTATCGGAGTCGATCAAAAGAATGTAGTCGCCAACTCGAATGTTTCCATCTGCCCATGCAATCTTACTCTCTTCAAGAACCTCTTTGAGACATTTTTCGTATGCGACAGCTTCATCGGCCTGCGACCAATCAAGCGGGCGATCGTACATCAAAAGTTTCTCCTCAACTCTGCAAGAAATCATGAGACCGAAGTTCATGTTCGAGGCCTATTCGATCTTGGTCAGCCATGTTATCCGTGGAATTGGCCGGGTTCAGCTGTGGGTATCCGACGCCACAGACTCAATGTGGTAAAACATGATCACGGGAACGAAAATTGTGGACAAACTTAGTCAGACACAAGCCTAATTCGGCAAGGAAAAGCAATCGTAGGGTAAACTAGACCCTAGTTTTTGATACGCGAATGACAAAGGCTCAAAGGATGAGGAGAGATATAAGCTGGCTTACCTTCTTGAATTTGCCTTTCCTGGTGAATCCATCTTTACCATGCTTGGGACGAGCAGTCCATCCAATCGAATGGTCTGCATAAAAGTCGATACGGGCTTGTCGCTCTTCTTCGTCAATGATTTGAAGTCCGTCGTCGTTGATAAACATGTTGGCCGAGCCTCCTTGAAGTTCGTATGTCGAAATGGCTTGTTTGATGGATTTTACCGTGGGCGCAATGACCGAATGCAAACCTTCCTTGTACACTGGACACTGAATCGTGACATGCGGTAGGGTCCGGTCTACAAGACGTGGTGAACAGGTCGCGGAGTAAAACTTTGAGTTCGTAACCATTTGCCGGACAGGACCAATGCATTGAGCGATACAACCCACAATGACCTGAGCGAAGAACTGGTGACCGTCAGCGTGCGGCTATTCCAAAATCCGAAGAAAGCTTACCAAGGTGAAGAAGATTTGAACAGGAGTGAGAGCAACAAAAGCGAGACGTGTGTAACTCTGATCAACGTCGATTTCTATCGCGAGCTCACGGAAACCTGCGCCCAAGACGGTGACAATGAGAATCAGGGTAAAGGCGACGAGGATGGTGTTGAGCAGGTGGGTCGGTCGGTTTTGAGGCATTATAGCACCCGACTCCTCGTCAATCTCGAGCTCAGAGACCTTGGGGCCCTTCTTTGGCGCCGCTCCTTCCTCAACTTCTTCTGGCTCCCCAGTCTTCCACACAAGCTCCATCAGCTCCGATTCGATGGCCTTGGCACGTTGAATCAAGTGGAGAGCGTCGTCATCCCATACCACCAACATTTGCTCTTCTGCCAGGAAAGCAGCAAATTGATGTTTGCGCGCTCTTGGCAAATCAGCCACGCTAGGCAGAATCTGCACTCGTAGACCATTCATCAATGGCACATCGACGGCATCAGGCGACCATCCAAGGAAAGTCCTGATGACTCTAGAGTTTACCGTCATGGCGACCTACAGGGTATAAGCTTCATAGCAAGATTGCTCAACAGGAGGATACTAACCTGGCAGTTAAGTTGGCCAATGGCCATGGCGAGATGGGAGTGTACCAAGTCAGGAGGACAGGCCAAGTAATTGTTACGGCTCTTTCTTAACAGGACGCCTTCCCTCTCTCCCGATCTCATGTCGTCGACCCACATGTGCGAGCACTGTTGCTGGTGGAGGTAGTTGACCATCACTTCGTGCTTGATCTCGTCGACATAGTATGAGCTTCGTGTCGATGGCGCGATGGACGCTCTCGACGACATATTCCTCGGCGTCCCGTTGGCACTCATTTCCATACTGTTTCCAGCTAGAACCGATGGCTTCTCAGACATCTGCGGTACAGGCTCGTGGACAGGCTGCCCCTTGGCAGCCTTGGGTTTGAAGTAATTCTTGATGCCCATGGTTGGTGATAGCAGCGGCTAACTGCAGAGGATTGTAAGATTATTAGGTGTTGGGGTAAGGTTGGTAGTGGTGAGCGGTTGTAACCACCAGTGAGTATCTGGCAATTGAATGCTGAACGATGGTGATTGCTAAAAACGAGTGTAGCTAGAGGAAGGTGATTCAGATAGCGAACATGAAGCAGACGACGATTCGAGAATATCTTATCAAGATATCAGTTCCGATATGGCTCACACGGTTGGGGAACGGAAAGGTACCTGCAGTGGGATCTTGACCAAAGCAAACCTCTTGACAATGCAGGTAGCCTTTGAATCCCGACGATCGGTCGATTACCGCAACGTCACTGTGGAAGAACGAAGGTGATTGCACGGTGCAAGTGAGAGAATGAAGGAAGGAAAAAGATGGCCCGGGGGGTTAATAATATTAGGAGCCTTGGAGAGAGGAGAAGTACGGACAGCCTGGGTTCTCCGCTCCAACCAAGAACAGAGCTGACCAAAGAACTTGGATGCAAGAAAATACGAGCAAAAGATAGGGCCGGATTGCTGGCATCTCAAAAATACCAGACGTTCTAGTCCGTTACAGATGGAGCGCCTTTCCAAAAGAAGCTCGCCACAGTAATCGATCGGGACAAATGGTCAATCAACAACTAGCCGTGACTGAGGTACAGAATGGTCTTTGTTCCTGATACAAGGAGCACTACACTATACAATCAGCTGCCCTAGTAGATTTCTTACCGGGGGGGGTGGGTAATCACCACCAAACCCAGATAACGTCCCAGGTCCTGGCAATTCCTCCATCGATGCCCACCTCTAGACCCAAGAGCGGCAACGGAATCTAGGCAAGCGCCTAGGAATCTCCTACACGGTGAATCCATTGTTTCCTTACGGGTGGGAGCTACAGCTTCTCCACACCTGGAACATGAGGAACATAGCCAAACAGCTTCCACAGTTCCAGTGCAGTAGGAGGGTCGCACCACATCTGAAGTCGGAGGAGCCATGTCGGACGAAACGTCGAGGGGGCATGGTATCGAGCGCTACGAGCATCTTGCCACTCTATTTCCACAAGCAGCAGGCCGCGAACATCTTGGCCAGAAGGAGGAGACTTTCCATCATCAAGATAACCCAATGCGGCTAGAGTAGGACCCACCCAAGTGATGCGCTCGCCAATTCGGTGTTTTAGTTGTAGCTTGGGGAGAGGGGAGATTGCATGCCGTCAGGTTTCGGAAAAGCATGGCAGATGTTCTCGCCCTCTAGCCATGTTCGGTGGCCGTTATGAAACGACTATAGTAAGCAGTGTCAACCACGGTACGACTACTCCGAGTCGGGGCAACCTCGGTCTCGATGGGGTGCATGGCAGTCCAATCAAGTGGCTTGACGCCGCTTCTCTGCTTCTATTCCTGGCCTGCTGCCGACATGCGCATGGATACCTCCCTTACCCGTGCATGCGTGGATCCCCATCACCCATGCCATTCTGCAGACTGCACGCCCAGCGCAATCAATCCACAGATCCCCAATAGTTGTTCAACTTGTTCTTCGTGTGCGATGAAAAAGCTACGTAATTTGTGCGATTCATCCGGTCTGAGTCCACAGTTTGCTTGCTTGCTGAGAACCTCGTATGCGTACTGTTCGTCTTCCTGTATCGAGCACGGCACCCTTCCAAAACCTCCTCCCGCAAAATCAATGTGGGGCACAAATCACTTGGCAGCGCCTAGTCCGATGGCATGTCGTTAGTTCGCTACCAAAGCTCTAGCGCTATCGCTTCATCAATTAAATTTTCCGCCTCCACTGTGAAGATCCTACCGTAGGATACGCAACACGGAACACCTTATTCCGTCGGTGTTACGGTGGAGAGGGAGGGGAAGAAAGTGGCTCGCCGAGATGAAAAGGCCCAAGCAATGCACGTTCCATCATCCATGCTTGCGATCGTGTCTGAACCGGGGCATCCGGCACCACTTTTGTGGGTCGGTAGGAATTATGTTGATGCAGGGTCTGCTGCACGCGGGGGCTTCAGCTCTCTCGTGTTATATCGAAGTACGTCGTTAGACTCTGGCACTTTCTCGTATCGCCAAAAGCCAAGTTGGAGATCTTTTCCTTCAGCAGACCTTTGACAGGCGCCCCATGTGCCACTTGACAGCCATAGCATTATCGTCCCCCGCTGCCGTGTAACCACATAAAACTCTGGTCAGGCGGGCATACCCAACGCAAGTAAGACGGAGTAGTAGTAGTGAAGGGAGTACCTTGGTCACCCATGAAAATAATGAAAAATATGAAAATAATACTATTCTAATGAATGTTGGGCACATACCGAGAGATTGATGGCGGTCTGTGTGTGTGTGTGTGTGTGTGTGTGGATGGCGCGGGTGGAAAAGGCGCAGAATCCAGGAACTGGATTAAACGGCCTTGCACTCTTGACTGCTACCTAGCAAGTAATGGTGATTAAAGCGGCGAATGGAACAAGCCACGTTGTTGGCGGGTGACAAGCGATGGTGGTACCGTGGTCGTTTGGAAATAAATATGGGGATAATGGAAGGTATCGCAAATCTGGATTAATTCCTACTTTATTTCCTAATGCGTGTAAAAAGGGTGGACCCACTGGGCCACTCCATCAAAGATTACTTTGCGTCATTTCGCACTAACACATATGATTAATATTGGCACCGATCATCCCGAGATCTCATTCTCGTGGTGGGCATCATCTGCTGGCCCATGTTGCGCATGTACGGAGTAGTTTGATTGCACACGATGTATGTATAGATTTGGAGATCTAATAGATGGGCAATAATATCCACATCGAGTTTCCAGCTGTAGTAGAGACGTCGAGGGCACTGAGATCTTTCCCTGAATCAAGCCACATACCGGTCGGCCAGTATTAATCAAAACATACCGTGTAAATTACCCCTGATAGGATCTGGAAAGGCGAAGGCGTTCATAGAACCGCGATTGGAGAACGCGCTTCCTTGAGCCAATATGTATTCGTTGATGACCTCGGAGCATGCCGTATGTCTTTGGAGGAACAGTAGTAAGTCCACGGTCAGCTATCGGCGTCAAAGTGGACAGGTACATGAGTGAACGGTGTTTGTATTAACAGATAGATAGATGTATGTTTAGATAGATGGTATGTTATATTATAAGGATGTTATGATAGATCTCATCAGGGCGAGAGACTCGCACAAACCTCCACTGTTCTCCGTGTAAGCAGAATCCGAGGCCGTTCAAGCCCGCAACTCCTGGAGCCCATTTCCAAGCTCTGATGCCGCCTTCGTTCCCAAAAGCCGACTCCAATAAGGTCTATATTCATTATGTCGGGAAAGATACAGATCAACTAGCACGCCCCCTCTTGCCATATTTTTACACTGGACACGACCATCTCGCCATTGTCCTGCCATGTTGGGAGCCATGAGTTACGGGCATCCCAGAAATCTTTTTTGGCCGTCAAAGATTGGTCAACCCATGGCTTCCCCGAAGCACCGTCTTTGAACCAACCGTTGGTGCCACCAACACCAACATTGAGAATAAGATAGAATTGCTGGTCGAAGGGAGTAGCCTTGTTACCAGTCTGGCTCCATGGGTCAACCAGACGAGTGCCGTTGGAGTCCGAGAGAGGGAAGTTCCCGCGGGCCCACAGCGATTGATCGAAGTTAGTGTACAAGACTTGAAGGAGACGAGTGTCAATATATGTGAACAAATATTTCT
>JAABUL010001212.1_pt1 | contig 50174 bp, 9 predicted proteins | sample 5559151 | NCBI WGS metagenome assembly JAABUL01 (sample SAMN10711876, study PRJNA513368) | rock metagenome | isolation source: Antarctica rocks | place: Antarctica: Victoria Land, Pudding Butte sud
TAACAATAATAACAATAATAACAATAATAACAATAATAACAATAATAACAATAATAACAATAATAACAATAATAACAATAATAACAATAATAACAATAATAACAATAATAACAATAAAATTAATAAGAATAATAAGAATAATAATAACAAAAAAAAAAAAAAAAAACTTAGATTAAATTATCTAAAATAATAATAAAGTAAATAAAATTATTAAGATTTTAAACTAATAACTTTATATATATAGTTTAGAGAATCTATTGTTATAAAGTACAATTATAATATATTATTCTTATATATATAAACAAGTTAAGAAAACAATCTATTAAGTTTAAAATAAAATCTAGCTTAAATAGTTCGAAGTAAACTCAAAACTTATCTAAAACATACTTGAAAAACTCTCGATAGCTTGGATTTAGAAAATTAAATAAAGTTTAACAAAAAGTATAATATTAATATTTAAGATATATATAGACTTTTGTAGTACTTCGATTATATCTTTATCTATTACTTGTCTATACTATAGTAATTTTGTTAGAGATTAATAAATCTAATGCAAATATAATAGATAAAGTAATTAAATTAATTATTGTCTAAGATATCTAGAGCAAATATGTAGACAAATGGATTAGAATTAAGAGTCTAAGATTAATATTAATTCTCATTAGACAATAGTATTGTAGATCTCTATAGAATTTGTAACAAATTTGTATAATAAAATCGAACAATTTGTACGATTTCTACGCGTAAATTATATATTATCGAGAATATCTTTATTGCGTAATTGTGTTATATATAAATTGCGTTTGCGATAGAGTGCACTTGTAAATCTTAACAATACACAAATAATATTTAAAGAATTCTTTATTATTTTTTAAATTTCTTGATTAATTACAAGTAATCTTAAATTAATTGTATCTTGCTAATAAAATTCGAGAGCTAAAATATATACACAACAATCTTGGAAACTCTAAACAACTAGAAGCTTCTAGAAAGAATTATTTTAATTTATCGATATATTATTATATTTTATCTTTTATCTTATTATTCTTTTGTATTATAAAATTATAATTAAAATAAATATTAGAATTGCAACTTATATATAATTTTATTTAATTTTACTTAATATAAAAACTTTAATTCTATATAATTTAATTGTTAAATTAAATTAAATACTTTTTTCTTAATTTAATTTATTCTTCTAGATTTTGTAGAATTAAGTTAAAGTTAAGTTACAAATCTAATTCTAGAATTAAAATTCTATTAAGTTATTGTTAAGAATTTATACTAACTTTGTTGTGTTAATTCTTATTTATTTTATTTTCTTTTATCTAATTTAATTTAATCTAATCTAATATTAGTTTAGATTAAGTTAATTTAAAGTTTAATTATATAATTGTAACAATTATATTAAATTAACTTAGAATTTATACTAATCTAATATAATTAATATAATTATATAATATTGTATAACTAAACAAGTTGAATTAAATATTTAATATATATTCTTTATTTATTTTACTGTATTAAGTTAGAAAATCTATTTAATTCTAGAATTAAAATTAAGCAAATTAATTTATTTAAGATAAAATCTAGATTAACAATTATATTAAAAATATATATTTAATACTTTAATAATTATACTATTGTTTAAGTATTATTTATTAATATATAAAAAAATAGAATAAAATTAAATACTAAGTTTTAACAACTTGCTTTTAAACAATTGTTTTACACAATTTTTTAAGTTAAATTAAAATAGTTTTGCGATTATTGTATTGTTTTCGATACAATTTTTTTTTATTATTATTTTATTCTTGTATGCGATTGTAACTTGCAATACTTTTTGAAATTAATTAATAGCGCTTTTATTATTTGTGCGTATACTTAACTTATTTTACGAATAATGCATAAAAATAATGTAGTTATATAGCAACTTAAAAATTTCCCACAATATCTAATAGAATGCGACAAGATTCAAAGAGTAAAAAATTCGAAAAAATTAACAAAATTATAAATAATATATTAACAAGTAATTTTATTAAAACAAAGTAAAAAATATATATATTAATATTAGAATTAATATTTATTTATTAATACTTATTTTGAATTTTTGTTAACACAAAATTGTTATTTCTTTACATTAATACATACTTAATTTCGTTAACACATTACGCAAATTTATGTTTGTTAATTGCTTTGTCGTTTATGTTACGTATCTTTATCGTTAATTATTAATTTAAGTCTCTTTTTTTATGCGATTTTTTGACGCGTTTGCATTAGTTAAAATTATCAAAATTATTGCTTATTTTATTATAATTTCTTTGAATTTTGTTTCGAATTTAACATTTTTTTTTCACGTTTATGTAAACTTCTTTTTAACATTGTTAAATTTATTATTTTCTTCGATAATTCGCATAAAGCAAATAAATAATATATACGAATAATGCGAAACGTTTTGTCTAAAATTGATATATTTAATTTGCTAATTTATTAATTGATCTCGAAGTCTTTTCGCGATAAACTAGTTTTTCAATTTAGACGTAATAAAATAAGTAAAGGCGAAGAAAAATCTTAAGAAGAAAAAAGTATTAAAGAAAAAAATGTTTAAGATACTAATATAATTAAAGTAATACAAATAAATAATGCATTTTTAATTGATATATTAATGTTTTGCGATAATATATACAAAAGTAAAAACTTAATATTGTCGCTTTTCGTAAAATTCGAAAATACTAAAAATTAATTGACTTTTTTATTTTTTAACTTGCATTTTAGCGTCTAATTTGTAAGCTTCTTTATAATAAGATCAATAATTACAAACATAATTAAATTGATTATCGCATTTAGAGTTTAACTTTAATAGCACTTTAGAAAGCAACAAAAACATTTATAATTATTCTTATTTTTAGTAAGTGTATTATCTCTTTGCATTACTATTATAATAACAAAATTATAATTAATATTTCGCACATTATAGATTCGAATCTTGCAATTATTTACGCAAAGCGTATAATACTCTAACTAAGAGATTTGCTCTTTGTTAAAAATTTTATAAAGCAATTTAATCTTTTGAGCTAAAAATTTTATAACAATATTATGTTCTTCTTTTTAAGCAAACATAATATGTTTTTTTTTTAAACAATTATAATTGTTTTTTGCATTAGTTAAAACTCAAATCTTTAAGATTTTATTATTAATAAATTTTTTCTAGCAATTTAATTCATTAAATGTATTATTTCTTTGTATTATTACTAACAATACTTAATAATTCTTGTAATTATTAAAGATGTTTTCTCTTTAAAAATTGATTTATTTATAAATAAATTTAATTTAAAACAATCTTAAAATCTAACGTAAAGAAATCTTTTTCTTTATTTATTGCTTAATCGTTATTCTTTTCTCTACAATATATATTTTATAATTTAAGAACAATCTTTTTTGCGTCTAAATTTATAATACAATTAAAATACTTAATTATTATAATTTGTTTAACTATTTGCGAACTTATTTAAGATCGATTTTATTAATATACTTTTTAAGCAAAACTAAAAGTTCGTTTAATATTTATTAATAACACTAGATATAAAAATATATCTTAAGTTATTTACGTTAGCTTTAAAAAATTTAATGTATTGTCTCTTTAATATTTTTAAATTAAATATTTATTTTCTACAATATTAATACGAAGATATCGATTGTTTTTATCTTAAATTAAACGAGATTGTTAAAACTATTAAAGTAAAAATCTCGTAACAATTATAGTAGATTATATTAATATTAATAAAAGATTATATACATTATTATATTGTATTATCTTTTTAACAATAATTGCTCTTTGCGCTTTTGCTCTTAAATTAGTAGTTAAATTATAATAATGTCGACAATAATTTTTGAATTTTGTCTTGTATTTGTTTTCGTAGTTAATAGTATTGTTGTTTTCTCTTTTATTTTACAATTTATAAAGATTAACTTTTTGCGTAGAATTTAAAATGTTAACAAAATTGTATAACGTATCGCCTAATTCTTTTGTTTTCGAATAGTATTTTGCAAGTTTTGTCGAAGCTTTATTGCAAGTCTTAAGTACAATATTTTTCAAAAAATAAACATTAATTCTTATTATCTTTTTTAGATGTTTAAGATAATTAAATATCGTATTAAGTACTTAAAATTCTAAATAAATATTTGTGTTAATTGTTCGCGAAACTATAAGAGTACATTTGTAAAAAAAGTTTAATATATTATTAATAAACAAAATTAAGTTTTATTTGTTTTTGTCAAACTTAACTTGTTAAATCTTTAAATTTTAAAAATATTCTTTTATTTAAAGATTAATATAATCGCGTAATTAATATATTTGACAAAGCATAAAATAAATAGAGTTTTAACAAATATAAATATCTTGTATTAGTTTTCGTAACTTTTTATTAATTTTTTCTTAAAAAACTCTAAATCGAAGCAAACGTTAAGCTAAATCGTTAATAATAATTGTAAAAACGCAAATTTAATAAATTTAGCACATGTATTATCTCTTTGCATTATTACAAATTTAAATATCTTTTTAATTACATTAAATAAGTTTATGCTTTTTGCAATATCTTAAAGTTATTTATTCTTTAATTGCACAACAATATTATTATTTGTTGCTTTTAATTTTATAATTAAAATAAAATTTTAAGTTACAAAATTAATTATATAAGTTAAACAAAACACAAAATTTTGTTGTTTGTTTTATTGAAACTCTTGTCGATTTAAAATTTTGTCAAATTTGTTCTTAAATATATTGTTATTACTTGCGTTATTAATAATAATTTTAAAAAATTTGTCTTTAATTTCGAAATTTTTTAAAATCTTTATAAGCTTTAACATTAATTAACAATCTATATATTTAATATTAAAAGAAATAAATTTAGTTTGCGAAATTAAAATATAACGTTTACTTAATATATTAAAACTTTTAAATAAGCAATTTTTTAAAAACTAAATTATACATTTAAAGCAATAAAGACACATTAAATACTCTTAAAATTTATCTTAATTTTCTTGCAAATTTAATTATATTTTGAGAGAATTATTTTGAATAGTTTGATGCAATTTAAAAGCATCAAATTTGAGCGAAGCATTTCTAGTAGCTTTCGAAAGTTAAAGTTGTTAATAATTCGAAAAGACAAATTTAAATTTACAAAAGTTTTATATAATTAATTTTTTCAATTATTTTAAATAAAGAATAATAACAAATTAATATAATTCTTCTTTTAATAAATTGTTAATTATGCATTATTTATATATATTATTAATTGTAACTTACGCAATTAAAGACTAAATCAATTGTCGTTTATAATTAAAATTGTTTTCGTTTTAAACAAAAAAAAATAAAAGATATTTTTTTATATTCGATATGCTTGAATGATCGTAAACAATAGAATAATTCAAAATTTTATAATAACTTTTGTATACAATTTTTGAAATATTATTTACAATCGAAGTTATTTGAACATATTTGTTTCAAAGCTCGAATTGTACTTTTGCATCAATCTTTTTTGCTTAACGTAAATTAGCAAGTTTTGATTAAATTTTGTTTAAAATATTGTTGCTAATAGTTGTTTGTAATTATTATGCTTGAAATTAAGTATTAGTATTTAAACTTTATTCAACGTATTTGTTTCTTTCTCTCAAAATAAGCAATAAATAATTAATAAATATTTTGTTAAATATCTCGTAAAGATTTCTTTTTCTAGTATTAATAGCAAAAGTAAAAAAACTTCAATTAAATTAACTTGCAAATTAATTAAGATATAAATTACTAAATAACAAATTGCGAAAGATAAATTCGTTAAAATTCTTTTCGTTTAAAGACGATAATTGACTTAAAGCTTTTAAAGAATTCGACATTTTGCAAACAAAAATACAAATATAATATAACTATATTTTTTAATAATTCGAAAAAGAAATTCGAAAATAAAAAGATAATGCAAAAGAGTAATGGAAGTAGCAACTAATATAAATAAGCTATTTTAAAATAATACAAACAAAAGTAGCTTTTGAGTCGAAGCATATTACTTAATACTATAACAAAAAATCCAACATTATAATAACGTATTTTCAAAAATAGAAAATCTTGATATAATAACGTTATATTTGATTTTTTAACAATTCGATTCGATTCCAAATGTTGAAATTGAGAATCGAGTTAAGTCGAGTCGATTCGATTTCAAAATAATAGAAATCGAATTAGATTTTAGATCGATTCCTAATGTTGAAATCGTTGAGTCGAATCAATTTCAAAAGTTGGAACCAAAACCCGACCCAACGATTAGTCTACTAAAGATATTTATATTTATAAAAGATTAAAGTATATTAATATAATCTATTATTATATTAGAGATTTTTGCAAAAGTAATTGTATTTGTACTAATTTTATTCCAAGTATAAATATAATAGCAAACAAATTAACAAAACTCTTATCTAGAGATAAGTTTAGATTTTTTGTCAAATAGCTTAAATTAATAAATTAGAAAATTAGTAAAAACTAATAGATATATTATTATTGAGTAAAAGTATTGCGCAATACAATATTAATATATTTGGAGTTTGCAAATTAAGATAGTATTAGATAGACAACTTAGAAAATTATCTATCTAATTCTAATTAATTTGTTTAGCAAGTTAACTCAAATCTAAGTTAATTTAATTCAAATAAGCTAGACTCAATTGAGATTAGCTTAGAGACTACAATATATTTTGCAGTTTCTACTCTTTGTATATAATTATCTTCTAGAGAACTAATAATCTACTATATTATTTGTTATATCCTTTAATAAATATAATAAATAAAGATAGTCTCGATACAATTAAGAGAATACTAGATATACAAGAAAAAAATATAATAATAGATAATTTTAATTTGTATTATTTCTTATAAGAGAAATTGTTATATTTTAGACAATATTTGTTATTTAACAACTTACTAGATATAATACGCACAATCGATATTACTCTTGTGTTGTTACTAGATATAATAACAAGAAATTATTAGAAAATGCAAATTATTATTAACTTGTCTTTTATTATAAAGAAGATGATAAATTGTCTAATATATTGCAAAATAGACAAAAAATAAAGAATTTGTTAAATTGTTTGTTAATTAATATAGTATTAAATTTTAGATTGCAAAAGAAATCTATAAATTGCTCTAAATACAATTAAAAAGCTATAAATAAAAAAAAGTTTAACAATATATTAAGAAAGCTTTTATTAAAATTACTATTAAGTAATACAATAAAACAAATATATTTCTATATTAATAAGAGTATTAAAAAAAGTTATTAAAGAATCAACTTTATAAGCAAGATTATACAAAAAAATTAAGTTTAGATAAACACAAAAATATATTAATATAATTAAGAAAACTAAAAAACTTCGATATTAGTATTATATATCTTGTAATTAAAAAGAGTATATTTAAGTATATAACGAAAAAGACAAGATTTTAAAAAAATATAAAAGAGATACATTTTGCAATTAGATATAAATTTTTAAAAATATCTTAAGAAAATTGTTCGAAATAGCTAAGTACATTAGAAATATAACAACAAATATATTTATTAAGTTTATAATCTTAATACTTAAAACAAATATAAAAATAGCAACAACAATAAAGAAAAAAACAAAAACAATATTTAAGATTTATTTATTTTTTTTGTTTATAGTTTCGATAAATAATATAGAAAACTTTTTTTATTTATTTTTAATTAATAAAAACAAAATAATATTGCAATATAAAATAACAAAAGTAATATACAAAATAACTTCAAACAAAATATTAAATATAAACAATATAATTAATAAAATACTTAAATAATTTATTTAAATTATCTTAAAACAAATACAATCTCTATTTAATAAATATATTTAAAAGAAAATATAATTATCTTATTTTAAGAAAGCAATTACAATAATATTGTGCGAACTTAATAAGAGAAATGACTTTAAATCTTTATTTTTTAAATCTATTATATTGTTCGATATATTAAAAAAGATACTAGAATTTATAATATCGAAGTATCTTTACTATATTATAAAAACATAAAATATACTACTAAGTATTTAAATAGAAATTAGAAAACAATATTTAATAAATATAATATTACAATTAATTACAAAAGAGATTTATACTATATAAAGCAAACAAAAGAAAAAGATTTTTTTTTATTAAATCTAAATATATTTAATATATTTTATAATATTTTATATATTTAATTTCTATACAATATAAAAAAAAGAAGAATTTCTACTAAATTGCTAAATTAAGTAAAAGATTTTTTAAAAAAAGCAATATATTATCTTAATAATTAAAATTTATACAATAAAGAAGTATAAAATTAATATAAATATATTGCAAAACTTTTTATTATTTCTAATACTATATCTCTTCTATAATACAAATCTTTTCGAACAATATAATAATATTTAATTTTAAATTAATTAGTTTATTAAAGAAAAGAGAAATAAATTAAGTTGTAAATAAATACAAGAAAGCGCTAGAAAGCAATGTTACTAAAGAAAAGAATATTTCTAATAAAATTGAACAACAATTAAGCAATATAACTTTATCTTAAAAGAAAATAGAGAAAACAAAAAGATTTAAGATATTTAGTTAAATAGTTTGTTATAATAATTTATATTAAATTTATCTAAAAAACAAAAAAAAAAACTAATTTTCTAGAAAGTTAAAGTTATTAATTTAGTATAGAAAAAAAAATTAGCGGAAACAAATACTTAAAGCAAAAATGATAGTATTAGAACAAAAAAAAGTTCAAATTTCTTAATAAAAAATATATTAAAGAAATACAATATATTAGCTTAATAGTAGCAACTAAACTTAATAATATATATATAATATTTTATTATATTATTAAAGTTAATAAACAACAATTTATTGCAATAATTAATTCTAATATAATAGAAAATTTTATAATTAAAACTTTTGTTAAAAGAGAAGAGTATTTTATTTAAAAGAAGTCTAATATATACAATTTAGTAGTTGTAAATAGAAATCTATTATTTAATAGAAATAAAAAAATAAATAAAGAAATAGAATTATTATTAATAGCTATTTAGCAATATTATAAGAAACTCATTTTTAATATAGTAAAAATAGCTATTTATAATATTGTTTTAGAAATATCTTAATTAAAGCAACACAATTTAGAAATTAATTAAAATATATAAGTACTTAGATTTGCGCAATATAATTATATAATTTATATTTAATTTATATATTAAAAGTATTTGATAGTAGATAAAAGATTAAATTAAAGATCGATTATAAATAGCAAGTTTATATTTTTGCAAAAAAACAATTTAATAGAGTTTAATTTAATAAATATTAATAGAAATTAGTTAAATTATAAAGTTAAAATAAATAAATAAAATTACAAATTTTCTAAAAATCTTAAACTATCTAATATAGCAAAAAAATTGCTAAACTATATATTATAATATACAACAATTAAAAGTATTTGTTTTAAGAAAAGAAAACAATAGAAGTTCTTTCTAAATATTAATTATTGAATTATAAAATTCGATTTAAATTAGACAAACAATTTATATTTAAATCTATCTATACTTTATTTAAGAAAAAACTTCAAATAATTTGCAAATATCTAATAAAAAACAAAAAAATTTATTAGAAAATTTTAATTATAGATAAAATACTTAATTTTTTTTATATTTAAAAAAAATAGAATTTTATATTTATATATTAATTATTAAAAGCTAAATAATATTATAATTAAAAATCGATAGTTATTATTTAATATTAGCAAGCTTTAAAATTAATTATTTGAAATAAAACATTTTATTAAATTAAATTTACAAGAAGTATACAACTAAATTAGAATAAAAAAAATAAAAATAAAAAACAACTTTTTGTATACAATATAAATTATACAAATATACAATAATATTGTTTAAATTTACGAATATCTTAACAATATATTAGAAAATAATTAATGATATATTATAATAATATATTATAATAATATTTAAATCAATTTGTTATAATATATTTAAACAATATTATAATTTATTCCAAAAATTTAAAAAAAAATAACAATTATATTTTTAAAGTTTTAAAATATTTTAATATAAAAAACTTATATTTTAAGTTAAAAAAATATAGATTTTATTAAAAAAAAATTAATTTTTTCGAATTTGTTATAGAACAATATAAAAAATATATAGATTTTAAGAAATTATAAACAATTAAAAAATAAAAATTATTAACAAATACTAAAAAAATATAATTTTTTTTAGATTTTATAAACTACAATAAGAAATTTATTAAAAACTATTTAATAAATACAATATTATTAATAAATTTTACAAACAAAAATATATTACAAATATAGAATTTTATAGAAAAAAATTTATTTTAGAATTTTAAATTAGAATATTTAAAAAGATTAATATTAAAAATATACAATTTGCAATTGTTAAATAAATTTAAAATTAATATATTAAATTTGGCTATTAATATATATTATAAATAAAAGTATAAAAATATATAGTATTTAATAATATATATTTCGAGAAAACTTTTCTTAATGAAACAAAACTATAATATTTACAATAAGAAACTATTTACTATAATAATTTTCTTAAAGTTATAAAAAGTATATATAAAAGAATTGTTAAAATTTACAATTCTTACAAATTATAAGAATTTTATATATTTTATTATTATTAAATAGCTTAACAAAAAACAAATATAATAATTAGAGAAACTTAAATAATACAAGTTTAAAATATAGTATATTTTAGACAAAAATAATAATAGAGCAAATACACTTAATAGAAGAAGTAATTATATAAAAACAAAAAAATTATTTAATTACAATATATTTAAAATTAATAAAAACAAATTATTATTAGCAAATAAGTACAAACTAAATATTATATTATAAATATTTCAAAATAATATAGAAGAGTTTTTAATAAAAAAAGAAAAACTCTAGATATTAATTAACAAAATTAACAAATATATAAAAGAATATTATAACAAATTATTGCAAAAATACTTAAAAATAACTAAAAAAATTTAGTTTTTATATTAGTATTGTTAGTTCTTACATATAAAATAAGCTATTAAAATATATATTAAAGAATATTTTAACTATTAGCAAAATAAATATAATATATATATAAGCTATAGCAAAATTTAATATTAGAAGTTATCTAAGTTGTTATAAAATAAAGTTATAATAAATTTTATTACTAAATTGTTAAAATTAACAAATCTAGCAACTAAAAATAGAGATAATTTGATACTAATAATAGTTAATAAATTTATTAAGTACTTATATATTATTATATACAAAAAAAAGTTTATTGTAGAACAACTAAGATATATTATATTAAATTAACTTATATATAACTAGAATTAAATCTTATTAATATTTTTTTGTTGTCTTAAGTTAATCTAAATAAAGTTACTTACAATATTAAGTATATTTTTACTCTTAATAATACAATACAAACAATAAAAATTTATAAATAAAAGTAATTAGAGATAATATTATTGTTTAAAATCGATTGTTTATAACAATAATTACTTATACTTTTGCAATATCTTCTTCTTATTTATACTCTTTATAACAATATTATTAATTCTATTCTTTTTATTTAGATTTCAATTCTTAATCTTTTTCGTCTCTCAATTTCTTTATCGCTCTAATTATCTTGAAAAACGCTCTCTTCGAATCTAAAAGTATTTGAAGCTAATTTAATCACTTTGTAACCCTCTTAGATTTTCGGACTCGCTTAAATAGTTGTCTTCTTTACTATATATACTACGCTTAAGACTTTATTAATCTAATCTAGATTAAGAATATTACAATAGTAGTTCTAATTCCTAAATAAAGATTTATAAGTATTAAAGAGTAAAAATAAACAATTATATTGTTTGCGTAAAAGTTTAAACAAAGATAGCGAAAATTGTTGTAAATAAAAGCGATAAATACTAATATTTGTCTCGTAAGTAATTAACAACAAAGAAGAATAGGGAGATTAATAGAACTTGTAATAGTTGAAATATTTGCTTTATTGCATAATAATAATTTAATAAGATGCGCACTAAAAGATACAACGCACTAGAGAGTAGATTATATTAGCGAAAATACAATAACTAATCTTGTTAAGTGCACTAATTATTTGCTATTTTTTTTTCGAGAAATTGATAGTATTTGTAGTCTCTTTAATTAACAAAGGATATCTTTCTGTTAAATTTTAGCATAGATTGATTTCTTATAGCTCTTCAATATAACAAGATCTTATTTAATTAATTGTTGTTTAATTAGATAAAATATATAATAAAAAAGTAAGTAGTCTATGCGTTAACTTTGTATTGCAAGACAATTAATCTTATTTCTAATTAAATATTTATTGTAGTATAAGATATCTTCAATATTGCTTCTTTGCATTATTATTAAGTATTTCTAAATTGCTAAATTCTTATTTTGCTTAAGTTGTTTATAAGTTTGTTATTATTAGTATTATTGTTTTCGATATCTAAACTAAGTTTAATTAATATTATTTTTATTTTTGTTAATTAGTAGTTATTTGTTAAGCTAGTACTTCCTTCGAAGATATTAGAGTGGGTTGTGCTATTAGAGAGATTTGTAGACGTCTTTAGACAATGCAAGCAATTACTTGATAACAAAAGTTTGCAATTATAGACAATTTCTATATTTAATAAATTTTAAGAGAGATTCAATAAATCAAAGTAATAATAAGTAAAAATCTATAATAAGTTAAACACAATTTATAAAAGAGTCGTATTTTATTTTCTATATACTAAGAAAATACTAATTGTTTATTTTGTTTATTTGTTAAACAATGCGAGCATAATTGTTCGCAATATTTGTTTGTTAAATATTGCAAACATTATGTTTAAATTGCTCGCTTCTTAAACAATACAAACATAATAATAGATTCGTTCAAACAACATAAAATCTAAATCACTAATATAGCTTTAATAAGCTTGTAATACTATCTTTTTTTTTCAAAGTTTTTGTCTTAAAACTTAATGTCTTCTTATTATGTCTTCAAGAAAAATTAATATCAAAAATTTCTTCTCTTAATAGAAAAATCTTTTTAACGCTCTAAATTCGATATTTGTAGCAATGCGTTCTTATTGTAATTGTACAATATCTAATAAAACTTGTTGTGTAAATAATAATTCTAAAAAATATATAAAGTGTGTGCAATCTAGTCGTAATTGCAATTTAACAATTTTCTTTATATTAATTAAACGAATTTATAAAGAGCAAATGCGCTTAAAGAAAGAAGTGCGCAATGCACGTACAAAGCTAAGTTAACTAAAAAAATAACTAAATTTTCTAAAGAATAAAGAGAAAAAAATAATTATAACAAAATAAAAGAACATTGATAATTTAAAGATAAATAAAGCATATTTTATCAAATTTATTACAAAGATTCTTAAATTGTTATTTAATATATTGTTCGAACAATTTTAATTTTTGACTAATTAAAATTGAAATGCTATTTTTATGTTTTGTTTTAATAAAATTTCTTTAGAAGATTTTAATAACAATTAAGATTCTTTTTTGATTTTTATATATTTTTTAAGATAAAATTTTTTTTTTATTTAATAAAATACTTTTAATTTTTTTGTTGTAGAATTTTTTTAATTTCGAATTGATTTTCTTTTTGCGAATAAAAATAAAATGTGTTTTGTAAAAACGTAATTAAGTCTATTAACATCAACAATAAAATATAAAATACTAGAAATATTTTGACGTTCTTAGATAAATCGAGTTTGTAATTGATTAATTTTTTAATTTTTTTCACAAAAAACAATTTGACTTTAATATAATTTAATTTCTTGTTTAACTTTTTTGTTTTAAGATTTTTTGTAAAAAGATATGTTTTATTTCTCTCTTTTAGTTAAGATATCGTTTTTTGTTTTTTGTTTTAATATCTAATTAATTTTTCTTACATTTTTAAGATATTATTGTGTATCTTTTTTAACGTCGCTACTCTTTCGATAACTAATTGCGCTAATAGATGCTTATGCTCTTTCTTAAAGAGATTTAATTTCTTGTTATAATTAGCGAAAAATAAAGTTATTTTAATAATATTCGAAATCTTTGCATTAAGTACTAATTGTGTCATAAATAAAAGTAATACTTAATTACTATAAATATTGTTAATATAGTATCTTAAATATTATTTAAGACTTTAATTTGTTCTTTTTGTTTAATTATTTATAATTAAATAATAGACAATAAATATTTGAAGTCTTGTATCTAATATCAAAACAAGCGTCTTTTAATAATTAAACGTAAAGAGCTTGTCTTTATTATTAATTAGTTTCTTAAATATATTATAGTATTATATAAGTTAATTTAATATAATGTATTTTAATTGTTTTGCGATAAACTTCTTTTTGCATACAATAATATATAAGTACTTAATAAAGTTATTAATTATTACTAGTATTAAATTATATTTATCTTCAATTGCTAGATTCGTCAATTTTGACAACTTAATAATAAAGTTTATCGTAACTTTATTTTATAACAATTTAGATAATTTCTAATATTAAATTTTGTTATAGTTCGCATGCGTATTATGTTTGTTTTGTAAACAATTAAGATATTGTTTAATATATATCTTAACAACTTGTTTTATTTGTAAAAATTAACAATGCTAGCGTAAAAATTAAAGAATTTTTGTTATTTTTAAGTGTTTTTGCAATAATTCGTTATAATGCTCTTTTATATATTCGTCGATTTTGTCGATAAATATCTAGAGTTTTTCTTTCTATATTAGAATTTTTTTTGTATTATTTCGAAATATTTGTAATGTAGCATTTAGCTTGTACTTATTTGCTAATAATAATTTAATTTTATTAATTTTAAGTATATTGTAATTAAACAATTCTTTTGTTTTTATATAATTTTTTTTTTGTTAAATGTATCTACTTTATTGTTATCTTTATCTAAAATATATTGTATTTTAAACTTGTACTATTTAAGTCTTTTTAATTATTACATTTGTCTTCTATTAAATTGCTTCGTAGTAATAAAGTGCACAAGATTTTTATAATTTGTAAAAATCGTAAATTTTAATAATTTTTCTATATATACTTTTTATAACTTTAAAAAGACTACTATAGCGAGTAATTTTTTATTGTAGATATTATAGTTCTATTTAATTAACGAAAGTTTTTTTAAGAGATATATTATTAGATGTTACATATCTTTATATTTTTAACTAAAGCATATATTAATAACTAAATTTAATGCGTTAATTTTAATTCTATTTAACAATTGCAAATTGTATATTTTTAGTATTAATTTTTTTAAGCATTTTAGTTTAAGATTTTAGAATAATTTCTCTTTTGTAAATTCTTATATTTACGACGTGTTTTTTTTCGTAAAATTTGTTAATAATATTGCGTTTATTAAGTAGTTTTTAATAAATTTCTTATTATAGTTTATAAAATCTAGAAAGAATTGTACTTTTTTAATATTTATTAATAATTTTTATTTTTTAATTGCTTGTAGCTTCTTTAAATTTATGCGTACTTTATATTGTTCAACAACAAATTCAAGAAAATTAATTTTCTTTTAATAAAATTCGCATTTCTTTAGTTTAAAATATAAGTTTTTTATATTTAAACATTTTAATACTTTAAAAATATAACTAACATGCTTTTTTAAAATTTTTAAGTAAATTATAATATCGTTTAAATATATTATAACAAATTGATTCAAATATTGTTGTAATATATTATTAATTATTTTTTGACACATTGTTAAGACGTTTGTAAGTTCGAACAATATTATTATGTATTTGTATAATTTATATTGTGTACAAAAAGCTATCTTTTATTATTTTTTTATTTTTATTCTAATCTAATTGTACGCTTCTTATAAATTCAATTTAATAAAGTATTTCGCTCTAAATAATTAATTCTAAAGTTCGTTAATATTAAGTAATAAATATCGATTCTTAATTGTAATATTATTTAGCTTTTAGTAATTAACATATAGACAAAGAATTTTATTCTTTTTTAATATAAAAAGAATTAAGTATCTTGTCTATAATTAGAATTTTTTAATAAATTTTTTTTTTGTTTTTTGTTAAATATTTGCGAAGTATTTCGAGCTTCTTCTTAAATAAAACATATATAAATTTAAACGTAAATTGCTTGTTTAATTTAACTTTAATTTCGTAATTTTACAATTAATGTTTAGAAAAAGTTTTTGTTGTTTTCTTTTTTTAGAATAGATACTTTTAATTGTTATATATTCGTAATACGTACTTTAGCGATTTTTTTGCTATACTAAATAATTTAAGACTTCTAAAAGATTTGTAATTTTTTTTATTTACTTTAATCTTATAATTTAATTAATTTTTGTTAATATTTGTTGAATCGAACTTTGTTAAATCGTTTTTTTGCAAAAATATAAACTCGCTACTTGCAATCGATTTTCGACTTAATTTTTTATCTATTATTAAACGTTATTAATACGTAGATTAAATGTAAATTACGTAATTATATTGCGCAAATCTAAGTATTCGTATATTTTAATTAACTTCTAAATTGTGTTACTTTAATTAAGACATTTCTAAAACAATACTATAAATAATTATTCTTACTATATTAAAAATTAGTTTCTCGTAATGTTGTTAAATAGCTATTAATAATAACTTTGTTTCTTTATTTACTTTTTTATTTTCGTCGAATAATAAATTTTTATTTACAATTATTAAATTGTATGCGTTAAGCTTCTTTTAAATAAAGTTCTTTTTCATCGGCAAATCGGGAAGGTGGCCCCTAGTGGCCCTGAGACGCAGTTTGGCCCCTCAGAGAGTACATGGGCACAATGGCCCACAGGGGTATAGCGCTAGCCTAATTAGGAAATAAAAATTATTTGTATAAAATTAAGACTAAATCCTCGACGAGTATTTATTTTTAGCCTAATTGGGCTAGTACTAAGCTAGTAGTCTATTTTCAAAAGTAATGTTCTAAAAAAAGTAAAAAAAATCTTTTTTAAAAACTATGTTTTCCAAAATAGACTACTAGCTTAGTACTCGCCCAATTAGGGTAAAAATTAATAGTTGTCGAAGATTTAGTCTTAATTTAATATAAATAATATTTATTGCCTAATTAGGCTAGCGCTATACCCCTGTGGGCCATTGTGCCCATGTACTCTCTAAGGGGCCAAACTGCCTCTTAGGGCTAGTAGGGCCGATCTTCCCGATTTGCCGATGTTTCTTTTAACAAAAGTTTTAATTATAAAATTATTTATTATATCAAAATTAATTATTGCAATAAGTCGACAATTATTAATCTTAATTAATATAATAAAACATTGTATATATGTTGTTAAATTTAGTTGCTACTATTAGACTAATATATTGCATTTCTCTAGTATATTTTTTATTAAAAAATTTGAACTTTTTTTTGTTCTAATGTTATAATTTCTATTTTAAGCGTCTATTTGCATTAAGCTTTCTTTCTATACTAAATTAATAATTTTAATTTTTTAGAAAATCAATTAATTTCTTCTTTGTCTTTTAGATAAATTTAGTATAAGTTGTTATAATATTTTGTTCAACTAAGTGTCGCGTATTTCTTTGCTTTTTTTATCTTTTTTTAGAATAAATTTACATTGCTTAGTTGTTGTTCGATTTTATTAAAAATTTCTCTTTTAATAGTGACGTCGCTTTCTAGCGTTTTTTCGCATTTATTTACAATTTAATTTATCTTTTTTTTTTGATAAACTAGCTAAAGTCTCAAGATATTTCGTAATATTATCTAGACATTTGTGAAAGTTCTTTTAGTTGTATTTGTCGTCGAAGTTTATTATTAAATAAGAATATAACGTTTTTAATCGTTTCGCTCTTATAATTTTATTAAATATTCAATTAACTTTTTGCGTAAATGCAAGTGCCTTGTTTGATAATATTTTATCTAGAACTTTCTATAACTAATTTGAATTTTTTATTAGATAGTAGTTGTTATTCGATTCAATCTTAAGAGTGTTTGCCTCTATATTAGTTTGCTCTCTAATGTCGTTCTAACTATTAGATATCTCTCTTAACATAGTATTGATTTGTTAACAATTTATTAAGTTTTGTGATCGATAATCTCTTGCAAAGTAACTTAATTTGTCACATAAATAATATGTTTTTTGAAATTTGTTATTTTGCTTTTCTCTAAAGTTTTTCTCTTTACATTGCTAAATAAAATCTAGTTTTATAAATACAAATTTACGATAATTGAAATTATTATACTTTTGATTAAAACGAAATTCTCTTTACTAATATTTGATCGTTAGTTCAAAAAAGATTTCTGCTCTTTCTTAAAATTAATTATATTTTTTTTTTATAACTTTTTTATACAATTTGTCGTCGAAATTAATAACTACTTCAATAAAATTAAATATATTGTTAAAAGTTTTCTTATTACGCATAATTTTGTTCTTTAAATTATCTTTAAAATCTTGTTAAAACATTATTATAAATATAACATTGTTTTGTTTAATCAAATTAACATATTTTTAGAATCTAGCAACGTAGTTTGTTGCAAAGATTCGTTGAATTAGATGCTAAATTACTCTTTTCGCAATTTGTTTTTTGTTAGATATTTCAAAGATTCTTCGTAATTTTCTTTTAAAATTATTGAAATTTGTAAATATTGCACGAAATTTTTTGCTATTATTCTTTAAATATTTTCGTAAATTTAATTTAAGTTAATATTAAACTCTCTCTCTAAAAAATGTTAATACAAAAATTGTCTTTTGATTTGCTAAAACAAAATAAAAAATAACATAAATATTTATTAACATAAGCTAGTTCTCTAGATTAATATAATCTTTATAATAAATATTAAGTTTATTAATTCTAATTTTGTCGTCTTTTATAATTGATAATTGACGTAATACTAATAAATTAGTATTTGAAATAAAGACGCGTTAATTTAATATAAATATTTTTAAAATATTTAAAATGTTACGCTCATACTTTCTTTAAAAGTATTAGAGTAAATTGTGCTATTAAAGAGATTTGTAGATGTTTTTAGACAATGTAAGCAATTACTTAGTAATAAGAATTTGCAACTATAGACAATTTTTATGTTTAATAAATTTTAAGAGAGATTCGATAAATTAGAGTAACAATAAGTAAAAATTTATAATAAGTTAAACACAATTTATAAGAAAGTCGTATTTTATTTTCTATATACTAAAAAAATATTAATTGTTTATTTTGTTTGTTTGTTAAACAATGCGAGTATAATTGTTCGCAATGTTTGTTCGTCGAACATTGCAAACATTATGTTTAGATTGTTCGCTTCTCGAACAATGCGAACATAATAGTAGATTCGCCCAAACAATGTAGAACCTAAACCACTAATATAGCTTTAATAAGCTCGTAACATTATTGAATAACTTTATCTTAATTTTAGCAATATAATTAGATATTTCTTTTTAATTTGCTATAAAGACTTTTATCTATATTAACGTTCGAAAATACTTATAATAGACGTTCGAAAAATATATTATCTTTAACTTTGTACTATTATTTTTGTTGTCTATAAATTAAAAGAACTATTTGTAAATAGATTTTAGAATCTATTAATAGTATTTATTAATCTCTGAAGTACAACTATTTGCTATTGCGTAATATATTGTTTTCTTTTTTTTAATATTGTTTTCTAGTTTCTTGATTAATTTTGTATTTATAGTCTTTTATTTTATAATCTTTTATATATGCTTTAGCTTTTACTAAAGTCTTAAATTTGTTAAAATTTGATTTTTGGAAATCGATAATTAAAGAGTATATATTTTTTCTAACATAGTAATACTTAATTAATAATCTTAGAATACAAATATTCTATTGCAAGTAAAATGCTCATTAGAATAAATAGATAACTAAAATAGTAAGATAGAAATTACAAATTATTGCGTAGTATTTATTATTCTTCTTTTTCTTTATATTAAGTACTCAAAGTATAAAATAGATAGATAAACAAGATATAAAGTAGATTATTCGATAATAATTCAATATTGTAGCGACAATATAGATTGATATAGTATCTATTATCTTTTTTCAGAAATAAAGAATTAATTATTATAGAGCAAATTTCTTAAGAAATCTTCTAATAATAAGAAAACTCGATATCTACAGTCTCGCATCTGTAGAATCTAAGCTATACTAGAAAGATATTTGTATTTTTTTTTAAAAAGCTTTAACGTTTAGTCTTTAAGTCGATATCGATTTAATATTGATTTACTAGTATTAATTCAGAATAATATTAGACGTTGCTTAGCTAGAAAGCTATATATACTTTTTTAAGAAAGATTTTTGCTCTTGTTTGATCTTTGTGCGCTATAATTGTCTGAAATGTATTATAGTATACTCTTGAAAGTCTAGCATTTAAGATTTTCTTAATTTCTAGTAGTTGTATAAGTATATATATTTATTAAAGATATTGTTAAGAATATAGTATAAGATATTTGTTGTTGTAAATAATATTATTAAGATATTAAATCTCTATTAATTTGTTGTTGCTAAGTACGCGCTTAATTGTTAAGAGATTATAAAGATTGCAAATACAATCGAAGTTAAAATATTTTTAAAAATATCTTTGTCGAAAATTAAAAAAATCGATAAAAGAATACAAAATTGTTATTTTCTTGTTTTGAGCAATCTCTCTAATTGCATATATAGTAAAGATCGTCTTCTATATCTAAATAACAAAGAATAAGATAATAATATAGTTGACAAATTTGTTTCGAGCTATCTTTAAGTCTATATAAATACTTAACGTAATAGTATAAAAAGAGATTGTCTCTTTACAATTAGTTCAATTAAGTTTCTAAGAATTCTAAGAAAATTAAGAAAGAAAAAGCAGAGTTTTTAAAAATCTTACTTGAGTAGAATCTTGTATAGAGAATTGCTTGTTAGGAAAGATTTTTAAGTTAGAAAAAAGTTCCAAAATTAAATATAGTTTAAGTTAGTAGCAATTGTGCAGCATAAGATTGTAATTGTGCAGCTATATCTTTCTTTTTTTTGTCCACTTGTTCTCTATTGATATTTATAGATAGTATTGCTAGAAAGATCTCTATTAACAAGAACTTAATATAAGATAGATCGAATAAACAAGCAAGATTAAATAGTATATTTATTACGAAGACTTGCTAATATAACTCTATAATCTTATTATAGATTAAAGTAGTATTGCAGACAAGAAAAGCAATAGTAGATAAATTGTTAAATTATCTAGCACTATAGATTTATAACTTTAGAAATATTATATAAGTTATTAAAAGTTATTTTTGATTAAGCAAATATTTGTAGTAACTGCTATAGAATATATAATATCTATATAGTATTGCGTTTATTGTACTTTGAAAGAACTATCTATTAGCAATTCTTCTTTGTACAAGTTTGTTAAATTTGTTTGTATCTACTTTGCGCACAATTTTGTACTTCAAATTTCTGCAATAGTTCTTGTGCGTTTTCTAATTTGCTTCTTAATAGTTATATATTCTTCTAGCGCACATTGTATTTGTAGTTACTTTTTGTTTGTCTTTTGTTAACAGTTTTTACAATCTTTTAGTTCTCTTTATCTTGTATTGGATTTTGTTAATTCTCTTGTTCGAAAAAAAGTAAAGTAACAACAATAATGCTATAGAAATAAACAATTATTACTGTTTTGTAATTGTCTTTGCGAATTGTCTAATTATTAGAAGAGCTTGAACAATTAACAAGTAAAATAGTAGTACAAGCAGTTAAGCAATCGTATATCTTTGACTATATTCTCGAGTAGAAGCTTAAGAGATGTGCAATAACAATCTTAAACTTAATATTTATAATTCTTATAAAAGTGTTAGTTTCGCTAATTGTTATGTTGTTATTCTTAATTACAAGAGAATTGTTTGAAGTATATTAGGAAATTTCGAAAATTTATCAGAAATATGTTGTTAGCGCTTATCTTAACTATTGTTAGTCTTACTAGATTAACTTAAATTGATATTCTTGCGTTGTTAATAAAATTGCGCAAAGAGATTTGTAAAGATTGATCAAGAAGACAAGTTAATTATAAAGAGAGATTAACAATATTTAGCAAAGTTATTTACAATATTATTGTTGATATAATTTGTCTTGTCGATTACAATCGAATCTTTCTAACAGTATTAGACGCATTTATAGCAATAAAAATCTATATATTATTTTGCATACTAAATCTTTAGAAGAAGAACAAACAAGAAGAATTAATATCTATCTTAGATAAGATTAGTTGTAGTACTAAATTTAATCAAAAAGAAGATTAGAAGATGCAACTACTATAAATTAATATTAAACTATTTGCTCAACTATAATAGAAAGAACATTAATAGCTTTTGTTAAAACAGATATAAAATATAATATTTAATTAATTTATAAATATTATAGATAGAAAGTTTGCGTAGAGCTATTAGATAGATTCTTCTAGAATTTCTAATTTGCAAATTTATTAAATTTGCAAGTTTAGATTTGTAAGATTGTAACGCTTTCAACTTCTATTACAAGTATTCGATATAATTCTTAAAGTATTATAGCTAGAATGCTAGATAATAACTTGTTTTATATTTGTTTCAATAGAAATTGTTAACACTCTTTCTATTTATAACTTAGCGAACAATTTAATTCCAATTTTGTTGTATCTCTTAATCTCTATTATTGAATAATTCTTGTACTAAATCTTATTCCAATATAATAAAATACTCTATATATTGAAACTTTATTACAATACTTTAAGCTTCGATGCTTTGCACTTTTTAATTACAATACTATTTAATAGCTTAAATATATTTAAGTGCTTTTATAGCAATATCTTAATCAAATATATCTTGTTATTTAAAATTGTCTAGAGTATTGCGCATTCTTACAATTGATTACTTTAATCTATCTATAAGTAATATATTAGCAAAAGCTTTATATTGTAGTGTAAAGTAATTCGACTTATAATTTAAGATATATATACTAATAAGATATATATTTCTATTGTCTAAATTAATTCAAGATCTATTCTTGTCTATTAATTTGAGAAATAAAAGTATCTTAATTATTTTATTAGTTTTACAAGATACTTATCTAAGAGATTCGAGTACTAGATTAAAGAGCTTAATATATAATACAACTTTAATTATTGCAATCGAATATATCTCTACTAATAAGAGATATCTTGTTTTTTCAATTATTTGATTAAACTTTATATATCGAAGCATTTGAACTATCTACTTAACTTCTAGATAGTGTTTTGCATCTTTTAAAACTAGATATATTAATACAAAAATTAGTTTGTTCTATATTTGTGTTACGATTCTAGACTAGATAGACTTTGTTCTCTAGTTACTCTTTGAATCTTTGCTCTCTAGTCTTGAGTATACTACGAATGAAGTCTAGCGTCTTAACACTTATAGTACTTATATCTATTTTCTATATATAGTTAGTTTTGCATAGTTAGTATTTTTGTCAATTAACTATATAATAACTATTAAAGCTCTAATTTTAATATAATATTAGCTATCTCTTTAGACACAACTTTGCAAATTGTATTTTAAAAATACTTATATTTACTACTTTTTTTGCTTTGCAAGACAAATTCTAAATATAGAGTTACTAGAATAGACGCTTTGCAAAACGTAATTAAGTTGTAGCAATAAATATCTTTTAATTAACATATAACTTAACAATATATAATTTCGTTAATTCTCTAGTAAATTTGCTAGAATAGATAGACAATAAATTGTTTTAACTACAACTTACTAAATTTGCTAAAACAAAATTAATAAATTTGCTAGAAGAAAAAGACAACAAATTGTTCTAACTTCGATTCAATAAATTTGCTACAATAATATTAGTAAATTTGCTAAAATAGAATTAATAAATTTGCTAGAATAGAATTAATAAATTTGCTAGAATAAAATTAGCAAATTTGTTAGAACAACAACTACAATATAATTTTGCTATTGTTTTTAAACAATACTTTTGTTTTCGTATACTAGAAGATTTGCTACGCAATAATATAATATTTCAAACAATATCTATTTTTAATATCGAAAATTTTGTTTCGCAAATAATATAAAATCTTTAATATTTATATAATGTTAAATATATTTAAGCTTAAACTTTTACTTTTGTTTACAAATATTTATATTATTTGTATTTTACTTATATTTGCAATATAATTAATAAAAAAATAGTTTTAAAAAGCAAAATTAAGTTTAGCTTTAGCAAAAATTGCAAATTATTTAAGAAACTCTTAATAAATAGATATTAATTAGATATTAATATTGTTTTTTGTTACAATTATTATTTTGTAAAAGTTCTATTAGATTAAAACAATTTTAAAGACAATTTAGAACTCGAAAAATACTTTAATTTATTTAAAAACAATATATTCGAGTTTTTGTTATTTGTTTAATTCAATTTTTACGAAACTATAATTAATAAACTAATTGAATTAAATTTGTTTAACAATATAGATTTGTTAAATATATTAATTCGATTTTTAATATATTAGTTATTAAATAGTAGCTTTGTTCAATTTTGTAACAAATATATTAAAAAAAAGAGCAAAAATAAGTTAAATTAACGTTGTACTCTAATTAATTAATTCAACAATTTTAATAAAAATTAATAAAAAATATCTTAACTTTTGTAGAAAGCAATCAAAAATAATATAAAAAATTAATTTTAATTTCTTTATAAAAATAGTATTATAATTGTTAAGTTTCAAGTTAATAAAAAAATCAATTTCGACTCTATTTATTAGCTAAAAATTTAAATTAATTATTTAAAAATTTATTTAAATTAAGCAAAGTTAATAGTAAGTATTTGCAACAAAATAATATATTGCTTTTAATATAAATGCAACAACGCTTTAGCTTAATATAATTTGTTCAAAACTACTATATATTAATTAAAACAAGAGTTTTTTTTCTCTTAAAATAAAGAAACTATATTTATCGAATTTATTTACGTAATTTACAACTTTAATAGCAATAACAAATATAACTATTTTTATAAATCTAATTTATAAACAAAAAATCGACTTAATAGTATCTATTTTGCTTGTAATTTTAAATCAAAGCTACAAAAAATAAAGAACAATAGATACTTTTTCGATTTTTTTGTTTTTACTAAAAACTTCAAAAAGTTTAAACAATAAATTACTACTTTAGTTTCTAAGTTTAGCAATATTTTTCAATATTTTGTTTTTAAAAAAGTTAAACTTAGTTTTGCTATTATTAAGATTATTGATAATATTTTTAGAAAAATTAAGTATTGTTTGTTTAATAAATCTATTAATTTTTATTTAACAATAGATAATTTGTTTGAAGATTTAAGTACTTAATAGAACAATCTAAACAAAAAATAATGCAAATTTGTTAAAATTATATTGCTCAAATTTGCTATAAAGAATATCGAAATTTTTAATTAATATATTAATTGCTTTATATCTATAATAGTTGAAGTCTCTATATTAGAAATCGATAAAATATATTAATTTAACAAAAGTTTAAGCTATAGATTTTAAAGTTGCTATATTATTTTAACAAGTTATACTATTTTAAATTAATTTATTAGATTAATTTGTAAAATTGATCTTAAACTTCAACAAATAGAAAAATCTTATTCAACAATTATTCGAATCTCTATCTATATACAAGCTATTAATAATATTAATAAACAAAATAATCGCATAAATATTGCTAAGCTCTTTAAATATATTAATATAAATATTTGCAATAATAGTAGCTTTAATATATGTATCTCTACTTGCAATTAAAAACAAAATATAGAAATATAATTTTAAGTTTTTAAAAACAAAATTAAATTTCTAAATTTTTGTCGAAAATATTTCAAGCTAAAATATAGACTATATTATAGAAATGTTTTTTGCAAAAACAAGTTAGCTAAAATTGAAAATAAATTTTTTGTTAAACTTAAAACTTATAATATTAGCAACTTCGAATTAATAGTATTTAGAGAAAATAGTTTCTCTAATATCTTAAATAACAATTTAGATAACTTTAGCAAATTAAAAAACTAGATATTTTTAACAAAAATTGCAATTTAAAATAGAAGTTAACATTTATAAAGAAGACAATAAAAAAGCTTAAAATTATATTTAATTTATATAATAGAGTTTTGCTTATTAAAGTTGAACTTAGTTCTAGCGCTATTAATAACAAATTGCTTAATAATTAGCAACTAAATTTTTATTTTAAAATTTGCTTAAATTAAGTTTTATATTTACTCTTCGATAAATACTATATTAAAACAATACTACTTATTAATATTGAAGCTTTTAATAAACTTTTTATTAATAGAAAGTTTGTTAAGTTTTATAAACTTTTTACTATATTATTTTAAAATTCTATTAAATTGTATTTAGTTAATAATAAATTTGTCTCTAATATTATTTATATTGCTTAAATTATTATTTATTTTAGCAAATATATTAATATTTTATAGTATTTAATAATTGAATTAAAACAATTTGCAATTATTTTCGATATACTTTAGATAAAAAAGTATAATATACAAATTAGAAAGAATATACAATCTCTCGAGTTTAATTTCGATTATTATATAAAATACTATTTGTTAGATTAATAGTTATTAGAGATTTTTAGCAACTAATACAAACAATTCGAATATTTATTTTCGAAATCTTTCGATAAAATTGATATTTATTAAATAAAAATTTTTGCATTCTTAAAATTTGTTATTAAAAAAACTTATAAAATAGTTGTAATATTGTTTAAGCACTTTGCTATACTAAATTAATTAAAGAAAAACAATAGATATCTAGCTTGCGTTGTAAACAACAATATTATTATAAATATTGCAATTATTACTTTCGATAATTACGACAAATTCTATATTAAACTTAAGTAAAATTCTTCAAATATAGAACAATTTAAAAAACAAATATATTAATATTTAAACAATAGATTAAACTCTTTAATTTATAAGAAGTTAACAAGTTGTTGTTTAATAAAAGTATTAATTATATTATTAATTTTATTTCAAAAGCAACTTCTTTAATTAAAAAAGTCTACAAAATGTTTTGTTAAAAAAAAATTATTCGAATTTATCTAGATAATATAAAAAGTAAGAGTTAGATTTGCAATAGCATTTTACAATATATTGTTTTTATTCTTATAATAATACGAAAAGAAAGACGACTATCGTGAACACAAAGCAAGCAAGACAACTAATTGTATAGTATAATGATTTATAATCAAACTAGAAACGAATGCTAGCTAGATGGATCCTAACTAATGGCGACTAGCTAGATAAACTCTAACTAATGGCGACTAGCTAGATGAACCCTAACTAATGGCGACTAACTAGACGATGCTCGCATCAAGTGCCCCCCTTTTAGAAAGCTCACGACGCTCTCGCCAACTATCCTTTCGTAGTTATCACTCTTGCTTATAGTTCTTTCGATTTTCCATCGATTCAACTATTCTATTGGGCGTTCGTCTTCATTGAACTTAATCGTCCTGCTAAACATTCTTGACTTGCTAACTAATTTCTCTATCAATCTCAATTCGTCGATTTTTATCGACGATAATGCGTTCTACTTGTAGGTCGTCGTACTCTTGTATTTTGATCTTTTAGTCGTCGAAAATATTTAAAGATTTAAGAAATTTCGAATAACGCTTTTTGTAACTTGTGTTAAAAGCTTTGTCATAAACAATCTTTAAATTGTCGTTTATTAATTTGATCAAATAAGAAAGCATGTCTTTCATTTGATATTGTAGTATTAAGATTTGTTCAAAAGCGCAATCTTTTTCTTTATTTTCTTCGTCGACGAAGTCCCAAATTTGAGTTAAGATAATCTTCAAATTAATCTAGTTGTTGTTCGCAAGTGTTATGTTGATAATCTTTAATATCGCTTCTTATTAAACATTTTTTTTTACGACTTTTGTAATTTGTATATCAATTATGTTATTTAAACAATCGTTAATCTTTTTTGCGACAACTATATCGTAAATACTCTTTGTAGAAGTCGTAAAAGACGACAATAATAAAATTTCGCGTATCTTGTTTTTGATGAGAATTTTTCTAACTTGTAGCTTGTCTAGAAAGCTCTACTTTACGCTATCAAACATAACAAATAACGTTAGACTAAATAAGACAACAACAAACAACTTGAACGCTTTAATAGCAACTTGGGCAAACAAATATATAGACAACTCGACTTTCAAAGATAACTAGAAAGGAACTTCGACTACAAAGAAAATAATTATATTTTAATTATTGACTCTTACTTGTTCGAAGACGTAACAAATAACTAGAGAGAGATTTAACAATATCTCGTACTTGTATTTTTTCACAAATTCCAATTTTGTTAATAAGATATTGTTAATTTTAAGATATAGATCGCCAATTGTCTTTACAAACATATTTCGATCATATTGTTAAAAAGAGTAATCGATAATATATGTCTTAAAATTAAGTTTATTGCTAAGTATGTTTTCGATAAGTGCGATATACTATTTGTAAACGTAAACTTAATTAGTCGTATTATTTACGACAACAAGATCTAGAGACAAACAACTATTTAATATATTTTCGTTTGCATCAAACAATCTCTTCTATATATTTGCTTGTAATTTAATAAGAATTCTTGCTACAACTATGCGACAAATATTATAATAACTTAAATCTATATACGTCTTAAATCAAGTTAACTTCTTATTTATTAAGACAATATTTAATAATAGTAAACTAGCAATGCCTTTAATCTAGCTAAGAGCAAACTAGTTATTTTTTGTTTTAATCAACTTTTTGTAGAATGTCTTAAATATTCTTGTGTCTAACACAAGATACTTTACGCTCTCTCGTTGTTCAATATATTCTAGATCGATAATAAACGTAACATCGATTGCGTAGAGAATTTAAGTATTGTCTCGAAGAAGTTGCAAAAGATATGCGATATTCGTTTGTCTAATATTTATTATTTTAACGTTCTTGTATTGTGAAGACGTTGCGTAGACGTTCTTAAATTGATAAACAATATAGCAATTGTTGTTCTCGTTATTGCTATTAATCTTTGTAAAGTCGTTGCTAATTTTTGATTTCTTTCGCATCGATTTATCGTCTATTATGTTTAACTTTTCGACTAAGTAGAATAAACTTGCAAGTAATATCTAATAATTAGAGTTTAGCGTAAATATCAACTTGCCATTGACGAATCTTTTAATAGAGAACGATGCAAAAGGAATTTTGGCTTCTAAACTAAATAGATCTTCAAAAGACATAAAATATAGTTGTAGTAAATTGACAACTAAAGTAAGTAAAAGAGAATTAAAGTGTGTTAATAAAGAGGAGAGCGCTAAGTAAGATTTGTAATTGCGCTAAGTAAATAAATAGTAAATAAAAGTGCGTCATGTCGCAACCCTAAATCTAAGTCTAACTATTAGACGCATAAAAACGATGTGTATAAGTGGCATAAGTTTAACGTCTTTAACATAATCAAGCATAGTCGCGAGATTTAAACGAGACTATTTGTCTTTATTTTGCGAGATTTATTTCGTCGACGTTTAACGAGAAGGTTGCTTTAACTAGTAGTCTATAGTAGATAATTATTGTCTTGTTTGCTAGAACGTAAAAGCGATAATAAATTGCTATCTTGTTTGTCATTCTATAAAGAAGATAGCGCATTGCTATTTTGCTTGCTAATCTATAAAAAGACTTGATCTTTCTCTTTTGCGATAACTTGACTATTTACTAAATCGAGACGACGAATAACGTTTGACATAGACATGTTGTGCTTCTTCTTGTAAATTTAGACGAGCTCTTTAACTTCGTCAAAAAGATTCTTATTATATTAACGATCGAACTTCGAACTATACTCTTTCTATCGAATTAAGAATTTCGAAATAAACTCTTCTTGTTTATATTTGCGCATTTAATAATCAACTAGAGTCTCGATCTTATACGAATGTTAATTTTCGTTAAACTTTTCGATCAATTTGAGATAATTTGATGCTAGACAATTGTAAGAATTAATATCAATTAATGCGAATTCCAAGTTCGCTATAGAGATAACTAGATAAATTCTTTAGTTTTCTAGCAATTCAAGTTAATAAATTAGATTACTTTTTTTTTCGAGTATCTTAAAAGAATCTACGTATTAGATGACGAGCTTGAGCGATTTTACTAACAACAAGCTATATTCTTTGTAAAGTCGCAAAAAAGCTTTGTTCTCTACTTTTAAAGATAAAGATTAATAATGTTTATTATAAATAAGCTTAAAAATTATATTAATTCAAACTATAAAGACTTTCGTCTCATTAACGTTTACTATTCTTTTCTTAAGTTAATTTTCGCTTTATTTGTCTAGTTTTAGCAACAACATCAAGTCTTATATCTTGAAATTTATAATAAACTTGTTGAGCAAAAGCTTAATTGATAAATTAAAAAGATTGTTAAGCTTTGCTCTTAATATAGAAAGAAAGACAATTTAATCAAGACTCGAATTGTTAGTTATTATGTATCGAAGCGCAATTTCGATTATTTGATTAATTTGTTTGCTTTGGTTGTTTGTTTGCGAGTAATAAATAATTAAAATCAAAAAGCTAATCTTAAGTTTCTTAAAGATCGCTTTCTAAAACTTAAAAAAAAAATTTCGATCTTAATTATAAATAAATGCTCTTGGCATGTCTTAATTTGCAAGCTCGTCAATTAGCATTATTGTCTAATTTTTTGCAATATAGATAGTTTTTTCTAGAAGAATAATAATCTTCTTTAAGAACTTGCAAATAACGAACATAGCAAAATCTATGTTTTGCATACTTGATAGTGCTAGAATAAAGTCGAAACTTACTATATAGAAGAGTACTAAGAAGCTAATAATTGAATTGAGACTATTGTACGATTGATGTCGTTTGATTTGACACATGTTATATTGACGACAATAAGCTATGTATCGTTTTAGTTGCTTAATTAGCTTTCGAAAATAAAAGTTTGTCGTAATTGTCTCGTATGTTCTTGAGAAGCTTGCGTGATAATTATTGTTATAAGTTTGTTCGAAGATCTCTTTCTCGAAATTCTTAGATAAGCATAGACGCTTTCTTTGCGCATAATTAATAAAATAAATAAGTTCGTCGTTTAGCGTAAATTGGATTTCGAAAGACATAAGGATTTTCTACAAAGTTTTTAAGATTTTCGTTCATTTGATGAAGCGATTGTAGACGTCAATAAGACGTGTTCGAAAGTCGATACTTATCTTAATAAAATAAGTGTAAAAAGAAATCGCTTTGTTCGTTGTATTCTATACGACGATATTTTTCTTCTCTTTAGTTATTTGTTCGATTAGTCTATTTACAATATTCGTTGCGACGTCAATCTCGACGACTATCTTTGTCTCGCTATGAAAGATGTCAATGTCGTTAAGTATATCTTAATTGTTGTCTAGCTTCTTCTTTTTTGTTAAGACGACAAATCTTAATAGAGCGTCTAGAACAATGTTAAGTTGACTTGAACAATAATAAACGTCTAGAGTAAATTGCGACAAATATTGAGAGACTTTAATTAATCTTAACTTTAACTTGTTGATTAACAAAGACAATAGAGTAGTTTGCTTAATAATCTTTGTTGTCGTCAAGTAATTTATATAGATTATAGTAGATTATTTAGAAGCTTCGATAAGATATCGAGTTTTTCTAATTGTTTAAATTAAAGCGACGATCTTTAACTTAATAGATCAATAATAAGATTTAATCGTAATAAGTATTTTTGACAAAAATAAAATATACTAGATATTCGCTTTTTTAAAATTGTTTAATGTCGAATCGTCTTTAACATAATATACTTCGATGTTAAAGTCGCACTTCTTTGTCGCATTTAAATCAATATAAAGACGTCGATTGTTATTAAAGTAAATTAAGAAGTTGGAAATCGTCAAAGCGCGTTGAAGCTAGACGTAGAATTCTCTTAGCGTTAATAGATTTTCGATAAGTGTTGTTCTAGCATATGTTTTGCGTTTCTAATTGTCTAGAGTCGAAGCTCTCTTTAGCAATCGCGTTTTTTTGCTCTAAAGAGCATTAATTTTCTATGCATATTACGCGATTTTATCTCGTTAATAATTAAAAAGATCAAAATAGATTTTAAGAGCTTTTAAATTCTTTGAAAATTTGATTGTCTTATTAACAATTATTTGTTTCTCAATTGTAAATAGATTAAAAGCGTTTATTTTTTAACTTAACAATATAATGTTCGAGTAGTTTAAAAAGATTTTTTTTGAACTTAAGATAACTCGAAGTTCGATAAATTTAAGAAAAAGTTAACTAAGATAATTCAAATGTTAAACAAACATTTTGAAAAAAACTATAATATCGTCGATGTAAACGCGTATAAATTTTCGAAATTTTTGCAATTGCTCGTTTATTATTTGTTGCACATACGTTAAAGAGTTTTTAAATTTTATAGCAACTATTTGTAGTTCTTCTTTTTTTCGATAACTAATAAGAAAGAATTTATGTTTGTTCGTCATAGTTACTAAAAACTAGAAGAAAAAAGCTAAATTATTTATTAAATTGATATAATTGCAATCTTTTATATAAGCGATAACGTTACTTTGTATCGAAATAGAATAATTATTTGTAACAACAAGCTTATTAAGTTCTCTAATATTTGTTACAACTTGTAACTTTCTTTTGAGTTCGTTTAATTTATTAACAATGCGCTAAACGACAAACACTAAAAACTCAAAAGAAGTAAGCTTTCTTAATTACTTTATTTTGTCTTGTTAACAAAGTTTGTTAAATTTCTTATTGACTACTTGTTTATTTTGGACGTTTAATAGATAGATTTTATAAACAATGCGAAAAGCGTTTATCGAATTCTAGTTTCTTGTAAGAGATACTATTATCTAGTCGTTCTTCAATAGGTTGATTGTCTTTCTACTATCAATTTATAGATCGACGAATTTGTTAATTAATGCCTAAAGAGAACTAATTTCATCTAAAGATTCGTACGCATAAACGTCGTTTAACAAGATAATTTGACAATTATTCTTCAACATGTCTACTTATATTTTTTCTTTCGTCGCTTATAAGTGCTTCTTGACATCAATTTAATAGCAATCTTGCTTCTTATACTTTATCAAATAATTAAAATTGGCATGCCTATTAATAATTATTAGCATTAAATTGATGTTGCAAACATAGATGAAAAATACGCTAAAGTCGACAATATAAGCATACGCATCAACAAGCTTTAACTTAAATAGATAGTCTCTATCTAACAAGAATTGTAGCGAGCAAATAGATAATTCAATAATCGTATTAACGTCGATAATTATCTTTCGACTTGCCTTCAAGACTCTACGAACTCGTATATTGTTCTTCGATATAACTTTGAGATCGATTGTTAGCTTTTAACAACTATTAACTATTAGCGTTTTGGCATCTAGGTTCACTATTATCCACTCTAGAATTATAACGTTTATTTCAAGAAGCATCTTTGCTTTTAGATAATTTACTACGTAAATCTTTTGACAAATATAAGTTATCGCGCTCTTACTATTAATCTATTCTTTAATATACATATTTAGAAGTAGATAGTTATCTATAAGATGCTTTTCGATATCGACTCCACACACTAAAATAAAAGCGTCGACTTTCTTCAATAAATATTCTAGTTTAAGTTCGTTAAGAAACTATTGATCGATTAAGAACATTATGCATTCTATGTCGACGCAAATAGAATGCATAACGTTACGCTAAATAAATTCCAAAAGCATTGTCGCATAATAATATAATCGAAAGACTAGCTTAATGTTAACGACAATCGTCGCGTCAAATTCGATTATATCTAAGTTATTAATAATTTGATCTAAGTTTATTAAATTAGAATTCGTCTAAAAGACTTCGACGTAATCTCTCTTTACTTGACAATTAAGATCGTAACAACTTTGTAAATATTTAAATAGCTTATTTCTTAAACAAAAAGTACGTTAACAAGTTTAATAAGTCGAGCGACCTAGAATAATACTAATTTCGAAATCGACATAATATGCGTCGACTTAATAAGTGTTAATCAAGATAACAAAAAAGTTTGCACAATTATCTTGCTCTTTATTAATTAGTCGCTTGTTCTCAACATAATAAATTGAGACTTCGACGAACAACTTTTCGTCAATATATTTTGCGTTAAAATAAGTCGAGATCTTTAACTACTATTTATTATAAAAGTCGTGAACGAAAGGCGCTATATAGTATGTCGAAGCAACATAGGGCTAATAAGGTTCTTGCTAGTATCTCGACAATAAATATTCCTTTTGCTAATACGAACATCGCTAATAGCTATATAGTTAATAGATAAATTGCTATTCTTAAGTTCGATAGATATTGCGATTTTGATCTTCTTTAGTATTATTGCGTCGATCGTTTATCTTAAAGAAGAAAGAATTCTTATTTTTTTCGTCGACTTGAGTCTTAACATTAGAGACAATAATCGCCAAACATTTAGACGTTAACAATTTTCTTGCTAGATTGAATTGCGACAATATAAGTTGTAAAGACATAAATTGCGACGATTGCATTATTGAACAATATTAATCGACAATATATTTAAGATCTTGCACTAGAAAACAAGATAAATACTTAACGAGATTCTAATAAACATTGTAGTATAACATGCGTAAGAGATAGATTGCGCGTAACTATATTGATGCGAAGAGTTAACAAGCTACTAATTGATTAAACTTGGAATCTTTGTTATACTTGTCAATCTTTAAGTTACGTTTTGTTCGTTGTCGAGTAAGCATAACTTTATAAAGCTTTCGTTTCGCTTTAAGTTTCTTAATAAAATCTTAAATTGTAATAATTATCGTAGACATAATTATTATCGCCTTAAGCTCTAAGTTAAGTTGTTGTTAAGCCCAAGTTAATTGACTTTGCAAGTCGAATATTCTAACAAATTAAAAATAGAGAATAACATTCTAAAGATAACTAGTTGTTTCTCGATTGTTTATAGCGTTCTTCGCGATAAATAATTTCAATATTAGTTTATTTAGAGCCTTATTAATTCGCATCTTAAATCGCGTTTAAAGCTTATCTATAAAATCGATCAACAACATCGTTCAAAAAGCTCTTTGTTTAAACTTCTCGATCTCTTTAAAATATTATATTATTGTTGATTCTTAAAAGCAAAAGGAAAGATTCTTGCGAATAGCGACTTTGTTAACAATGTAAACATAGTCGTTTATTCGATCTACGAAAATAAAAATCTCGCAATAGATTGTCTTCTTATAAACAAAAATAATAAACTTTGCGTCGTAGCTTTCGAAAGCGTCTAAATAGAAGAATTTAATATTCGTAATTTTAAACTTAATCGACGACTATTTGTTATTAACAATCGAAGACTTCTTTTTATAAAAACAATCAATTCGCTATTTAGCACAATCTTGATAAAAAGAATCTTTATTAAAGTTTGAAATAACTTGTTTAATCTTGTCACGCATAATATCTTGAAGTTAATCGATCATCTAGAAGATAAAAGTAAAATTCTCTTGTTAAAATCGATCTTAACGAATATGTTCTAACTAATTAAAATGCTAACTAGAATTCTAATTTTTGTATTGTCTTTCGTTCGCGTAGTCAATCGCTTGATTAAACGCAATTTGTTGTTTAGATTGCTATTTAAAAGTGACAATCGAAGTTGACTATTTGTAGTTAGTAGTCGAAGTTGATTGTGCAAAGATAGCAATCGAGACTAATTGTTGCCCAAAAGTAGTAGTAGAGGCTAACTGCTACTCAAAAGTAGTAGTAGAGACTAACTACTATCTAAGAGCAATCGTTGTCGTTGCGATAGCCAATTGTCTAGAGTCATTAATAGAGGCGAACGAAGAAACAGGAGCTTTTTGTTCTTGACGATCGCCAATGGGTGCGAGTAGTAAAAAGAAAGACGTTCGTCTAAAAGCGCTCTAATCTTGTTGATTGCTCGCTAGTCGTTTGTCTTATCGACGAGACTCACTAGTAGATAAATCTAATATTGCGTCGATCATCAAACGCTATCTACTAAAAGCGAGAGAACGATTCTCGCGATTTCTAGACAAAAACAAAGATAATCTCTCTTAATTTAAATTCGCATTCTTATCAATTAAATAATCGTCGAATCTTAAGATGTTCTTACGCTAAGAATTATTATTTAATAAATTCGAAAACCAATTTTTAATGATCTAAAAGAATAAAGACTAAACTCGATTGCTTATTGTCGATAGATTAAGACGTAAAAGAATAAATAATTGTCTCGTCGAATTAAAGTTACTACTCGAACGAGTATTAACAATAAGAGTAGCGACGTTTGTTAAAGAACGTCTTCGAAGTTTACTAAGTAATTAACTAAGAACGTTCTAGCTACTTTTGATTTCTTAAGATCTTTTAACTAGCAATCGTTGTACTATACTCTAAAGATTAAAAGACTTCTTGTCTAAAAATATTAAATTAACAAAAGAACGAAATTTAGACTTAAACGTCTTAACAACGTTTACAAAAGAAGAAGCTTTAGACTCAAAAGTCTTAGCAATAGAGAGATTGTTTAAGTTTAATATTTGGCTATCAATTGCTACTATAAATCTCTTTATAACTTTTCGAAGTAAAATCTTATCAATTGCTTACTTCGATAACTAAATAAATAACTAATTAACTTTTTTATTGCTTTGTCGTTCTTCTAGCTCTACAAAAATAGAAGGCGAAGCTTGTCGAAATAGCTTCTCAACTAGCTCGATAATAAATAAGAACAAAAGAAATTTAAAAAAATAATTAATCTTTGCGAAAGCAAAAAGTTGATAAGCGAATTAAGAAAAATTCTTGACGTTCGCTAGCTTAATAATTGCCTAATTTGCTACAAAGATATTCGAAAGAATCTTCTTAATAGTAAACACTAACTTACGACAAGAGCTCGAAACACAACGCTAGATAACTAAAAAGGCGCTAGATAAGTTGTGTCGACAATATTGTCGTCAACATTCGTCTAGAGTTAATGCAATAAGCTAGCTAATAATCTTGATAAAATAAGTGTCTAATGCAAGAATTTAAACACTTGAGACTTGCGTCGATGCGCCCAAACAAAAGCGACGAAGAAGATAATAACTAACAACGCTCAACGACTAATGCAATAATTTAGGCGATAAGAATTGCTTGTCTTCGAAACTAATATTGAAGCTATTAATTAACACGAAAAGAAAGACAATTGTCGTGAACACAAAGCAAGCAAGACAACTAATTGTATAGTATAATAATTAATAATCAAACTAGAAACGAATGCTAGCTAGATAGACCCTAACTAATGACGACTAGCTAGATGAACCCTAATTGGTGGCGACTAACTAGATGGACTCTAACTAATAGCGACTAACTAAACAATGCTCGCATTATATAATTAAAAGATCTAATAAAGATTTGCGTGTTTGCGTAGACTATAGAGATTTTAGTATTTTAATAATTAAGAATTGCAATATTCTATTGTTAATTTAAGAGATCTTGCAACAATTATACAAAATTAAGTACTATAGCAAGTTCGATATTATTGTTGTCTTTAATAAAATTCAAATATATTTTAATAATAAATACAAAACAATTTTTATTATTTGTTATAATTTATTTAAGTATATTATAATATCTTTTGAATTGTGCAATATTTTAATTACGTTTTAGTCTTTTATTAACAAAACTTTTAGTTTTTATTTAAACAATTTTTGTACAATCTATATAAACAATATCTTAGTCTATGGTAATATCGAGAAAAAATATAAGAACTATATAAATAAAGTTCTTGCTAAACTTTATAACGCAAATCTTTATCTAAATATTAACAAGTATATTTTCTTTGTTAAACAAGTTAAATATCTAGATCTAATTATTATTATTAAAGATATTCGAATAAATTTCGAGAAAATCAAATATATTTTTAAGTAAGAAATTTTTATCTATATACGCAATATGTAGATCTTTTTAGATTTTGTCAACTTTTATCGACAATTTATTTATAATTATTTAAATCTAATTAAATCTTTGTTAGCGTTTAATAAGTTCGAGAACAAGAATCTTAGTTTTCTATAACAATTTGACAATTTCGAACATCTTATGTTTTAGATTTTTAAAAAAATCTTTATCGATTAATTTATTCTATATTATTTCGATCTCGATTTAGAGATCTAAATTGAAAACAATATTTTTAATTTTGTAATTGTTGTCGTGCTCTTGCAAATAGATTTAAATAAATTGCTTTATTTTATAGTTTATATATTTAAAATTATATTATTTGTTAAATACAACTATAAAATTTATAACAAAAAACTATTAACTATTGTTTGTGCTTTTAAGAAATAATATTTAAAATATATTGATATATTTGTCGAGCAATCTATTAAGATTGTTATTAATTATTATAATCTAAAGCATTTTATAATTATTAAGCAACTTAATTGTTGTTAAGTTTGCTAAATTAAGTTTTTGTTTAAATTTAATTTTAAGATTATTTATTAATCAAATATACTAGACGCAAAGTTAAACAATTTAATTAAACAATTGTAAAATTTGTTATTTAACAAAAATAACTCTTGCAACTAGTTTTAACAATAAACAATTTTTAAGCAATATAACTTAGAATTAAATATAGTTAAAATTGTTGTATTAATTTTGTTACTATTAAGTATTATTTACAATTTAATAATAAAGTTAATTTGTTTACTTTAAGACTTTATTAAATTTAAACTAATTGTTAACAAAAGAATTGCAAAAGTTTGCAAAAAATTTACTTAAATTTTGCTAATAGCTAACAAAAATATAGAACTATTTATATTTTTATTATTTGTAATATTCGTATTACTTTAACAAGATAGATTTTGTTTTACTAAATTTTTTTTCTTAATTTCTTTCTTTATTATTGTTGTATTTACAATCTTTTATTCTATATTTTTTTGGTCTTTAGCTATTGATTTTGTCTTTTTTTTAGATATATTTGTTTTGTCTACAATTTAGTTATTTATATTTGCAATCTTTTTTACAATTTAGTTTTTGTTTGTTGTTACAATCAATTTAATAAAAGAGAAAAAATCTAAAATAAAATTGAATTTCGAAATTCTTATTTGACAAATATTAGAGATATATTTGTATAACAAAAAGATAAAAAAAATTAAGAAAATTAAGAAAACTAATAAACAAAAGATTTTAATTTTTTTTTACAAAACAATTAAATTGAAACTCGAGAACTACACAATAGTTAAACATTTAACAATTAATATTAAATATTTATTTGTTTAATAAAAAATATTTTTTCCGAAATACAAATAATATTGTTCGAGTCGAAGCAATTAGATTTTAATATAAACTATTAAGTGTTAAATATTTAAATCAAATAACTACTTTCGAGAAAGTATAGTATTATTACTATTAATCTTTATTATATTTAGATGTTAAAAAATATATTAAAAGCTATTCGATTTGCAAATATATTAAATTATATTGCAAATATAAGTATAATCTATTAAAATTTTTGTCTATTTTAGATTGTTATTAATAGAATATATTTTGCAACTTTATTATTTTTTTGCTATTATATTACTATAAAGAAAAGATCTTGTAATATATTTTAATAATAATTGATAAATTATTTAAAAGTAAGAAGTTTATATCTATAAACTCTTTAAAAGTTAAAATTGTTATTTAGATTTTTATTGATTTTGTCTAATATATTAAAGACTTTTTAGCTATTATTGTTTCGAATAAAGATACTTAATTTATTGTTTATTTTTAGCAATATTTTTGCAAAAGACTAGAAACTAAGTCTAAATTGTTAATTGTATTCTATTTAAAGATCGATAATTAAATCGAAAATATCAATATTATACTTAAAAAGTATTTTCGAACATATATATAATATAATTAGAATAATTAAATTAATTATTTTGCTATTGTTAAGTTTGTTGTTAATAGTTATATTAGCAAGTCTATTAATTTATTATTTTTTTTTGCTATTAAAAACTATTTGTTACAATTAGATCTAAAACTGTTTGTAGTTTTTTTAAATAATAATATATTTGAAGCTTGTTACAATATAAAGAATGTTGATAAGATTGTCGAAAAAATCGAGATTTTGCAAAATTTTCTTTGTTGAAAATTTGTCTAAACTTAAGTTAAACAAATAAAATTTACTAATTGCAAACGCATTGTAGTTTTGAAATTTAAGATTAATAATTAAATTATATTTAATACTTAATATATTAAGACAATTTAATTATACAAGTTTTTAAAATATAAGAATGTAGATTTCTATAAAATTATTCGAACAATTAATAATTATATCTACAAACTAGAACTATTCGAATTAATAAAGATATATTTACTATTTTATTTATAGTTTTTGTATCTTAATAAAAGCAAGTTTTGGCTAAATTAACAAATTAAGTTCTTGCTATTTATTAATATTGTTAACCATATTGACAACAATAATTTCGAATACTATATTAAAGATATCGAAGCATTACAATACAATATACGCAAAAATAACAATAATATAAATCTAAGTCTAATTGTTACTAATTATAGACGCAAAATACTATAGTATTAAATTCTCTTTACAAACTATATAAACTACAACAATAGATCTAAGTAACTAAACTACTTTATAATTAACAATTGCTCTAACTTTGTTGTTAACTTCTATTACAAATATTTAGACGCAACAAATTTTTACTAAATATTCAAGACATCTTCTAATTGACAATCTAATAAATAGAATAATTTGCGTTTATATATTTTTTGCGTTTTGCTATTATTGTTGTCAAATATCGCTCAATATATATCTATAACTTTTGTTGTTATATTTAGGATCAATTTCGAAAACGCATTGTTAATATATTACTATTATTAGAAGTTATCTACTATATATTTGCAATCGAAATTAATTTTTTTTTTAAATTAGATTGACTCGATATATTATTTTGCTTTTTGCGTTAATTAACAAGAATTTTGGAAACATATTATTGATATATTATTATTGTCGAAAGTTAGTCGATATATATTTGCGATTCTTGCTATTGTCTCTATAGTATTTTTGTTAGATATTTTATAATTGTCTCTTTTAAAGATTCTTCAAATAAAAGTTAACTTAATATTTCTAAATATACGCACAATTGTGTATAAATTGCTATCAAGATACTTTTATATTATTTTCTCTTTCTATATAGTAGATTTAAACAAACGTGTTCGAATATAGTTAAAATTCGACAAATTTCGACTTTTTAATATTGTTAATTTCTTTTATTATTGCCAATTCTTTCTTAGATTATATAATCGATTTTTCGAATTATTTTGAACACAATTGATCTTTATCTTGTTGTCGATTTTTCGATTTTCGCGTTACGTCATTTTGATTTTCTCTTAGAGTTAAGATTAGTAATCTTTTGTACTCTTTTTAATTTTTCTATATTTAATGTTTTTTTAAATTTTATTTACTTTTTTTTCTCTTTTGATCTTGTTGTTGTTTAACAAATTGTTCGGAACTTAATTTCTATTGTTCGACAATTGTTCGATATTCGATTTTTGCTATTTAACAATTATTTAAAATTTAATTTCAAGTATTAGATTATATTCGATAGACGTATTCGATACTAATCAAAGATAGTCGAAAATTAACTAAAACACTATTTGCAACATATATATTTTTGCTTTGTATATTATTGTTTTTTGTATATTTTGTTTCAAAATTTCTATTTATCTTTTTTCTATTTGACAAATTTATTCTTTTGTTCGATATATATCGAAAACTTTAGTTTTTATTGTTTAATAATATTCGATATATATTCGATATTAGTCGAAGTTTGTATTTAACAAGTATTTAAAATTAATTAAAGTTAACTAAAAATACTAATTAAAAGATTCGATATTGCTTTGTCAAAGCTCGCAAATAGAAAAAAAAATAGTATTATAGTTTTAGACTAGATAGACTTTGCTTTTTAATTATTTTTCGAATTTTTGCTTTCTAGTCTCGAATATACTACAAATAAAGTCTAGCGTCTTGACATCTATAGTATTTAGATCTATTTTCTATATATAGTTAGTTCTACATAGCTAGTATTCTTGTCAATTTACTATATACTAGTTATTAAAGCTCTAACCCTAACAATTCGAGATATATTTAACTTTTTTATAAGATCTCGAGCAAATCGCAAGTTGCAAATTCTTATTAACAATAATTTTAAAATATATAAATTACTTAAATTAACGAAATTTTGTTTTAAGAACAATATTGTTCTTTCTTAATTATTGTTTTATACTTTATATAAGCTCTAGTCTTCGATATTAGTTCTTTCGAACTATTAAAAATTGTATATTGTAAGCAATAATTTACGTTAGTCTATAATTAACGTAAAGTATAGTATTTACTTTTCGAAATATTAAGTCTAGCTAATTTAAGATTAAATTGTACTTGTTTAATTCGAATAGAGTTCTAAACAATATCTACAAATTGCGCATTAAATAGATTGTTAATTAGATTGCTTATATAATTATAGATCTAATTATATATAATAATATATTGTCTATCTTTATAATCTTCGAGAGTCTAGCATTGATATATATACAAAAATTGAACAAGATATTGCTCTTAATTATTTCGATAAATATTGCTTTTACAAATTAACTAATATAGTTAACAAGACGTTTGCTAATTGTGCGCTTCTTCTTAATAAGTATAACTTATTGTTCAAGCAAAACAACAAAAAAACAATAGAATAATTAATAAAATTAATTGTAACAAGTAATACTAAAGTTATAATCTACAACAATATTATTAAGATATAGAGAAGACGCAACATTAAAGAAGCTATTATACCAAATAAGAAGAGAAGAGAATGCAAAGATTTAAATGTTACTATTGTTAGCAATAGAAACTTACAAGAGAAAGAGCTAAAATATAGTATACGTAAAATTAAGACACTTAAATTAAAGAAGTATTGTTTAGTATTGCTTTTATAAGATCTAAACATTTAATAGATTTTTAGTAGAGAATAATTATATAAAGTTAGCAAAATGCTATATAATCTAGAGTTTTAATATGTAGTTTAATCTTCAAATAAGTTGTAGAAATATTAATAGATTATTTTTGCTTTCTATATATATATTAAAAGTTTACAAAGATATAGAAGAATATTTAGCAATAGAAGACTAAGTTGTATCTAAATTGTTATACTTATCTTATCTTTTAGTTATACTTTGCACAATATTAAATTTTATTTTTGCAAATCTTTAGAGACGCTTTGTTGTAGCTTTTGTTAATTGCGAAAAACATCTTTTATTAACTACTTATATATATTGTATATTAAGTTTTTTCGTAATTTATAGATACTTTTTAAGAGTAACAAAATACAACTGTAGTCTTAAAAGTCTAAGTTTATCTTTGCTACTTAACAAGTACTTTAGAAGAAGATAACGTATCAATATAATTATTATCTAAGATTCGATTGCGTAGATATATATAACTCTTTATTAGTTTAATAGCTTCTATATCTCGACTTTGCTCTTTCTAGATTAAGACAAAATTATTTATGCTAGTTAATATAAAGAAATGCTTCTTGCTTAGTACTCTCTTCCTTGTCTTTATTATTTTTGTCTCGAGTTCTTCGATTTTCTTTTAGTATTCTTGATTTTTGTATATCGAGACTAGATTGATTATACTCATTAATATATCGAGATATTTTTTATCTAGCACTCTTATCATTGTTTCTATTACTTTTATCTCGAGCTTTTCGATCTTTTTCTATTGATTCTCTAAGCTATATACTAAGTCTATTATTTCTATACTTCTTAAGATTCTCTTGTACTTTTAATTAAGTATTTTTTTTTTACTTCTAGTATTGTTCTAAATAGCTAAATTGTCTTTATCTTATTGTTTTTTTCTTATATATATTATATAGTATTGTATATTAACAAAGTTTATATATTTAATAAGTCTTTTGTTTTCGATTATTATACAATTGTAACAATTGTCAATTTTGTATATAGAAAAAGCACTTAATATCTTATTTAGTTCTTGTGCTCTTTTAAGAAAAATACAACGAAAAAACTCTTAATATACTATTGTTTATATAGTTTAAGTTATTTGTTAACTTTTAATTACTTTTGCGTAGTCAATTGCATAAGTATATATATCTCGAAAGTTCAATTTGTATTGCATAAGATAAAAAAATAGTTTCTAAAAACTTGTATATTGTTTTCGAATTTATTATCTATATTAAAGTTTAATATACTATTCTTATTACTCTCTTTTTTATTTTTTTCTTTATTATATTAATCGAGTTAACTTTAATTTCTATAATTGTCTTCGATATAAATTCGATTTTAAACAAGAAACTTAAAGATCTTTTATTAATCGAAGAAGTTTATTAATAACAATAAATTAGTTGCTAATAGTTAATTTTATTGTATATACTCGAATAATATTTATCAAGTAATAATAATCGAATTTTTTATTTTTTAGTTTCTTCGAAGCTAGTCTCTTTTGTAGTTTAGAAGACTAATCTTTTTGCAATTGCTCTTTCGAAAGTCTTTTAAATATTGTTGCACAAAATATTGCAATATTCTTTGACAAATATATATTGCTAACTAGATAATTGCAAGCAATGTATATTTAAGTCTTGTTACTAATTTTGCAATATTGTTGTTGTTACTTAGTAAGTTTAGCTTCTTCTTAAATAGCATTAATATATACAATTGAATTATCGATTTTACAACAATAATATTTTTCTCTTTTATTAGTTTTAACACAATATCTTTGTTCTAACTTGTAATAAGTATTGATCTATTTTAACTTTAAGAAAGATACGCTAATATTAACAATAGAATTTTACTATTTACGTCGATTTCTTGCTCTTTCTAACTAGTATCTTTAGTCTTTAGAAAGAGATAAGTATTGTCGACGTTATCGAGAACAAGTAGTTATAATTTATTCTTTTTATTAAGTTAGTTGTGTACAAGCTTTAAGATATTAATTTTCGAATTTCTTTGTTTAAGAATTTTAACTCGATTAGCAATATCTCGATAGCTTTGTTCGAATTGCGCTATACTACTCGTATAAATTTAGAAGATTTATATCTTTAATAATTGCTTTTAAGTTTAGTATATATATTTAATAACAAGTTGCAACTTGTTTTTTAGTAGTTAGCTATCTATATTAATATAAGTATTTACGCTTATTCGATATTGTTTAGATTGACAAGCGTAGTTTAAGAATTTAATACAATATATTTTTGACAAACTTAATCGAGCAATTTCTTTTGCTCGACAAAATCTCGATCGCAAGCAAAGAGTATAACAATTAATAAACTTAATAGAGTTTTAAAATATTTTGAAATAGCTTTGTTATTAGTGTCGATTAACTTAAAAGTTGTTGCAACTTATTAGAAAAATAATAATAATAGAATTTAGCGTTAATCGAGTTGTTAATAGTTTTAACTTAAAGATCGAAGTTTGTGTTATTAAAGACAATTGTAAAAATTATACAATAGAGAGCAAAACACTAATTGTAAGCAATAGAAAAAGAGAATAACTTAGCTTAATAATATAAAATTATTTGCACTCTACTCTAGTAGCAAGACTAAAATTCAAACTTTGAACTCGCTTTTCTTAAGATTAGTTCTGTTAATAAGCTAAACTTATTTGTTTGCGTCTTAGTTATTGCTTTAATATTGTCTTGTTATTTATATTTTCTATTACTAGCAAATTAATTGTTGATATAATATCTTGCTATACAAATAGCAATTATTATATAAGTTTAAATGTTTGCAATAGTCTTTGTAAAGACAAAAAAAACAATATCGACAATCTTAACGCTATAATTGACAAGTTTCTATTTATAAGTAACATTTAATTAAGCAATATATTAGTTTACTATACAATCTTAGTCTTATTAATTTCGCAAACTCTATAGCAAAAAGCATTACTAGACTCAAAACGTATTATATAAAGATCTTTGTTAATTGTATAAAATAGAATTACGTTTATTTGTAAATAATTAATTGTCAAAAAATGTTAGCAACTTGCGAGACAATCAAGTGCAAATAAAGATTGTATAAGAAGAATCTAGTATAAGAATTTGTATTGATTGTGTGTAAAGTAGAGAGCTAAGCGCAACAAATTATTTCAAGCATTATATAAATAGAATTCAATTTCTACTATATTATTCTAAATAAGAGATATATTATATAAATATTCGAATGCAGAAGTTGCATATTTACTTTTCTCTAAAAGTAATTTTATTAATCGCACTATTAATATTTCTAGCTTAAAAGTCTAAGTTTTAATTGTTAAATATTACAATAGTAGAATAGCTCTAGTTTTTTGTTGCAATCTTTGCAATAGTATTTTCTTTTAATTTAAACAACAACTTATAAAGTATCTTTTATAATATATTTAGTGCTTTGCGTTCTTTTTTAAGTTGTTGTAAAATCTTAATATTGCTCTCTATACTTCTAGTTGCTTTCTAATTATTGTTGCTAAGATTAAGTTTTTCTAACTTGCTCTTCAATACTATTAGATATTTATTCGCTAGAGTAATAATATTCTCTATCTTAATTTGCTTTGTAGATATTGTTTTTTTAATCTCTTTTGTAATATAAGTATAACAAATAAAGCTATATCTATAAAATAAATTTCACTTTCGTACTAAAATATTTAAATTAACGTTGTTTATAAGATTGCTATACTAATAACAAAATTAATAGTTAGCTTGCAATTTCGAAGTTTCTCTAATATTGTTTTGATTTGCTTTTGTTTAAAAAATTCTATATATATTCGATTCTTTGTTGTTAAGTTTTTATCTTTCGAATATCTTGTTTAATACTAGAGATTAGTTTTAAAATAGTTGTATACTTTTGTGCAATTATTAATTATTATCTTGAATTTCTTAGCTATAGTTGTATTAAGTAATTGTTATTTTTGATCTTTTACAATTTAAAGTATAGTAAATATTACTTCGACAAAATATATATTCTTCTTTAGATATCTAATAGTTTTTCATATATCTTTGAGTTTTTGCAAATTATCTAAAAGAAATCTTGTCTTGTATAAGATTAGAACAACAATACTATTTATACTTGCAATAATACTTAGAAAATCAATTATTTACAATTTGTTTCTATCGATAGAGAGATTTAAATACAATAGACAATTGATATACTTAGATAAGACGTTGTCTTTAAAATAATATCTAAAATATATTTGTTCGATTGCATTCTACTAATCTTATAAGATAAAACAAATAAAAATTCTTGCTAATTAAATCGACTAAGTTTAAATATATTTGTTAACTTTTCTTTAAGCTTTGTTTCTAAAAATCTTTTTCAACTCATTGCTCTATAGTATTTGTAATATTTTTTAACAAAACAAACTTTAACTTTTAAATTAATATTATTTACAACTTAATTAATACAAAGTTTTATTATTATCTTTCTTCTAATAAGAGACAAAAACTTTATATAATTAATATTAATAACAAACCAATCTTAAAACAAGTTAAAACTTTATTATATTTATTAGTTGTTATACTTTTTGCTTGCAATCGAAATTTTATTAAACAAGAAATATTGTTTAATCAAATTTATTAAAAATGCGTTATATTAGATTCGCGATTTATATTTATTAACTTAAGCAATATTAAATAAGCGTAAATACTTCGATTAATATAAATAGCTAATTGTTAAGAAACAAATTGCAACTTGCTATTAAGTACAATTATTAAATCTAAGAATAATTATTAAGAATATAAATATTTTGAATTTATATTAATAGCATAGTATATTTCGAGCAAAACTATTAAGATATTGTTAATCTATTAGCAATTCCGGAACCTCTACTTAGAAAGTGCTAGTTGCAAATTCTGCTAATTTAGCTATTAGCTAGTCTAGAGTTTATTTAGCAGGAAAAGTCTTAGCACTTGCTTAATAGAAATTCAATTTTAATATTTAAAATGCGCACAAACTTTCGCAATACTTCGCTTATATCTTTATTTGTTACTTGTTTACATTATAGTAATTTGTATAGCAAAATCGAACAAGTTGTACAATTTCTACGTGCGAGCTATGCGTCGATATGAATATCTCTATTGCGTAGTTGTATTATATGTATAATAGTTGTAAATTGCGTTTGTAAATTGTGTTTATAGATTGCGTCTATTGTAAGACTTAGCAATATACAAGATTAGATCTTAACAAAGTGCGTATCAATTATGCGTTTGCAAATCTTGCTAATTGCAATTCAATTCTACACTTAATTGTATAGAGCAAGTATATCAATATATTAGCTAATTTAACTATTAGTTATCAATAGTACTATTAACAAGTGTTTCGGAATTGTCAATGTTAAATTAAAACTTTCGAACAAAAAAATTCAAAAATTAATATCTTAAAGCTTGTACATAATTAATTGCGCAATAAAAAAAATAGATTATAATTATTTGTTTTCGACAATAATAATAATACTTATTTTCTTCTTAAGATTGAAAATACTAATTAAAAAGAGCAAAAAATCGACGTAAACAATAAACTCTTACAATTGATATTAATATTTCTTTTTTAAAATTAAAATAGATTAATACTTATTACAAGTTAAAACAAAAATATTGTATAAAAACTAATAAAAAAGAAAGATATTATTGTTGTAAAAACAATAACTTAATTTTATATACTAGTATTGTTCGAAAAGAAACTAGAGTTACTAAATAACAATAACAATATTGCAAAATTAATAATAGAATTTAAATATATATTGTTTGAAATTATTTAATTAAAAATATATATTTGTTAAAAAGAATTGTAATATTTTGTGCAATAATATATAAAAGACTTTCGAAAAAGCAATTGCAAAAAGATTAATTTTCTAAATTATAAAAAAAATTAATTTTGAAGAAACTAAAAGATAAAGAACTCGATTATTATTATTTAGCAAATATTATTTAAGTATATATAAGAAAACTAATTATTAATATATTACGCTAGTACTTTCCACGAAAATATTAGAGTAGATTATATTATTAAAGAGATTTGTAGACGTCTTTAGACAATATAAGCAATTACTTAATAACAAAGATTTGCAACTTAGTAGTTGTAACAATAAGTTAAAACTTAAAATAAGTTAAATATAATTTATAAAAGAGTTGTATTTAAAAGTTATATATCTTTCTATTATTAGAAGTTTAAGATATTTAAAATAGTTAAGATCTTAATTATCTTAATTATCTTAATCAAAATTTAAGATATTTAAGAGTTAAGTTATCTTAATTATCTTAATTCTATTAATAGATTTTCTCTTTCTAATTATCTTGTAAAAAGCAATGTACAACAAATAATATCTATTAGTATACAACTTATAATACTATTTCTTTTCTTTAAAAGTTTTTGTCTTAAAACTATTTATTTTTTGTTTATTATATTAACTAAGTTAATCACTAAAAAATATTGCAATTCTATTGTTAATTGTTGTTATAAATATATTTTTATCTTAATATATTCTTGTTAAGCTTATATATTGTTGAACGTACTCTATTAAATAAATAGAAAATATCTTAAATATAAAAAATATTATCAAAAGAATCGAAAATATAATTTAATTTCTAACTATTAAAAAATAAATAAAACTATAAAGAAAATTAAAAAGCTAAATAATAAAATAACAAAATTGCGTCTACCAATTGCGTATAAAACAAAACAAGTAAAATATTAACTTTGTTGTCTAAAAGATATAAATAATATTAAGTCAAAAAATATTCTAAAAAACAAAAAAAAACAAAAAAGAGATTAAAAATATTAAAAAGAGATTCGAAACTCTATCTAATACAAATATTAATTTATTTTTATTTGCTTTTTTATCTTCTAGTACTCTATCTACTTTTATAAGTAACTTTATTGCTAACAAAAATATTGCAATTTGTTAAAACAATTCTTTAGATTCTTAAATAGCTTCTATATATTTTTAAAAATAAAATATTTTTAATTTTTTTGTTGTAAAATTTTCTTAATCTTAAATTATTTCTTTTTTTGTAAATAGAATTAAAAAATATTTCGTAAAA
>JAABUL010001213.1_pt1 | contig 50122 bp, 90 predicted proteins | sample 5559151 | NCBI WGS metagenome assembly JAABUL01 (sample SAMN10711876, study PRJNA513368) | rock metagenome | isolation source: Antarctica rocks | place: Antarctica: Victoria Land, Pudding Butte sud
ACACTGGACCGCATGTCATTTGGTCTGCATGTCAACGTTGACATCTGTTTGAAGTTAACTTCAAACAAGTGGAATGTGACAAGGGCCGAGGGGCATTTTCCGCGCCCCTGGGGGCGCCCCCCTTGTCTTTCCAGACTGCTTGGGACAGCCATGTCCTGCAACACCCTGATCAAGCCTGCTCGAGTGCGCAATGCCCGGCTTGCACAGTGATTCACGTTTTCGCTTGTGTAAGGACAGTACCTGTGATAGGATACTTTTCTGAGAATCCCTTTTGAATCTTGGCCAAAAGTGCCGCACGTGAACATAAAAGCCAATGGGATTTGTGCCACTTTTCCGCCTCAAAAATGAACAAAGAAACAAAGCCTGAAAGTGTTTCGAGCTTGCTGTAAAACGACTGCAAGAGTAACATGCTGAGGACGTGAGAAGCATTATGGAACAGCCCGGGAGGCCGCTCCTCCACTGCAGTTCGGCGCCGGAGAGGCGAGGCGCTGGCTTGGAGGCAAATCTGGGCCTGCCGCACGCCCGCTCCGCCAGCGCGAGGCTGGAGTTGGCCCCCAGCGAGTGCACGCCGTCCGACAGCGGCGCCGGCGAGAAGGTGAGGCGCCGCCGCGCCGGCTTCTGGCGTGCTTCAGCCGTGATGCCTTGTCACGTTTGTCGAGTCACCGCGAGGCAGCGCCCGGCTGAGCTTGATCGGTGGGGCGCCACGCCCTCCGAATGGCCGTCCGGACCAAGGAGATTCCGTCTTGGCGGCCGCTGCGCCTGCCGCGCGCTGTGCGTACTGCTCTGCAGAGGTCTTTCTGGCGCCGTAGATATGTGGCCCGAAACATACTGGCGCTGGCGACGGCGCTGCGGGCTGGTTGCGCCACCTGGCCGGCCGATCAGGGCATCCATTGCTAGTTGTGCTGTCGAAGAGCCATCGCGCTCTCCAGATGACAAAGCGGATGAAAAGCGTTATCCTAAAGCCGCCTGCACCTGTTTTCTAACGGCCGCCAGCTAGCGCGAAGTGGCTAACACTTTGTAGCGGGTCTGCCTCCGGGACATCAGGCTCCGGATCCAACCGGCTGGCGTGCAGCGTCTCGTGGCGCGCTGCCTCTGACTGAATCGTTATGATTTCTGTCGCAGACTCGGAAGCCCTACACGATCACCAAGCAGCGCGAGCGGTGGACCGACGCCGAGCACGCCCTGTTCCTGGAGGCGCTCCGCGAACACGGTCGGGCGTGGCGTCGCATCGAGGGTGAGCCTCCCTACCTGTTTGATGTGATGATGTTCTTGGAATCCTGCATTCGCCTGCTCACTCGCAGAACACTCAGACTGCTCGCTGCTGCCCGTACCCACACATCCGGACTGCTGAGTTGTGGCCATGTCGCGTTGCAGAGCACATCGGCACCAAGACGGCTGTGCAGATACGCAGCCACGCGCAGAAATTCTTTGCAAAGCTGGAGCGCGAGCAGGCCAGCGGCAACAAGTCATGTGGTGCGGACTTTTCCTCTGCGCAGGAAATGCAAACTGCAGTTGTGCTCTCGACATCGCTCAGCATTCATGCGCACCTGTATGTTGCCGACTTCTCAACTGTCCCGTCCCGCAGACCTGCCAGCAGACCTGACGATCCCGCCGCCGCGCCCCAAGCGCAAGCCGGCGCGTCCGTACCCCAAGAAGAGCGAGCCTGAAGTCAGCGGTGGCAATGGCGGCGTTGGCAACGGTGCCCTCGGCTCCAGCGACAACGGCTTCGGCAGCGCTCCGATGGCCACGCGGCTCCACAGCCACCACCAACATGGGCACCATCATGGCCACCACGGCCTCCAGCAGCGGCAGCACATCACTGGCTCGGTGGCGTTGCAGGCGCCAAACCGCCCGCCGCTGACGCCTAGCCCCAGCCCCGGGCCCCAGAGCATGGTGTCCGCGCCGGCGATGATGGGCGGCATGCCTGCCCCCTACCTGCAGCACGGCGGCCCGGTGTGGGGCCACCACGGTGCCCACCACAGCGGCGTGGACGCCGGCGTGGCGGCGGTTGCCGCGGCGGCATCGGCAGCGGCGGCCGCGGCGGCCGCCGCCGTGGTTGCCACAGCTGACGAGGCCACCCAAGCGCAGCTGCAGGTTTGATTCTTGTTCAGTTGCGTCAAGGCACGTCAGAACAACTTGTCAAACGTTACCCACTGTCATGTGAGAGCGTGTCATCAACTACTGCAACAGTACTCCCTTGTGCCGCAGGCCGACCCGCCGCAGGGCTTCCCCTTCTTCGGCATGCCGCCCTCGGCGCTTGCACACTTTGCCGGCCAGATGCAAGCCAGCCCGCAGCTCGCAGGCCTCGTTGCGAGCCACTATCCACAGCGCCTACAGCAGGCAGTCAGCCTCGGCCTGCAGCAGCAGCAGGCACAGCAGCAGGGGCAGCCAGGCGGCCACCATGTGAAGCGGCCGCACACGACATCGCCCGCGGCCGGCGCGCTTGGCTGGGGTGGCCCCTTCGCCGCTGCTGGCCTAGCAGCCGGCGGCCTCGCCCCAATGCCCTCCAGCCAGATGGAGTGGACCGCCACCAGCGACCCGCTGGCGCCGCTCTCTGGCAAGCGTGCCACCAGCCGCCAGGGCTCGGAGGGCGACGGCGACTCGGCCTGCTCCTGCGAGACGCGCAGCGGGCAGCAGCAGCAGCTGCCGAGCGTCAGCTTGCGCACGCCCAGCGGCGACAACCTGATCAAGGGCAGCGGCGGCCTGGCCGCCGCCCCCGCGGCGTCCGCCGCTGACGCCGCCCGCACGCTGCAGCTGGCGCGGGCGGCAGCGTTTGCGCCGCTCGGCCTGAGCGCTCTGGGCGGCCATGGGCTTGGCGGCGGCGCGACGCTCGGTAACCCGCGCGCGGCGTCGATGCCGCCGCAGTGGACGCAGCTGCCAATCGCCGCGCTGCTGCAGGCGGCCGCCGCGAGCAGCAGCCTACCGCACGACGCGCTGCAGGCCCAGGTCCAAGGTGACTCCTGGCCCCGCCGTCTTGTCAACAATGCTCTGATGAACACTCTACTCTCTGGCACGACCGTGGGGCTCGTTTCCCGCTCACCTGCAGTGTCGTCAAGACTTCCCTATAGGTTTACACGACCAGCTGCGATGCTGAGCATGTTTTTAGGCTGCAGTCCTGCCTGCTGCTCTTGCTCCCGACTGACGCCCTTGCCCCACCGCAGCCGCAGGCCCGCCGGACGCGCCGATGACGCACTCGCACCTGTTCAAGCCGCCCTACAAGGCCGCGGCACCAGACATTTTGCAGCGCCGTGCCGAGCGCGCCGGCAAGCTGCGCGCCCGCCGCGGCCCCGGCAGCGAGGCCGCCGGCGCCGCGGCGGGCGCCGCCGGCAACAACTCCTCGGGCAACATGTCATGCGACGACTGCGCCGCCGGCACCGCCGCCGCGGCGCAGCAGCAGAACTCCGGCAGCGGCGGCTGCGACAACACGGAGGCGCGCGCCCCAGTGGCCACTGCCGCCGCCGGCAAGCCCGATAAGCCCGAGCGGCGGTCGAACCCGCCCAACGGCGGCGCCGCCGGCCCTAACGACTCGCAGGACAGCCTCATCAGGAACGGCGGCGGCTTTGGCGACGACTCCGACAAGGCCGAGGGCTACGGCTCCAACCCCACTGGTGTGGCGACAGCCCTTTGATGATTCAGCACGCGCCTCCATCGTGTCCAGTCTTGGTGCAGAGTGTTGCAGAGCTGTGCCAAACGAGGCTATCAACGACTTGCAAACCCCTTCTGCTGACCCTGCTGACCCTCCATGTGGACTTCCGCAGGCAACGGCTCCAGCGACGGCCTGGCCGGCAGCAACGGCAACGGCAATGGTTCCTCTGATGGCGCTGACGGCGCTGCCCGCAAGCCCTCCCCGCCGGTGCCCCATGGCAGCACTGGTGTGCCTCTTTCCTCTCCCTGCAGACTGCCTTATCTTACACACACCCTCTCGAGCAGCTCTCAAAAAGTTGCGGCAACTCCCAGCATCTGCACCTGCACTTCACATCAACTACGCAAACACAGAAGCAGAGCTGCTTGGCCTTGGCATGCGCCACAAATACCACCACCACCTGACCTTGTTGCTGACTCTTAACATTTTGTTCCGTCCAACGCAGGCGATGGCACAAGCAAGGCGCCGGGCAAGCTGCGGCCGGGGGAGCGGGCGCCAGAGCCGGAGCAGTGCGCCGGCAAGGCCCACGCGCACGCGCATGCGCAGGCGCACCCCCATGCGCACGAGCTAACGCACCCCTCGCTCCCCGCACAGCAGCTGGCAGCACTGCAGGTGCGTGATGCAACGTCAATGCCAGGATCTTCTGGTTCTGCAAGTCCAACACCTCTGCATATGTTTTCCGAACGAGCCCGGGCGCCTGGTGCGGGGTCGTAAGCTAACACGCCACAAAGGAGGTCTGTAGCCATGTTCAGATCCTGACCGCAGTCTCCGCTCCCTGTTGCAGGGAGCGGGCATGATGCCGCCCACGTCGGCGGCCATCGCGGCCGCGGATGTGAGCAGCTGGGGTGCCCTGCAGGTGAGCGCCGCTATGCAGTCATGTGCCTTCGAGGTTGCATGTTGTGGTGATCCTGGATGTGGCTGCCCTTCACCTGCCAAAAGGCTGTTACTGCAGCTGTGGCCTGTGCTGACATCGTGTGACGGCTGCACCCGCAGGGCATGAACGCGCAGCAGGCGGCGGCGGCGCAGCAGGGCATGAACCCCTTCCTGCTGCAGGCGGCAGCTGCGGGGCAGGGCCTCAACGCCGCCGCAGCGGGCCTCAACCCTGCAGCGTTGAGCTCGCTTGCGGGCTCCGGCGCCGGCGGCCTGGCCAGCCCCGCCGCGTGGGCGGCCGCGGCCGCGCAGCTGCAGGCCGGCGGCAGCTTGGGCGGCAGCGGCATGAGCGGCTGCGGCATCCCTGGCATCCCAGGGTACGGCGCCGGAAATGCCGACGCGCAGCACCAGGTGCGCGTGAGTATGAAACGAACAAACAATGGCTTTTCTCGCCTTTGTTGTTTATCCTGCGCGCCGCCTCAAACCTTTTTCTGAAACCTAATGTATGTCCCTCCCTCGACTTTCTCCTGAACCCTGAACCTTGTGCCAACCCCTGCCGCAGGCGCTGCTGGAGCAGATGCAGGCGCAACGCCAGGCGTCGGCGCTCTACGAGCACCCCATGGAGGGGCCGCACCCGGCGCCAGGGCAGCACCCCGCACACTCCGCCTTCGAGCCGGCGTCGCAGCAGGCGCCGCCCGCGTCCTTCCGCAGGCCCGGGCCCGCCAAGCAGACGGCCTCTGCGCGCTTTGGCGGGCAGACGCTGTCCGGGCAATCCGGCGGCCGGGATCGCAGCGGCGGCCTCGCCTCTGGCGGCAGCCCGCCCGACCGCAAGCGCCCAGCAGAGGACGCCCAGGCCAACGAGCAGCTGCCGTCGCGGCCCAAAGCCAGCCGGCCGAGCCTCCCGGGGGCCTGGCGATCGGCGGCGGCAGCGGCGACGGGGGCCTGGGCGCGAGCGGCGGCAGCAGCAACGCTTCCGCGGCTTCCGGCTTCCAGCCGTACCGCGCCGACTCTTGCGCCCTCGGCGCGCCCAGCCACCTCAAGCGCAGCATCTCCGGCATGCGCACCGATGGTAAGCAGCGCACAAGGCCTCAGAGGTCTAGGGAGTGCTGTTCTTCGCATGCAATGTTGTCCCAGTGCAAGGCAGTGCCGAGCCCTGCTGCTCCTGCATGTCTGCGCTGAATGTCCGCCCTATGTAGCACGAGAGAACCTTCCTGCTGTGTGTTGCAACTGCTGCGCCGGCATGCATTTCAGGGCGCTGAATTTTCTGTCTTGTGTCTACTGCAGTGCCCCCACGCAAGCGGCTCCAGTCCTGCAACATCGACCATCTGGAAGTCGCCAAGTGAACAGCTTCCAGACCAGCGGCAGGAGCAGCGGTCAGGGCGACTGTTGGAAGCCCTGCGGTGACGCAGCCTGTGGCTCGGGAGGGGCTGGGTGCGTCGGTCAGGCAGGCGAGCCGCAATCTGTCATTCGTTATAAAAGCTCGGGCGGCGGCGGCAGCGCCACGTTGACCATCCCACTTGCGGCATGGCGACCGGGCCGAGGGGCGGCCGGAGCGACCGTGACAGGCTTATCTGGTTTCAGTTGATGCGGAGGCGGGTGCGCACAAGCCGCCGTCCATGCAAATACCACCAGCCATGCATCCGTTCTTCGTTGGCTGGAGAGGGGCTTCTTGGGAACTGCGGGGGTGGGTATCTTCGGGATAGGAAGGCGCATTGTCGGAAGCGACTTGGCTCTGTACTCCTGCGCTTTTGCTGCGTTCCCAAACACTGGGGCTAGCATAGACACTGACGCACCTTTGGTTTCCGCACATGCCCAGCCTGGCTGGGATTCTGGCTGGAAGGGCACGCGCACTAGCAACCCTCGCGGCCCGGCGGGATGCTGCAATGGATGGCTTGGGACTTGCCCGCCACGTTGCACATTTCCCGGGGTCCGCGGGCGAATATACAATTCTCCCGGGCACCAGACTCATCGGGCGCGTTTAATACCTTATAGTTTGATTTGAAGGTCCCGGCGTGTTGCAGCACTGAATGCGCTGCTTGTGACCCGCGCGGCGTTTGGTTTCGATGCCAAGTAATGCGCGCCGCTGCACTGCTCTTGTGCTGGCAAGGATTCGTTGAAAACACCGCTTTGAAAACACCGCTCTGAAAAGACGCCCCTCCTCGATATTTTACATTATCCGCTTCATCCTAGATTGCTGCACTGCAATGCTGCTCACGGCGGCAGCAACTGCACCTGTGAAGTCCCGCATTCCAACCACTCTTGCTCACACTGCCAATTACACAAACTTTCACCTTGCCCTGATATATAATGGTGCAAGAATACTGACTCTGTCTTCTTTTCTAGAATGAGCATGATTGCTGCCATACTTACAACCCAATATCCGTCACGCAGACGTCACACAAAGGGGTGGACCGTGCAGCAGCAGTCCTGCGACCGCAGGACGCCCTGCCGCCAGCTGCTCAGCGCCTTCCTTGGATGCTGCTTGCCTGTCGCCGACGAGCCTATTAATACTGTGGCGAGTGACGAATCGCCGCACACTGCATCGCGCAGGCTGCAGCGGCACTTGACACGGCGCCACTGGGGGGCATGACAGGATCCTGGTCCTTCAGCTCACGCCTGCTGCGCGGCGTAGGCTCCTTCCACGCCGGCTCCCCTGCGCAATCGTGTGACAGCACGGTTCAGACAGGGCTCGGCCTGCTTATTGCTTCGCAGGAGTCCCAATGCAATGACGCTGACGCCTCGAAGATGCAATGCACAAGCCACAGCCGACTCGGCAGGCGTTGCCGGGCATGTTCCCCCAGCATTGTGCGTCTGCGGCGCGCGGCCGCAGGCTTCCATTCCCGTGCTTCGATGGACCTCGTGATTGGGAGCAGACAAGCCGGTCACACGCACATAGGTCTGTGGCCGGCAGCGGCTTCGTCACACACCTGGCTGCAGCTGGCTGACGTTGGGCGGTGCATCCTTCTCCAGGTCGGCGAGCGCCGCCCGCACCCGCGCCGTAATGTCCATCCACACCTGCACTGTTGCACGAAGCAGTTCAAGCGCTGGCCATGCCTAACTGTTGTGCTGCATGGGTTTGAGAACAGAGCGCCCGCGCCGTAATGCCATCCACACCTGCATGGGACATACATCAGCTTGAAACCATAAACAGTCCTTCTCCAGGTCGGCGAGCGCCGCCCGCACCCGCGCCGCGGTGCCCATCCACACCTGCATATGCAAGTGCATGTGGTGTCAGCTGACAGCCCGGTGCCATCCCGGCGCCATCCAGCTGTTGCCACACAGGTTTTCTTGGTGTCTGACTGCTGCCCGCACACACGACGTGGTGCCCCTCTACACCTGCAACTGGCGAACCTGGCCAGCTTGAATTTCGAGAGTTTCGGCGCGCCAGGCAGTGCAAGGCCCTTGCTGATGCCAAAGTTTTGCAGAGTTTCATTGCGGCGCCTGTCGAGCAGCCCGAGGCACAGTCCTCAACGTTTTCCAAAAGAAATTCGACAGAATTCGTACCTGCTGGTGGTCCTCGCCCTCCTTGCCGCAGCGACAGGTCAGGTCGTCCAGCGGCAGCGGCTTCCCGATGGCCACGTGCAGCTCCTGCCCAATTGCGGGGAGTGTGGAGCCACGTGGCTGGATGACGCCCATGCCAGTGTGGTAAAACGGCACCACCAGCGGGTCCCTGGGTATGGGAAACGGGGAGTCCAGTCAGTAGACATGCTGGGTTGAGTAGTAACAGGTTTTGATTCTGTTGCACGTCATCATCAGTTTTGGCGCAGCAGGCAGGCGCAGGCGGATGGCACAGCATCCTATGCCATGGCAGCAGGGTGTGCCCTCGTCGGAGCTGCATCCACCATAGCTGCAACATCGAGGAGTCGTATCGCAGCCGCATCACATGCGCGCAGCGACAGCGACAACGCTGCCGTGGCATTGGCCGCTGGTACATCAGATACATATCATGGTCCGTCTGCAGGTACACTGCCATTGCTGACACCCTGTGCTCCATGCAAAGATGCCCAGAGTACAAGACGACGGTAGCTACGGGACGGCTGCAGCTACGAGACAACAGTAGCTAGCATCTGGTGCGCGCACCTGCCGGCGGTGACGGCGGCTTCGCAGACGAGGCGGCCGACGCCCCAGCGGCAGGGCTCCAGGCGACCGCTGTAGCCGACATGGCCTTCCGGGAACACGTGCACCCACGCGCCGCCCGCCACCAGTCCCTGCATCGAGGCAGGCAGGCGGGTTACTTCCCGAGACCTTGACACAGCCGAGACCGCGCTGGGATGGCAGCCGCTGCACCCCGAGCAGCGGCTGCACAGCAGCATATCATGGCGCAGGTGATGCCGGCAAAAGCAGAGATGATCACCACATGACATGCGTGCTGAGAGGTGCATCTGCCCAACTCCATGCAGCTGGTGTGTGCAGGATGCTGTGCAAGTGGCACTGGTCGAGCAGAACACACCGCGGCGGTCCGCATGATGGGCTGCCCGGTGCCCTGACCCCGGTCGATCGGCAGCGTCTGCCCGTTCAGGAAGAAGTGCCTGCGCAGCCGAGGGACGACGCTGAGCTGCTGACGAGGTAACACATCATGAAACCTCAGCTCTGACACCACTCTTCGAGTGGCGTGGCAGCGCTTGCTTCTGTGGCATGGTGGTGTGGCAGCGCTTGCTTCTGTGGCATGTAGCTATTTGGAATTGTGCAGGGTCGGCCGTCGAAAGGTCTGGGAAAGTCAGGAGCAGTCCATGTGCACCTCAAGATGGTGTTCTTGAAGCAGATCTCCCGCGCGCACAGCGACCACCGCACGGAGCGCAGGTGGCGGTGCGGCGCAAACGCGCTCCACGGCAGCATTGCTGCTATCACCGCCGGGTCGTCCGTCGTGCTGCAATAGGAAAGAAGGGCTCTATAAGAAGGACGAATTCGCAGCATGCCCAAGTAGGCCTACTGGCCCGTGGAGGTGCTCTAGCGGGAGGGAATCGCGGCAACACCAGGGGAGCAGCGTGCCGTCACACACCAACGGCTGGTGGTACCTGCCGTTCCTTCAGTTCAGTTCGGAGCAGAGCAGCAGAGCAGCTCAGAGCGTCCGTGGACAGGCCCGTGGCCATGCAGGCCAGCGCGCAGCAGGCGGCGGTGCCAAGGACTGGGGTGGATGGATCCAGGCAAAAAAATCCACCTGGTGTGGTTGGACACAGTGATGAGGCCCTGTTCACATTCCCGCTCCAGCACCACCTTGTGAAAGTCCTCCTCCCCCGTTATGGACGTGGCGTTGAGGACGCGCAGGTACAGCTTGGAGGCGGCGGCAATGGCGGCCAGCGTGCCGATGCGGCCGACCTCGCCCCAGGGGGGCCGCGTCGCGGCGTCGTCTGCGCCGTCGTCGGCCGCCGCCATGGTGCCTGCTACCAACTTGCCGCTTGCTGCTGTTTCTGCCGCCTGCGGTGCCGCTGAAGCCGTCGAGCGGCTGATCAGCAGCCAGTCAGCGGCTGGAGCGTGCAGGCGGGGCTGCGCCTCATGCTGCGGCTGCCGTCCACCGCCGCCCGCATTGCGCCGCCGCTGCTTATGCTGCTGTTAGAGCTTTGCAGCTGCCCCGCTCCTTGCAGCGGAATTCAAGCGGCAAGCTCACAGGACTCAGCTGTCCACCTGTAATGCCGTGACGAAATGACGCGTTCTCGCCCGCTTCGTCCCTGCTGGATTTTGTTGCTTGAATCGCTTTGTTGATTGCACTTCGCTACTGAAGCATGCTGTGATTTTAGTCAGTATGCTACCTGGGCCCTTCCTTGTCCAGAAGCAAGTTCGGCGCCAGGCACAACTGGGGCTAACGAACATGAAGTGGATCCCAAATGCTTCGTGGTCCTCAGCAGAGTAGTATCGGGGCTGCAGAACGCTTCAATCGGTCCCAGCCACTGATTCTTTCAAGAAAGCAGGGCCGATGAAGCACTGTTCTCAAGCCAGAATGCAGCAGAGATGCTCAACCTGCGGCTCAAAAGGTGCTGACGTCACGCAGGTGAACCTCCAAAACCCTGCGTCAACACTAATTGTGGATGCCTTTGAACGAGAGCATGTGTATCGAGAAAGGTCTGCGCAGCCCACCATCCATTCCGTGACCACACGTACCGGAATATCGACAGAGATATCGCTGATCGTTGGATCGCGGCAGAGAGCCGTGACAACCGTGTCGATCACACGTATCCCATACGACCGCCGCGTGAGAGGAGCATGTGAACTGTTGCCTGACAGCATCATTTGGACACTAGAAGGCTTCAGTCATCGCAGCCGAGTCGTCGCAGTCGGCCCAGGTGGGCATTCGCTATGTTTGACCCTCTGTCCAACCGAATTTTTCCGTGCTTGGTAGAGCAGCGCCATGACGGCGATCTGGTACGCAGCAAGACCGAGAGTCACTGTATAGCTCCTTTTGATGTGGCCAGATTTGCCACTCGGCTATGGTGGTCTCGAAAGAGTCAGTCAGTCTGCCGGGACGCGGCTGGCGCCGTAGAGCTGGGAAACTGCTTTCACGCAGCCGGTGCACTGCAGTATGCGCGGCGCGGCACCGTTTACACATGATGCAGGAAGCCTGTGCGCTCATAGGCAGCTCAAGGAGGCGTTACTTAGGGTTGGACCCTCCTGTGTTGACGCAGCCTGTGCCAGCTTGCACGTCGAACTCGCGGCATGACGCTGCATCACAGTCCGGCGTGGCAAACTGCTAACGAGCTCGAAACATTGTTTAGCGCTACAGCGTATTGCCTGCGACACGCCTGCAGAGGTTATTTAGGTTGTCCCAAGTTCGATTGCTTCGCGGCGATCTAACAGCCACTGGGGTGGCACCGGCGCGTCGCTTACTCCCGGCCAGAATGCGCCGGGCATTGTTCTTACATGTACAAATGTTCTCTGCATTGCGACTCGCCTTGCGTCCCCCCTGCCTCGGTCGCACCTGCATCTAGGGAGACGGGGCCTAGAGTGGCAAACCTCCGACCGCAGCGGCCGCACTCAGTCGGGAGCGGCAGCGCGAGACGCAACACATGTGCAGGCTGCACAGCCAGTTGGAACCATGCCACTTTGCTGACGGATCTATGGCAGATGTGGTGTGTATGGTCTGTTCCAGGCCGCGGTCCGTAGCCGAAATGGCAGTGGCGGTGTTCCAAGCGATCATCTGCGCCGCGATCATGCTGCCGGTCGACTTCGCTATCGCTGGTGCGTTCGCCTGCTCCCTGTCCTGCTGACGTGACGTCCGGTCCTGAAGACCACTGCACATCTGGTAGATAGTCTTCTTTGCTTCGCGTGCGACTGCCGCTTTACACACCTCTGATCATCGACACAGCACTTTTTTGTTGCCATGTTATCATACGTCCTTCACCCACACATCACCCACAGTAGCATGACACATCCTGCTGCCACCGCCGCAGGCCCCTCCACCAATAAGGCGGCCGCGACGGTGAAGCTGCGTGCACTGCCGGCGGTCAAAACCAGGTCCGGCGGCTACCGCGGCATCATCCCTCTGGGCTACATCGGCGCCAGCGACCGCTACGGAAACTACTACCTCCCGAGGACCTACCGCAGCCAGGCGCTGCCAGTCATGGTGCGCATGCATCATAGTTCAGCGGATGCTTGTTTGATGCACCCGCGCAGGAGAACAACAAGCTCATTGCAACCTTTGTCCTTCACCACAGGTCATCCTGCACGGCAGTGGCATGAATGGCCTTATGATGGTGCGCATTTGACAACGCTTGCTTGTCGCGCTGCACCCGCTGAAGATGTACGCCAGTGCAAGAAAGGAGGATGTAGGAAAAAGAAAAACAGGCAAGAAGGAAAGAGATGTTTGTTTGCTTTTATCCTGCAGGTCAACTATTTCAACTGGCTCGCGGACAAGTTCAAGTGCGTGCCTCCTCCCTTCTTCCTTCACGAATTCCCCCCCTGCGGCAATCTCATTCAGTCTTCTGCCAGGGCAGCCTGTGCGCAGCTTGTCTACATGTCAACCTGCACTACCGCACACTTCGCTTGCTGAGGCTGTTCGAGGGGCTGTGCCACTGACTGTTTCCTGCCCTGGCCTGCAGCTTCATCATCGTCGCACCGGACTCGATGAACAAGCTGGTCTGGGCTCAGCGCAGCGCCAGGCAGTCGTTCTCCACTGACTGGGAACACGTCCAGGTGCGTAGTGGCACAAATGTCAAACCTTGCGTCGTCTTGCTGTGCTGTGGCACAGGTGATCTGACTGCGTGCTGGACCTGCCGACTGTGTGTGCTCGAATCGCAGGCGTCCTACAGGTATGTGACGACCCTGCCAGGCGTGCGGGTCAACAGGCGGAAGATTCTGTATGCAGGTGCGCTCCCTTGTCCCCGAGCGTCGTTGCCTGTGCTGTGATCTCACGGGTGTTTGCATGACTGGCATGGCATGTGCAGACACCAGGCAGGTCAAATGATGTGGGCTCCGACATAACTGACCACTGATGTCGGTGCAGGCTTCAGCCGCGGCGGCTACTCAGCTGCCGCTCTTGCGTCCCGCACACCATACGTGACGCACGCGCTGGTGGCGCATTCCGCTGTCACCCCTTCGCAGGTGCGCACACAATTCCCTAGTCGGTGATGTGGCTGGGCATTGCAGCCACCGACATGCACGAGCATTGCGGTCAACACGTCTTTGGGCAGAACAGCTCATGTGAGGGCCACCTCTGAGCCACTGGTTAGGGCGCCGTTCCGCTGATGGGTTTGGCCACTCCCGCAGATTGGGTGGCACAAGGTGCCCATCCGCTTCAGCACAGGCAACAGGGACCCGATGTTCACGTCAAGTGAGTGTCTTGTGGCATCACATATCCTCCCCTCATTGTGACCTGGGTTGCGCTTACTTGTGCACATGCCCCACGCTCCCTGGATTTCCCGTGCAATCGACCAAATGCTGACCGCTTTTCCGCTTGTGCTGCAGAGCGCGTCCAGAATGCCATGGCGATGATGCGGAAGCTCAAGCCGGGCTTCCCCATGTCACTCAAAGTCTACGGAGGCGGCCACTCGCTAGGCAACGCAGGTCCGCACAAGCTGCTCGCCGCCGTCAGACCGAGATAATGACTCATTGACAGCTGCTGTCATCATTTACCACGGTCTGTTGCACCATCTGTAACGGTTCGCGGCACTTGTATCAGTCTGCAGCGCAATGCCATCTGCTGACGGTGACGGTTTGTGCCGCGTGCAGCCGAGCTCCAGGACGACGTAAGGTGGTGGCTTGCCTGAGTGCAGTGCCGCGGTGCTGCCGCTGCACGCAACTCTGGCGTGTTATGCTGGCGGTACTGTGCCAATAGGAAACTGCGCCAAAAGCGTAGTGATCAAGCGCGGCGCTCGACGCTCAAGCCTGGATGGCGGCACGGTTGCAGGAAGCAGACCGAGCCGTATCAGGAGCTTCAGCATCGGGGGGCGGCATTCATTGTGACGGGACACTAACTGACCTAGCCACTGCTGACTTAGGTGTCAGCATGCATGCTGGAATGCATGCTTCATGTATCTTGTTTCTGCATAGCCGCACCTAATGTGCGGGTAGCCTAGTGGACGTCTCTGGGTGACAGGGGCAGCGTTCTTTGCAGCGCCTGCGGCGTCTCCTGTCATGTCTAGCGACTCTGACAATTTGCTTGAAGATTCGTGCTGTCTGACTTGGTCGAATTGATGACGATTTGATGCGCAAGTGCTTGCTAATTTATCACCTGAAATCAAGCTTGCTCGAAGGCATTCACAAGCGTGCACTGCGGTGCGCAGTTCTCAGCACACACATCAGTCGAGCCGCCGCAGTGCGCTCAGTGCTGAGACCAGTGCTTCGAAGTTTTGTCGGCGGCGTCATGCTGCTGCAGCACGGCCGACCCCTCGTTCACCAGCTGCCGCAGGCCCGCCTTGAGCGCCACGGCAGCGGCGCGCGTCGCGTCCGGCGGCAGGTTGGCGAATGCGGCGCGTATGTGGCCTGTGGTGTTACATACAGACAGGCGTGAGGGGTCCGATGCGCGCACCGGTATGGAAGCCGACGCACAGCGCGGGGCTGCAAGTTGGCGGCTGCGCACGCCAGCACCGGAAGTTAGGCTTATGGAGGTGGCAATGAGAAGCTTGCACTGGGGTGGATCAGGGGGTTGAAGGTCGAGGACCTACCTGGCGCGCCGCAGCTGGAGCCGGGGATGATGCACACCTTGTGCGCCCGCACCAGCCACGCCACTGCTGCCTCGTCGTCCTCGCAGCCTGTTCATGGACATCTGTGAGCGTTGGCAGCGTTGAGTGCGGGACGACGGAAAGGACATTCACTGCATTGGCCCGCACATGTTGTTGTGCATAGTACACATTGTGCTCGTGAAGTCGCCTGTCCATCAGTGACTCGACAGTACTGGTGTGTCGGATAGCCACACCTTCTGGCAGCTTGGCCCAGAGGTAGATGGCGCCCTTGCCGTCTGCGATGCCGCTGCCGATGCTGCCAAGAGGGCTGAGGGCATCCAGCACTGCCTCCCTGCATATAGCGAGGCATGTTTGATACCAGAGCAGCACATGCTGCACCCCGCTGCATTCGTTCCTGACAACAGGTAGGCACCTACAGCTGCTGGCTCACACCAGCTGGCATGTACTGCTGGCTGCGGTACAAGAGTCGACTCTGTGATTAGCATGCGCGCAGGTGTGTCAACCGCTGATGTAATGAACTGCTGTCTGCAGTAGCAATTCGACTGCATGGTCCTGTGGCTTCGTGATGAGTGAGCGTGAGCAGGGGCGCACCTGTTGCCTTGTAGCTGTGCCACCTTGTCAGTGACCCAGCTGCGGCCCTCGGACAGTGCTCGCAGCGCCACGAGCTGCCCGGCTTGTGGCGCGCAGATTGGGATCGTGTCCTTCAGGGGGAGTGGTAGAATATTACCACTTCACGGCCAGATGGCGAACGTATGAAGCATGGAACGGACACGCTCCCAAAGCATGGGAATGAAGAGGCAAATCGAGATCAACAACCAAGCGAGCAATCAAGTGGCACGAAACCATCAAATAGGCCAGGCAGTAGGGTGCAAAACAAACCTGCACTTTGGTGAGTTCCGCGCCAAGGCTGGCGGGCGCCCCGCTTTGGGGGGTAGGGAAGGCGATGTACCCTGCACAAGAAAAAGGCCACTGCGACGTCTGTTCCTTCATGAGCACAATCGCTCGTAACTCTGGCCTTGCAATGCAGCCAACTGCCATGCCACAGCCGCAAGCATGTGCTTGCTCTACTCTGCAGGTACAGGGCTATTACCTAAGACAGAGAGGCCGGGTGCTCACCGCAACGCCAGCCCATCATGCCATACGCCTGCAGCGGCACATGGCGAGACAACAATTCAGGGAGCAGCTGCTTCAGGGTCCAGCAGGACGGATTTGGGTTCTTCTTCAACAATGGCGAGGCCTGCCATGCTGGGCCTGCCGCCCTGCCGAAGGCGCTGCAACAAATCCCCCACCTTTGAGAAGGAAAACAGGTTGATGACGTGGGACCCCGAGACACAGATGTGCACCCCGCCGTCGTACACAAAGTGCTCGTAGGTGTTGTCCACAATCAGCCAGGCGCCCGCCGCCGCACACATCTGGCTCGCCCGCTCCAGTTCGGCCCGGTCCAGCAGCACGCCTGTCGCAAAGCACACACTCAAACGCACAAGCACCTCCAACAGAAAGACCTTGACCACATGCCTCATGGTCTGCCGGCCTGAAGGACCCGCAAAGAGGACGAAACAACACCGCTCGTCAGCGCCCTCTACGGTCTCAGTCTTGAACATCAGGTAGGGCTTGCCTGTGGGGTTGCAGGGGTTGACCAGCACGGCCATGCGCGGCGGCGACGGTCCATCCAGCGTCCGCTGCAGCCAGTCGAGGTCCGGGTGCCAGCTCGACGGGTCGCACGGCCCAAACACCACGCTGCTGCCGCCGCCTGTCATCTGAGCAGCGCGGCAGGACTCGTATGAGCGCAGCCCTTTCAGAAGGCCGCCAGCATGCGCGGCCTCGCGAGCACTGCAATCTCAATCTCTGCCGACATCAGGGCGCTTGTGACGACGGCTAGAGCAGAGCTCAGGAAGGGTGGCGTTCTGCGAGAAAGGGTTCTTATCAAATCTGGGTTTACAAGAAGTACAGCCGCGCGCCTGCAGCGCCATGAGGTGGTTGAAGTAGTAGGGTTTAAAGAGCACGGCGGCATCGCCCTCGTCCAGCAGCGCCAGTACTACATTTGTGAACGCCTGATTTGCGCCCGCCGTGACCATGACGTCCACCTGCAGTCAGCGCAGTCAAATTTACACGCAGCGTAGTCAGACTTACAGGCAGCTTTCCAGCACGCTGTTCGTGAACGCCCGGTTGCGCCCGCTGTCACCATGACGTCCATCTGCAGTCATGTGGCGATATTTCGGTGAGAGTTCCAGGGCTGCTCTTGTTTGAATGAGTGTTTCCATGGTGAGCAATGGCATCAAGGCTGCGTGCAGGTGACGCTGCCCTCGATCCGCCTCCGGCATGCCATCGTGTCCTGGATTGAAACCATAGAGAGTTTTTAAGGGGCTGAGAGGCTCGCCTGGTGGAGGTCGTTTTCCGCCGCCAGCTTGGCGACGAGTGCCTCCCGAAGCTCCGGCATCCCGGCGTCCGGTCCGTACTGGCTGAGCGACGGGTCCGTCGCCGCCGCCGCGACCGCCTCCAGCGCAGCCTTTGGCGGCATCCAGTGCACGATACCTGCAGGTGAGCACAGTCGTGTCGATCGTGTGTGCCTCGTTGTTGGCCGAGTCTACAAATTTTCGCAAGATCGCTGTAGCCGCTCCAGTGCAAGACTGCTGGTCTAGCGAGGCAGAGGCGTGCGGAGCGGCCGCACCCTGCGCAAGAGACTGCACTCCCTGAACGCCTGCGATGAGCGCCTTCGTCTTGCCGATCACCGGCGCATCTGTCGCCTGCACTCGCCTCGAAGTCTGCACCACATGGCGCACCGCATCAGCCACAGAAATTCCCAAGGGGGTGCGCGTCCCGCCCCTGGGGCGGGTGGCCCCTGTGCGGGAGGCGCTGCACCTGGGCAGGGCTTGCACGAAGTTGCAGCATGGGTCGCTGCAGCCTGCAGATGACATTACAATAAAATGGCGGGTCAAAACCATTGGGAAGTCCTTACCCCGGGCTGGCTGGCGCCATTTTGCTCTGCTGCACCTGTCGCCATGGCGCTGACGCCGCGACGCTGTGCTGGTGCTCGATAAACACAGCTGTGCCTACCGTGTGCGTGCCCACAGCTCTGATATTGCAAATTAAGGAGTGCAGCCGGAGCTTGCAGACATCGACCCAGTAATCTGGCAGTGCACATGTGGGATTCGTGCAGAGCAGGAATTGGTTTGATCGCACAGGCACCAACGCAAGCGAGAGCTAATGGCTGATGCGCAATGCTGCAGGCGTACCAAAGATGCAAAGATGATGCAGCAGATATCCAATGTGATTCGGCTTCTCAGATCGAGGAATTTGTGCATGCCGATGTCTGCAGCTTGTCTACACTTGCAGGTGTACCGGCAGTGTACGGCAAGCTCGCATTCCGCCAACAGAGCCAGTACCGGTGTGCATCGTGCGAATTGCTCAAGCTCCCCGGCATATATCGAGTGAATGCATGCGACTCTTACAGAAGTGTTGAGCCGTCCACTGTAACTGGCACAGCAACAGTGCGACATCTATCTACAGGTCAAAACCAGACAGATCAAACCGATTGGTCCAAGCACCCGCATTGCAGCAGGGCGACAAAATTCAACTTCACGTGAGACAGTCTCTGCCGCCTCCCGCGGCTCGCTAGTTTGCCGACTCCCCAGCCTGAGGCCCCAGCGACCAGCTGCTGCGTCAACCTCTGCACTCCTCTTGGTTGGCGGCCATCAGGGCTCGTAGCTGCAAGAGTTGCAGCTGATGAATCAGTGGCTTGATCAATTCCTACATGGCATCGAACATGTGCGTGAAATCCACAGTGTGATGGAAACAGTATATACGTTGTTTTGTCCGGAAAGCGCACTTGAGCATTGGTGAAAGCCACTTCTGGGTGAACTCCAGCTCCTGACCCTTCCGCTTGGAGTAGTCCTCCACCTGCAGACGGCAGAGCAGAGTCGGGTTCTGGAACAGGCGCACAATCGCATGCGCGGCAGAAGCACCGAAGTCTGCATGTGGTGATCCAGGCCGACATCCAAGCATAGACATGAAACACACCTGGTCTGCCGTGATCTTGCCGACCTGCACGCAGATACCACAATGTCAATCTTGGTCCAGCACGACTGCTCGCTGGCACGGTCACGCTGGCAACTCACACAAGCGACACACTTTTGCTTTCCAAAACCCTGGACAAGTCAAAGAGGGGCAAGACCTTTCCAATTCAATTCTCATAGGCGCGCAGGCGACTCACCGCAAAGTAGGTCGACGGGGCGCCGCCAAAGTACAGCCCCGACACGGCGGCAGCGGGCAGCATGGCCATGGACTCTGTGAGCGTCATGCCCGTCGCCGCCTCCGCATCCATCAACTCCCACATGGTCGCCTTCTCCGTGTGGTCTGGCTGTGACGGGTAGCCCGGCGCCGGCCGGATGCCCTGCGGAATTCGCATCACACGATTGCATGGACAGATTGCGTCAAAGTTGCATCAGAGAGTGCGAGGTCATTGATGCAGGCTCGTTGGTTGCAGGTCTGTCTGGACACTGGTTTTCCACTGAGCGATTGTGACGCTGACGAGCTGCAGATGCTCGCGTCTTTTCTGCTGTTGCTGGTACTACTAAAGGTTCAGGGCTTTTGATGCGCGCACCTGGTACTTGACCTTGAGGAGGTCGTTGGTGGACAGCTTCTCTTCGGGCGCATAGCCCCACAGGTCCACCCGAACGATCTCGTGCAGTTTCTCCGCAAACGCCTCCGCGAGCCTGTGAACATCGGAGGGAGATGTGAGCTCCGCGATGCATCTGCGAACCCGCAGAAGATGCCGCAGGGGGTGCTCGCAATAGACGCCCGTAGCGCTCAGGCACAGCTAGTTGCTATTGGGCACGCACGCCTTTGCGGGATTCTCCTTGCTACCGGTCGCTGGCACCTGCTCACAACGCTCCCCTTCAACCCCCCTGTGTGCGCTGCGTTTCAAGCAGCGTCAGCAGTGGTGAACGGCACCTGTCGGCGAGCGCCTCCGCCATGATGTAGGAGTAGTCGTCGCCGGCGGCTTTGTACCTCTCCACAATCGGCTTGAGCCCAAAGGCTGCGTTGGCAAACAGGCCGAGGTAGTCGCCCACCCCCGACTCCTGTGACGACGAACAACAGCGAACCTTCGTTGCCATGAACGGAAGTGCCGGGGAGCAAACACATACGGCAGTGCAGCATCACCAGGCAGAGCGCTTGGCACGAATACCTCTGCGATCAAAGCCATCAACCCCTTCCCCTCCTCAATGCCGCACTGCCCCGCATGAAAGCAATTGCAGTTGGGGCTCAAGCAAGGGCAGCTGTGCCCTCGGGTCTGCGTCGTTGACCCTGCATATAGTGAAGCATGCGCAGAGCAAGCATTGCAGCATGCAACAGGGGCTGGAACAGGAGATGCACCTTGGGCGCGATGAAGTCGGACATGCAGTAATACGGCTCCTGTGTGTTGTCCTTCTCCGCCTGCTGCCGCAGCCCATGGAACGTGGCCAGCACCTCGCCCCGCGCCTCGTCCGCATACAGCTGCACAGGCAGCCCACATGCATGTTTTGCCACCTTGTAGATCATAAAGCAAACACGCGTGCGCCTGCTGCCGCAGCCCGTGGAACATGACCAGCACCTCGCCCCGCTTTTCGTTCGCGTACAGCTGCGCATGCAGCCCACATGCAAGTTCTGCAGGCTGCTAACCACAAGCGAACTCCTGTCGCTTGTTGCCACAGCCCGTGGAACAAACCAGCACCTCGCCCCGCGCCTCGTCCGCATACAGCTGCGCGTAGCGCCACAGAAGCACTGCGCCAGGAGTTTGCGTGCAGAGCATAGAGTGAACCAAAGCTGCTAGAGTTTATCAAAAGAGACTTTGCAGCTCCTGGGCTGCCGCAGGCTGTGTTCTGAGCGTGGATTGGGCTACACGCCTTGGCAGTTCCACGAATCAATCGCTCGGAGGCACGACCCCACCGCTGCATGTATTTGCAGGCACAGCTGAAATCCTTCCAAGCGCACCTGGATGTCATCGCCAACAGCGTTGGCGGGCCACAGGCCCACGATGGCCTTCAGCTGCAGCGACTTGTTGGCCACAATCTCCTGCGGCGTCGCAGACAGAAAAGTGTTGGGATAGTCGCGCAAGCAACACAATTCGTGCACGTTGTAAGTCTCAGCAGCTGAGCCGCTGCAGTACCGCCCTCGGCGCCTGCTGCTGGCCTGACAGCAACCATGCGTTCCACAGTCGCACCGCAGGCATGCATCCCAAGGATGGAACGCGTACAACAACCTCGGAGAAGTAGAAGCGGCACCTTCAGCATGACCTGGGCCTCGTTGAAGAGCTTCTTGGCCTCTTCGCCGACTGTCTCATCGTTGAAGATCTTGGGGTAGCCGCGGTTGGGGTACCGCCCCCGCAGCTGCCACGTCTGCCGCGCACAGACAACTAGACATTTTGACTACCTAGTCAAATTACATCGAACGCCCATTCACGAAGGTCCAGTGGGGACCTTCTCGCAGCTGTCCGCAAGCTGCCGCTGACATTCGAGGGCTGAGAGAGTGCCCAAACAATTTGTCAGCTCGCAGACACATATGTGCACCTGGAAAAAGGGGTTCCAGTCGATGTAGTCCAGGACGTCCTCCAGCGGGAAGTCGATGAACGCCTTGGTGCCGATGAGCTTGGGCTTCACCGGCCGGTTCTCTGGCGCCGCCCAGTCGACCTGCCACACAAGAGTAGAGCACATGAGCATTCCACCAGGGTCCCGGGAGAAGCTGGCGCTGACCTCCAGCCAGGCTTGGATTTTGCTGCTGTGGCAGCGCTGAAGCTGACGATGCGCGAGCACTGCAGAGTTCAGCGAGCAGCCGACCGCAAAAGGCTCATCGATTGGTATACCTCTGTCGTTGACAGGCATGGGGCGCAAATCAAGCTATGCCGGAGTTGCCACAGGCTGGCGCCACCACCGGCTGGAGCCGCCACAGACGCACCTTCAGGGACTGCTTGCGAGCCTCGCCAATGGTGAGGTAGCGCCGGTCCTCCAGCCCCGCCATGAACTCCTCCCGCATCTCCGCGTAGTCCTCCTTGACGTCTTCCGCAAAGCCCGGCCCCCGCGCCTTGTCCAGCAGCGTCTGTGTCACGGGCACGCCGCGGCTCGCATCGAGCACATGCACCACAGGGCCTGTTGTACGGGGGGAAGGGCAGCGGCACATGCGAGTCAGCAGCGAGCAGGCGGGGGTCGTCTTAGTGATTGAATTGGGTTTAGAGCGTGTGTTCCGGCGCCCGGGAGGGTGGCACCTGGGCGACCGGCACGGCTCGGGCCGCGTCGAGCACATGCACCGCTGTGCCTGCGGCACGAAAGGGATAAATGTTACGACGTGTTCATTCGGCTTGTGGCTTGCACACAGTGCCAGGCACCCTGTTTAGCGCCGAACATTGCCACAGCCTCTGCAGATGCGATGGCATTGAAGAACAGTTATTCGAGATAAGCAGTATGTGGGCACTCAGGATGCCGTGCACGGTGCACGAAATGTTGACGCTACTTGTTTTGAATCTACTTGAGACAAGCTGAATGCCGGATCACGGTTGCACGCTGAGGCAGACACACACGAATTGTAGACAACAGGCGCCTCAGCAAGCCGCGCACTCGTGCCAGCAGACACCAGGTCCGTCTCAGTCAGAAGAGCTGCTCTGCAACTCTATCCAAGGGGTGGTGGCTTCAGCGCGCGCCAGAGTACTGGGTGACGATCTTGACGGCGGTGTGCATCTTGGAGGTGGTCGCGCCGCCGATGAGCAGCGGCAGCTTGAGGCCCCGCTCCTCCATGCGCTTGGCCACCGTCACCATCTCGTCCAGCGACGGCGTGATCAGCCCGCTCAGCCCGATGATGTCCGCCTGGTGGTCAGCGAGACACACATGTTTCAAGAATGCTAATCTCTATGGATGTTGATTATGGAACACTTGAATTTCATGCACCTATGCGAGGCTGATAATGATGCCAGAAACAGATACCGCCTCCTTGTGTTGAGAGTAAGTGGGCCACACCCAAAAAAGCTGGTCAAAACACACCTTGTGCTCCACTGCCGCGTCCAGGATCTTCTCCCACGGCGTCATCACGCCCATGTCGATGACCTGCGGCGGGGCAAACACACATGTGTGTGGCTGGGATCCTCATCGCATCGTCATGCTCAGGGTGATGGCCTGCAGAGCGGCGCCGGGCAAAAGCCCGTGCCGAGCGGGCACCAGAAGAAGTGCCAGCTGTGCTGGGCTTTCAGGAGGAGGGTGTGACGGGACGCTTGAGAGAATGGACATGATGCTTAGCAGCGGCAGCTTCCACGACGACAGGTTTGGACTGGACCCTTTTGCTCGGCTCCCCGCTGGATCGAGCATGGCACATCTGGGCCTTGCCCAGGGGACTCTGACATCGAGTCCCCCCGCACCTTGAAGTTGTTACAGCCGAGCACAACGCCGACGATGTTCTTGCCGATGTCGTGCACGTCGCCCTTGACGGTGGCCATGATGATGACGCCGGCATTGTCGTCCACACCCGCGACGCCGCCCGCGTTGTTCTTGGCCTCCTCGATGTATGGCAGCAGGTGGCCCACCGCCTTCTTCATGACACGCGCGCTCTTGATGACCTGCGGATATTGCACGCAGATTGATCCTTGAGCGTCCGTGCAACCAAAATGACGATGATCTGTGGGTGCCATGCAGTCAGCCTGGTGAGCCTTATGTCCTTTCAGGCCGACTGACGGCATCGGCTTTCGAAAGCCAGCGTTGGTCCGCTTTACATCTCGGCATGCCGAGCGCTGGCGGGCAGGTATATTCGCAAGGAGAACACCTGTGCAGACATGGTAACCAACCCAAGCAGGGATGACGAGGTTTGGCACTCGTGTCACCAGTCTGGCCAGCAGCAGCCTGGTCGTAGCAGTCAAATGGTGGCAGCCGCACCTGGGGCAGGAACATTTTGCCGGCGCCAAACAGGTCGCCGACAATGTTCATGCCGTCCATGAGCGGCCCCTCGATCACGCGCAGCGGCTCGTCGTACCGCCCGCACGTTCGCGCCTCCTCCGTGTCCTGCCGCACACAGCTTTCTTCAACTTCGCACACAGCTTTGTTCATATGTTCCATCCCATCGCAGGCATGACTTCTCTTGTACTAGGACGGTTTGCTCAGCAGGCTCCTCCGCAGGCGCGGCACTATAGATGGCCATCAAGGAGGATGCGGCAGCGGGTATGAATTGGTGTGTAACATCGTGCAGGCAGAGTGACCTGTTCAGCACCAGCACTGGAATTAACAACAGCCGCCCAGGGCATTAGGGCGCACCGCGACAGCAAACTCGTCGATGCCCTTGACCAGGGCGTGCGCGAGACGCTTCTCCACCGACTCGTCGCGCCACGAGGCCGCCTTGGGGCCGCCCGCCTTGTCGCCGGTGTCCGTGTCGCCTGCAGCAGTTGCAATGACAGCCTGATGGCTTTCCAGCAGATGCAACCAACACAGGCTGGCACTCGAAAGGGCTGGCACCAGTACAAGAACTGACACACTGCCCCCTCCATGCACAACACACTCGGCAGAGACTGCTTCCGGCAGCCTCCAGCAAGCAGCGTGATGCAGCGCGCGGGGTCTGCTGACGCGGAGCACGCAAGGGGTTCTGTGCTGGAATCTGAGATTTCGACAGGAAAACCATTGAGCTAGCAAGCAACTACATGCACCGAGCTTGCGGGCAAAGCAACACGCACCGAGCTTGCGGACGGCGGTGGGCTTGGACTTGGGGTCGATGGTGGCGGCGTACTCCATCATGCGCTCGGTCGCATTCTCGCAGCGGTTCAGCAGCACGTCCTCGATGAAGCCCAGCAGCTCCTTGTCCAGCTTCTCGTACTTGTCCGACTCACAGTGCAGCGCGTTGACGATGCCCATGTCCATGCCCGCCTGGAACCAGCACAGCGTTGTTGATTTACGTGAGGGCACAGTGAAGCAGGGGCCATGCGAATCACTTCTGCAGTGCGGCGCGTTGACGTTACCTGTGTCCACGCCCGCCTGCCTGTGCACAGATGTCCATGACAACAGAGCGGACAAGGTGGTGTTCAGGTGGTGTTCGACTTGGAATGCGCTGGTGCGTCATGTCGACTTCGGATGCGCTGGTGCAGAGCACTCGGGAACGGTGCTGTGTGCTGAGGCGTGCATGGAACCTGTCGATGCATGCCCCTCAGCGGCTTGCAGCTCCCCGTCGCTGCAGGATCCTGGCCCGCGAGGTAACCAGGCACCTAGCGAAGCTCAGGCTTCCTGCGGCCGGCAGCTCCACAACGGCGCACCTTGCAGGCGTAGTGCAGGAAGGCGGAGTGGAAACCGCGTCGAACGGCGTCGTTGCCGCGGAATCCGAAGGCGATGTTGGACACGCCGCCACTGATCTTGCAGCCCGGGCACAGCCGCTTGATCTCGCGCGTCGCCCTGCACAACCGCAGCGACTGAAATGTCAGTGCAGCTCGGGGAAGAGGTCGGAGAATGCGGACACCTCGGCTGAGAGCAGTCCGCTCCTGTCTGCTGACATGCTGTGTAGCACGCCAAACGGAGATATCTGCAGCAGGCAACGGGACCAGGAGGCGGCATTGTAGATACTGCTGGCGCTGCAGCAATAAGCCGGTCGGGTCAATGCGATGCCCAAACCCAGCCCTGACTCCCCTCGGGTGAATGCCAATGCAGCGCACAGGTTTTGTACAAATGTGGTACAGCGAAGGGCGGGTTGCGGAGCGCGCACCGGATGAAGTCTACGGCGTAGTTGTTGTGCTCAGCGAGGCCGGTGCCGATGGTCAGGATGTTGGGGTCGAAGATGATGTCCTGCGGGTCGAAGCCGATCTCCTCCCGCAGGATCTTGTACGCCCGGCAGCAGATGCGCACCTGCGCCGGCCACCGATGCTCGTCACGGCAGGTGTGATGCGGATCACGTTTGGAGCGGCACGACAGGCGCACGGATGTATTGAGGCTGGATTGGATATTGCCACGGCGCTGGCGCGGAGACAGGAGATATCTCAAAATGTCTGCTGCACGGTAAACGCAACAAGTTGCCAGGAGCACACCTTCTCATCGTAGTTGGCTGCCTGGCCCTGCTCGTCGAAGGCCATGACCACGACGGCGGCGCCGTGGCGCTTGACGATCTTGGCATGGTGCCTGCATTGGGTGCCAGATCTGCTCAGTGACTGATGGTTGCTCAGTGACTGATGTGCTGATGGTTGTGCTCAGACGGAGCGCTGATAGGCTGTCCAGGCCTTTCAAGCAACAACTGACGAGCCCCAAAGAGCATGGAGGTGACGACATCATTGAGTAGAGGGCTGACAGCCTCCTGCGGAAAGTGAGGAGGAATCTCAGTGTGTGCGTCCCCTCACCTGAACGCCTCCTCGCCCTCCTTCAGGGAGATGGAGTTGACGATGGCCTTGCCCTGGCAGCACTTGAGGCCCGCCTCCACGATGGCGAACTTGCTGCTGTCGATCATGAAGGGCACGCGAGAGACCTCCGGGTCCGACACCAGCAGGTTGACGAACTTGGTCATGGCCGGCACACCCTCAATCAGGCCATCGTCCATGTTGATGTCCAGGATGTGCGCCTTCTGGCCGACCTGCAGCCAGGCGCGACGCCGCATGTTGGTAAAGACTTTCACACAGCCTTCTTAGAGCGTCATTCCCACACCGCTGGCTTGTGCATCTCGTATCAAGGCACAGTTCCCTGTCAATGCGCAATGCCCGCTTCTCAGGACCTTTGAAGCTGCATACTGTGGGATTCAGGTGGAATGCAGGCAGGTCCCGGCTTTCCACGAGGCGGCCGAAAGGTCACAATCCCACGACGGGACGTCTGCGCATCAGAGGACCTTCACCACCTAAGCCGAGGCCCGATTGATGAGGTCACATTGATCCACGAGCTCATCTGCAACAGTTGCAGAACAATGCAGAAAGCAGAAGTTCTCGTCTCGCCTGCTTCAGCGCGATGGCGTGCGCCTTGTCGTAATCGCCATCCACGATGGCCTTCTTGTACATGATGCTGCCGGCTACATTACAGCGCTCGCCGACGTTCAGGAAGGTTGACCGCGGGTCCTTTGCGCTGGGCACATAGTCCATCGGCTCCAGGCCGCTCAGCCGCATGAGCGGCTCGACGCCGTGCTTCTTGCGTGGCGCAAACCTGTGTGCAGGGGAAGACCAGTCGTCGTTGGATGTTGCTGAATCACGTGCAGGTTCACACAGCGTGTGCTTGGCAGGCGCTGCTGCAACTGCAGGGTGAGAGCGCAAGCAGGGACGAGGCGAGGAGCGAGAGAACTGCACCGCAGCAATCAGCAATCAAAGGTGTAGGAAGGCGCACCCGCTGGCCATCTTGACGATGGCAGCGATGTGGTCGGGGCGCGAGCCGCAGCAGCCGCCCAGGGCATTGACCAGGCCCTCCTCCACGAAGGGCTTCACCTCTGCGCACAGCGCACAATGATCTGGTAAGCAATCAGGAGCAGTCACATAGGCATTTGTCAGCAGATGTGTCTCTGAACCGTTTACGTGAATTGCAGAGCTGAGCATTCGGCCCACAGAGATGGCGTGAGAGGCAGCGGAGCACGCACCGGCGGCCATCTCGTGGTCCTTCTGGTCGTAGCCGCCCATGGCGTTGGGCAGCCCGGCGTTGGGGTACGCAAACACATAGCAGTCGGCGCACTTCGCCAGGTTAGCGACGTACGGCTGCATGTCTGCGGCGCCCAGCGCGCAGTTCAGCCCCACCGCAAACGGCCGCGCCTGTGGCAAGCAGGCACATGCATTACTGCCTATCCCCTGTGTGCATATCGAAGCACAGTGCCAATGCTTGATAACTGCCCCAGACGCCAGTCATACTACGCTCCGCAAATCTGGCAGGATGCAGCTGGTTCAGTGCCATGCGCCGCCAGGGAAGCTCACCTGCTGGATGGACAGCCAGAAGGCCTCGTTGGTCTGGCCGCTCAGCGTGCGGCCCGACTTGTCGACGATGGTGCCGCTGATCATGACCGGGATGCGCAGGCCCTTGTCCTCGAAGAAGCGTTCCAGCGCGTAGATGGCGGCCTTGGCGTTGAGCGTGTCGAATATGGTCTCCACCAGGAACAGGTCCACGCCGCCATCATACAGCGCCACCGCCTGTGCACAATTGGCAGATATCGATATCAGACAGAGCGATACAAATGAATGTTAAAAGGCTATCAGCAGCAGCATCTCCACCAGGAACAGGTCCACGACGCTGACGCACAATGTTCCGCCTGTTGCATTGTTAACAACTAACGTACGGCATCCAGCAAGGCAGCGTCCGGCCGCAGACAGCCTGAGCGCAACTGCCTTATGTCCCAGGCAGGTTACGTCCCAGGCAGGCGAAGTCGAAAGGGAAGCAGCCGTCAGAAACACAATTGGACGAGTGCTGCCGCGAAAAGTTGCAAGGCGGTAGAGTTTCAGGGTCCCAGACGGGTGGAGAGAAACAGACTCCGCACCTGGGCGTAGTAGGCCTTCTCGATCTCGTCGTAGGTGCAGCCGCGGAAGGCGGGGTTCTCCACACTGGGCGACACCGACAGCGTCTTGCTGGTGGGCCCGATGGCGCCGGCCACAAACTTGCGCTCGCCCGGGTGCGCCTCCATGTACTTGGCCGTGCACCGCTTGGCCAGCTCTGCCGCCGTCTTGTTGATCAGCGTCACCTGCGCCGTGGCGGAGCCCCAGGACATGAGCGAGGATCCGAGTCACAGAGGATCTGCGTCGAGAGACTGCTGCCATGGCGTCCAGTAGAGCTACAATCCGGCCAGCCTGCAGCGGTGGGGACTCTGCTGCCACGAGCATGCTTCAAGCACAGTGTTCGAGTGCCTTGCGCATCCTCAGTCAGTTCGATGTGCTGGGGTTTGTCCTGGCTCGTCATCTCGGGAATCAAGAATGCATTGCAATTGGTAGCACACACACCTCCTCCTCGATATCCAGCTCGTAGTCGCCCTGGCTGATGGTGGTGCCGTTGAAGGTGTTGGTCTCCAAAATGTCTGCGCCCGCCTCCAGGAATGCCGTGTGGATCTCCTCAATCACCTGCGCGACGGCGGCAGCGAGGCACACGTCAAAGCATGCCGCAGTCCACTGAGCGGCACAACTCCGGATCACAAGCGTGAGCCATGTGCAAGCGGCGCAGCATGGATGAGCGCGGAGGGGGCGGCGCAGGGGGCACCTGGGGCTTGGTGATGACCAGCAGGTCGTTGTTGCCCTTCAACTCCTTGTGGTGGTTGGCGTACCGCTCCCCCCTGTAGTCCTCCTCCTCCAGCCTGCACCAGGAGGATCATTGCTGTCGAAACTGACAGAGGAAGAGAATTCCAGAGTCGGCAAGGGCTGCACATGATCTCTGTGTGGCATAGCGGGTTGAGGAATCTGCATGCAGACCACACTGACTGCAGGCGGCCTGCTGAGCTTGGACAGCTAAACGCATCATGAGTGCAACGATGCGATTTGGCTGCCAGCATGTAGATGGGTCTCAGCATGCATGGCAGCTCACCTGTACTTCTGGATAGAAGTGCCCATGGCGCCGTCAATAAACGCGATGCGCGACTCGAACAGCTCCTCCAGGTGCGCAAAGGCCTCCGACTTGGGCAGCGGGTCCTCCCACTCCTGTGGTCACGGTCCCTCGCCGCGTATCAGCGTTCCAATTGCTCGGCCTTGCAGCACAGTATCAGCACTGCCGGCGGTACTGGCAGCAAACACACAAGTGATGCAATCAATGAGGCAGCAGGCTACTTTGCAAGCTTTTGCCGGCCGTGCCAGAACGGTCCAGCAAAGCCAATCACATCATTCTTGCACAGTGGAGGCATTCCCTCAAAGGCCGCCAGTGAACAGGGCAGGGCGCATGCTCGGCACCGACCTTATAGTCGGGCACAGGCGGCAGGTCGTCGCCAGGCGCCAGGGTGTCGACATCGTCGGGCACCGGGTTCAGCCGCGACGTGTACTTGACCTCCTCCCTCAGCCTCTTCAGCTGCGTCGGCCGGCTCTTGGGGTCCTGCAGCCAGTCCGTTACCGCTCGTAAGCTCGGCAGAACCAACCTGCCGACTGGCTTGCCGCAGGGCGGGCTGGCATGTGTGTGCATGCTGTGATTCCCGACCAATGCATGCAGCCTCAGCAAGCGCTTCCAGCAAACCAGAAACATGCCCTTTTATTATGGTTTGCTCGTCCTGGCGCCATGTTTTATCCGTGCTCAATACTTCCAACATTTCAGTAGTACCTACAACAGGGCAGCGAGCAGGCGACCGCGCACCAGCGTGGCGGCAAAGTCGAGCATCTTCTCTGTGGCGTCTTCGCTGCGGTTGAGCAGCACGTCCTCCACGTGCTTGAGCAGCTCCGGGTCGATCTTCTCGTACACGTCCGCCACGCAGTGCGCGGCGTTGACGATGCCCATGTCCATGCCCGCCTGCAGACATATGGATGGGCGGTTCAGGTTGGCGGCTGCACAGGGAGTGCTCACCTGGCAGTGCTGCATCGTCTCGTGTCAGTCTGGCATTCTTTGATTGCAGTTGCGTGATGCAGGAGAGTTCGCTGCTGGTTGTCTGGTGACCCGATGTGCACGATGTGCATTGTGGGCACGATGGCGGGCTCCAACATGAAGCGCAGAGCGTTCGCACCTTGCAGGCGTGGTGCAGGAAGGCGGAGTGGAAGGCCCGCCGCACGGGCTCGTTGCCGCGGAAGGAGAAGGCGATGTTGGACACGCCGCCGCTGATCTTGCAGCCCGGGCACAGTCGCTTGATCTCTGCCGTCGCCTCGAAGAAGTCCACGGCGTAGTTGTTGTGCTCCGACATGCCAGTGCCGATGGTCAGGATGTTAGGGTCGAAAATGATGTCCTGCGGGTTGAAGCCGACGACCTCCACCAGCATCGCGAATGCGCGGCGGCAGATGCGCACCTGCAGGGCAGGACCACAGTAGCATGTCAGTACAGGGTCAGCACACGTGCCAACCGAAGAACTTGCAGCAGACCTCGGAGGTGGCACACGAGATGGAGCCTGTGCGCTGCAGCTGAACGTGTGCAGGCCATCAACATCAGACAGCACAGACACATGCAAGGTTGCTCCACATGGAGCAGCAAGGTTGTCAGGAGAAGCTTGCCTTGTCATCCCGGGTGGCAGCCTGACCCTCCTCGTCAAAGGCCATGACCACGACGGCGGCGCCGTGCTTCTTCACGATGCGCGCGTGGTGCCTGCATGACAGCAGCACGCAGCTGCTCAGACACAATGGACTGCACAAGATGGCGCACACTGGCAATGTCGAAGTCACATCCGGATGCCATCATAGAAAATGCCACAGACAGTCTGATGTCGCTAGATGCAAAGAGCAAGTGGCAGGTGCGAGACAAGCGCACAGGCAACACCGTAGAGGTCGTGAAGGAGGTTGCGAATTAACACTCACAGGAATGCCTCCTCGCCCTCCTTCAGGGAGATGGAGTTGACGATGGCCTTGCCCTGGCAGCACTTGAGGCCCGCCTCCACGATGGCGAACTTGCTGCTGTCGATCATGAAGGGCACGCGAGAGACCTCCGGGTCCGACACCAGCAGGTTGACGAACTTGGTCATGGCCGGCACACCCTCAATCAGGCCATCGTCCATGTTGATGTCCAGGATGTGCGCGCCCTGCTCCACCTGCAGCATGGAATTGAGGCGGTCACATGACATGTCACGCCGCTGCACGACACCACTTCATCAGCTGGTCTGCACACCTACAGCACATGGGTGACAGCCATCAATTTCCCGGCAGTCGATGCAGAGTGCCGTCCTGGCGCACAAGCTGCAGACTGGGCATGGCGGCTCTTCCTGCACGTAGGCTGCCAGGCCGCCCACTCCCCGCCTGTCTGCTACACAAGCTGACCCACTTCGGGGGTGTCGAGTTCGCCCCTCCCGCCGCTGCCACCAATAGTCCCCTGGCACATGCCAGTGATGGTATTGCTCACCTGCTTGAGCGCGATGGAGTGCGCCTTGTCGTAGTCACCGTCCACGATGGCCTTCTTGTAGATGCTGGAGCCCGCCACGTTGCACCGCTCGCCGATGTACAGGTAGGTGGACCGCATGTTTACAGCGTTCGGCCGGTAGTCCATCGGCTCCAGGCCACTCAGCCGCATGAGCGGCTCGACGTCGTGCTTCTCGTGCGGCGGGAACCTGCAGGGATGGGGAGCACTCATCATTGCGTGCTGAGGGACGACCTCAATGTGACCATTGCATTCCGTGGAGGCTACAGAGATGTCATGGAGGGGCAGACCAAGGGGTTTTCTGACGGCACATGTCATTTGAAGAGAGACGATCGTCGCTAGAAGGCAGTCTCTCATTGTCATGCAAGCCAAGTCACCATGCACCCAACTGCAGGCGATCCCAGGATATCATCGCACAGAGAGGTGCAAAAGCGCACGGGGTAGCCATCTTCACGATGGCGGCGATGTGGTCGGGGCGCGAGCCGCAGCAGCCGCCCAGGGCATTGACCAGGCCCTCCTCCACGAAGGGCTTCACCTCTGCGTGAGTGTCAAACGAGCATGTCGCGAGGCATTACGGCTTGCGAAAGGCGGCTGCCCTGAAGCATGTGACTGCTGTGAAGCATGTGACATGGACGAGCAGGATGGCAGGGAAAGTGGGCAGCTCAAGCATGGTCTGCACGAAGCCTCGCCGCTGGTGTACCCTGACGTGTCCAAACTGACCTCGAAGCAAACGCCTGCGAGCGTCTGCTTCACGAAGCAAGCACGATCTTGATGTACATGCGTACTCGGGGTGATCAACGCGCACCGGCGGCCATCTCGTGGTCCTTCTGGTCGTAGCCGCCCATGGCATTGGGCAGCCCGGCGTTGGGGTACGCAAACACATAGCAGTCGGCGCACTTCGCCAGGTTGGCAATGTACGGCTTCATGTCCGAGGCGCCTAACGCGCAGTTCAGCCCCACCGCGAATGGCTTTGCCTGCAAGAGTGGTGAGTAGACCAAGATCAGGAAAGCTCTCTCCTTTGCACTGAGTCTGCACGTTGTGGGTGTCCAACGCCGGTGGCAGGCATAGCCCGACTGCCGGCCGGCTTTCAGAGAAGAGTGCAGGCTGTGTTGTGCAGGACATCCTTCATCATCAGCACGAAGGACGTCTCAAGACTGCAGCTGCCCACCTGCTGGATGGACAGCCAGAAGGCCTCGTTGGTCTGGCCGCTCAGCGTGCGGCCCGACCTGTCGACGATGGTGCCGCTGATGAAGACGGGGATGCGGATGCCCTTGTCTTCAAAGAAGCGCTCCAGCGCAAAGATGGCGGCCTTGGCGTTGAGCGTGTCGAAGATGGTCTCCACCAGAAACAGGTCCACGCCGCCGTCATACAGCGCCACCGCCTGCAGCAGCAGCACACACATATGAACAAGATCCGCATCAGCTGCAGTGGCTGACAGTCTGCGCAGCGAGTGCCACAGAGATTGCCCATGGCGCGCATGGTCGTGGGTGTTGACTGCAGTGCCTTGCTAACCGCACAGCATTTGCAGCCAAGGCCGGGATGGCAGAAGCTTCACATTGAAACAAGTGGCGCCCTGCAGCTCCGCACCTGGGCGTAGTAGGCCTCCTCGATCTCGTCGTAGGTGCAGCCGCGGAAGGCGGGGTTCTCCACACTGGGCGACACCGACAGCGTCTTGCTGGTGGGCCCGATGGCGCCCGACACAAACTTGACAGTGCCCGGGTGCGCCTCCATGTACGCCTTGGTGCACTTCTTCGCCAGCTCTGCCGCCGTCTTGTTGATCAGGTACACCTGTTCATGGTGCAAACCACAGTCTGGATGTGTAAATACAATTTCCAGATGGTGCACTTCTTCGCCAGCTCCGCTACCGTCGTATTGATCAGTACGCCTGTACTGATTCGCAGCCATATTTCTAAGCTGCCTCAGTGCTGCGCTGAGGCAGCTGGGCGAATGTATGTACAACAGGCAATGCAGCAGTCTTGCTCCCAATTGCCACCGGACAGCCTGAGACTCCTGTGGCGGACACACACCAACCGGTTGCAACCTGGCCCCACTCAATCCCTAGTCAGCAATGCCTCGCAAATGCGACCCACCTCCTCGGCGATGTCCAGCTCGTAGTCGCCCTGGCTGATGGTGGTGCCGTTGAAGGTGTTGGTCTCCAGAATGTCCGCGCCCGCCTCCAGGAACGCCGTGTGGATCTCCTCAATCACCTGCGCGGCGGCAGCAGAAGGCATGAGCATGGCGGTAGTCATTGCGCCATAGTTGCAGGCAGCTTCTCCCTTTTGACTGTGGCATGGTAGAGTTGAAAAAGGGGTCCGGCCGAGTGCAGGTAGTGCAGCACGGTTGAAAGCGGAGGGGCGGCGGAGGGGGCACCTGGGGCTTGGTGATGACCAGCAGGTCGTTGTTGCCCTTCAACTCCTTGTGGTGGTTGGCGTACCGCTCCCCCCTGTAGTCCTCCTCCTCCAGCCTGCACCCGCAAGGACATGCTTTTATGTATGGTACAACACAAAGCCTCGGTGCACGCCAGCAGCCGGGCCTCCACACCAGTGTGGATGCCGACAGCAACCACAGCAGTGACAGACCTATAGTCTGCACCAACAGCACAGGAGCGCTGCTCCTGTAGCACAGACTGGGGCAGCATCCTGCGAAGACGACCGGGGGTCATCATGCACGCTGCATGCGGAATCCGGCTCACTTGTACTTCTGGATGGAGGTGCCCATGGCGCCATCAATGTACGCTATCCGCGACTGGAACAGCGCCTCCAGCTGCCCAAACACTGGCGATCGCTGCAGGGGGTCCACCCATGCCTTGTAGCCGGGCACCTCGACGACGATCTGCAGGCAGCAGCAGCGAGGCAGATAAGGTGTGTTGGGGACCGATGGTGGTGTTTCTCTGGTAGAAAGACCACCGATGCCATTGGAGTTTTTTATCTTGGGCGCCTGCAGATGGGTGACACACTTATGCAGCATGCACCGGTTGCAGAATGCAGCTGAGAAGAAATAGCCCCAGATGTCGGTCGCAGAGTTACACAGCGTGTGTGACCGCGGAGCTCACCGGAGGGCTGTCTGCAACAGGCACATCTGCTGGCAGCGGTGCCGGCACGGGGGCAGGTTCCTTCCGGCTGCCTTCTGCTACCGGCGATGCCTCAGCCGTCGCTGACACTGCAAATGCCGCCGCGGCGGCGGCTGTGGCTGCGCCGGCTGTGGCCGCAGCTGGCGTTGAGTCGATCTCCGGCTGCCTCTGCAACTGCTTTGGCTGATTGACCACAAGGGCAGTGTCCGCATCCCGGGACGCTGCGCCGGCGGCCGCCGCGGAAGGCTGCTCCTGCTCTGGCTGCGGCTGCTCCGCCTCGGCCGGCTGCTCTTGCCCGGGAATCCCGGGCAGCGAGCCGGCAGGCTCGCTCAGCACCGCGGACTTCGCCTGGGCCGCGACCTGGTCCGCCTCCTTGGCCGCCTGCGGCTGCGCCTCGGAGCTGGCTGGCTGCGCCGGGCCGGCGCCTGCCGCTGGCACGGGCGCCGCGCCAGGCGGCGCCGGGTGCGGATGGTGGTCCGCCGCCGCTGGCGACAGCCCGGCTGCCTCCTTGGGCGCCTCTGGCTGCGCCGAGCGCTCTGGTGCTCCATGGAAAAAGAGGGATTCAAAGACCTTCGAGGGCAGATTCGGGCTCACTGACTGAATGCGAAGAGAGAGAATGTTGCTGCTCTACACACAGGCACGGAGCCACACCTGTAGACGCAGGCGCCTGGGTGCCCTGCCTCGGCTGCAGCAGGACGCCGGCCTGCGCGAGAATATTTCAAGCACTCCAAGCAGGTTTGTCAACATGATGTTCAGTTTTGCAAGAAAAAGGACATGGCAGGAGGCTTGAGAAGGCCAGTAAGCCCAAGCAGCACCCGACAAGAGCGACCTACCGTGGCCAGCACCAGCACTGCCAGCACATAGGGCAGCGCTGGGAGGATCAATGGGCGAAGAATGAGCGCCGCTGGGTACAGGGCAGCCAGTAGAGCTGCTGTTGCACTTGGGTGCTGCTGCACCCATGCCGTGAGCTGCTGCAGCCCGCGCTGCGCATCGCCCGACGGCGCCATGCTACACGGCTCGCCCAGCAGTGATTGGCGCTCACGAGATCAGCTACCTCCGATGCATAAGAGTCTCTTTCTGCGCGAGCCAACGCCAGAAACACAATGCACTAGCAAAATCGGCGTCCAGATGACGCTGCCTCGCAGGCGACCACCTGCGCCACCCGAGACGGATCGAGAGGTGCAGCAACGGTACTTGCAAGTGCAGGCTGTGTATTTGTGAGGTGTGACGTAGCAGTAAGGCTTCAGTGGCTTGCCTTTCCCTGCCTTTCCAGACAGGTTCCTATCGTTGAATAGCATATTGGGAGAAGGACCACTGGATGGTGCTTGCTGCTTGCATGGAGTCGAGGTGCAGTTGTCTGCTTTTGAAGCAAAAGCGCATCCCGCTCCGAAGAGCAACAATTTAGACACAGCGTTGTGGTTCGCGTGCCGCCCTGGTCTCAGCGTCGTTGCGCGTTGCGTGTCACGCTGTCCGACCGTTTGAAGCTGCAACCAAAAACAGCAACTATTTTCAGCCGTTATCTGCATTGCTGCGCTTCTGCTCTGTGCAGCTGTCTGTTGTAGCGAGGTAAGAGGCACAAGCAGCGTGTTACACTCGCAAAGTTGTCCGTGGGTATCGTGCGCGCTGATACTCTTGGCATATCGCAACCCGTTGTTTCGTCCGGCCTTTCAACGCAGCAGCATTGCAGAGCGGCTCAGAGGGTCGCCGTCATTGATTCAGAAATGGCTGCGAACCGCCGCAAGGCAGTTTCCACAGCTGCAGGGCTGAAAGCAGCTCAGCCCGAGCCAGCCCAGTCTAGAGCGTTTGGTGGCAGCAGCGAGGCCGGCGGCTTTGCCAAGCCAATGGACAGCGCTAGGAATGGCGCGCTGGGTGCAGCAGGCGGTGCGGCCGGGGCAGCGATGGGGCACTCGGTGGCCTCCCGGGCATCGGGTGGCAGGAATCTGCAGGCAGAAGCTCTCGAGACTGGCAAGCTGCTGGCGGCCGGCGGTGTGGCTGGGGCGGTCTCTAAATCGTGCACAGCACCCCTAGCCCGGCTCACCATCCTGTACCAGGTGAACCTGCATGGGCCTGGGTTGACAAGTGGTGCATGCCACTGCGCCGGCCGTTGCATTCTGTGCAACGCCTGCCTCGCGATCGCTGCCGAGATTCTTTTTCACTCAACGCTGCATCCCGCAAGGAAGGGCAGCAGCTGCGAGCTGGAGAAGGCCAGGCCATTGTGCATTGCGGGTGCCGCAGGCGCATGTTGTCTCTGCAAACATTGCAGCTGTTGGCGCCCCCCGCTGCGTTGGTGCAAAACCACGGCGGGCGGCATCACCACACACGCACCAAACCTCACTGCCAGCCTCCCACCGCCAACACAGGTGCATGGCTTTGCCGCCGGCCCGGGGGCATCGGCCCAGGACGCCCGGCCACCGAGCATGCGGCAGGCGTTTGGCGCCATTGTGCGATCGGAGGGCATCGGCGCGCTGTGGAAGGGCAACGGCGCCACCATCGTGCACCGGCTGCCCTACTCCGCCATCAACTTCTGGGCGTACGAGCGGCTCACAGAGCTGTGGAACGCGTCGCTGCCGCCGGAGCGGGGGCACTCGCACAGCATGGACGTAGCGCGGCGGCTCACGGCGGGTGGCGTCGCCGGCATGTGCGCCTGCACCGTGGTGAGTGGCGCGTCGGCATTCGAGGCTCTGTTTGTTGCCTTTGACGGCCTCTCATCAGGATTCTGCAGAACGCTTCGCAACTTTGCTGCCGCTCAGGATGCTCGTACAGGTAGTGGCGCTGCGCATGTGGGACGAACGATATATTTGAACAATATGTCTGTGCTTCCAGAGGAGTCCAGGGAGCCTCGAGTGCTTGCTGGTCGCTGCAGTCCCCACATGATCGTCAAGACAATACCGATAGCAAGCAAGCCCTGAAACTGCCCCTGCCGCAGGCATACCCGCTGGACCTGCTGCGGACGCGGCTGGCCGCGCAGACGACCAGCAGCTACTACAGCGGCATCAGCAGCAGCTTGGCCACCATCGTGCGGGACGAGGGCTTTGCCGGCCTGTACCGCGGCCTCGGCGCCACCCTCATCCAGGTGCGTGTGCGCCTTCGAGATTCAGTAGCTGTTGCGCATCAGCAGCGAAAAGCTCGGTGCCCACCTGTCGACTGCCCGCTACACCCATGCAAGCCGGCAGCGTCACAAAGGGCCACATGGCTGTGCTGGCGGCCGGGCAATGCAGGTCGCATCTGCCTGCTGCCATTGCGGTCTGCTCTCCATGGCCTACGGTCCTTGCGCTGTCCGGAACCTGTCCGACCCACCTTCCCGACCCATTCGCTTGGGACTCCACTGTTACAGGTGGCGCCCAGCCTGGCGATCAACTACTGTGCGTACGAGACGCTGCGGTCGCACTGGCTGTCGCACCTGCCAGACCGGCACTCGCCCACCGTCGCCATGAGCCTGCTGTGCGGCAGCTTTGCGGGCCTCATCTCATCCACCGCCACCTTCCCCCTGGACCTGGCGCGCCGCCGCATGCAGGTGCGAAAGTGGAGAAACCCTGTAAGAATGACCAAACCAAGGAAACCCAGAGCCTTCTTGCAGCATCGTAAGGCAATCGCTACTCGTGGTGACGTCTGCAAGCCTCATCTGCCGGCACCTGCCTTCTGATGGCAGCAACTGGCAGGGTGCAGCTCGCCCTGGAATCCTGGGAATGGATTCGATGCTACGGCCACCCGCCTGCTTCACAATCAGCTGTGGAGTAGCCGATCCGTCGGTAGCACTGTTGACGGCATAGATTCGACTTTCGGCTGACGTCCCGCCTCTCCCTGCAGCTGCAAGGGCAGCACGGCAAGTGCGCAAAGTACACCAGCTACCCGGACGTGTTCCGGCAGATCTACGCCAAGCGCGGGGTGGCGGGACTCTACGCCGGCATCATCCCCGAGTACGCCAAGGTCGTGCCAGGCGTCGCCATCGCCTTCTGCTCCTACGAGGTGAGACCGTGGTTTTGTGAATATTGCTTGGTCCGCACATCAAGTCGAGGCTGCTGAACTTTCGGCGTGACGGAGCATCTGCCTGCAGCGCAGAGCATGCGGCATGGAGGCGCTGCGGCAGTGCCTGCGATGCTTGAGCTGGTATGCAGCAGGTGGCAGCGCATGTGCTCGTGTGCCGCGACTCTGGGCGGAGGCCCCTCGCCATTCCATCCCGACGAGACGTTTGAGCTGTTCTGTCTTTTCCTGCAGCTCATGAAGAAGATGCTGGGCGTGCAAACCAACATCACCAACCGCTGAGCGACGCAATATTGGCGGCGGTCGCTAAAGTCATGCTGGCGCACTGGCGTCGGCAGCCGCTTCGAGTCGAGTCAAGGACGGCCAGCACTGCAGCCGCTAAGAGTCTCGGACGGCCAGCACTGCCACCGGAACAAGCAGCGTATCAGCGGTGCCCAAGCAGCACTTGGGTCCAGTCGCTGTTTCTTTGCAACAAGGGGTCGGAAGGGGCGGTGCAGCGCACTCGCGGCAGCCCGCCATCTGTTCTTGGGGAACTGAGCCCTGCGAACGAATTCACTGTTCACAGATGAAGTCTGCGTCCGTACGATGCTCCAGCTTGCAAATTCTTTGTATAGGTGTAGGACGCCAGCATGTCGGACAGTGTTTTGCGTCAGCGCTGCATTCTTTAACACAGCCGGCCCTTGCCCGGTCTCGCCTTTCGCTACACCCACGAGTGGTATAGGCTCTGTTGTTTTCGGCTGCCTTGTGAGCTGCAAGATCGCAGGTCCCCTCCTGCTCATTGAAAACCCTTGTAACAACCTCGATCCCCTTTCCGCCGAAGACATCGTGTGCAGAGTTGATGCCCCCCAACATCAAATTCCCCTTTGCTGCTGCTGCACCCGTGTCTCCTGAACCGTCCAACCGACCACTCCCGAGGAAAGCATTTCCCTGCAAGCGCGCCCGCTCACCAGCTCCATTCGTCGTCGGACGAGTCATACAGCGGTTGCGGCGGCGCCTGTCGCTGGTGGACCCAGCTATCGACACGCGGCTGCCAGTAACTCACCTCGCTGTCCGGCATCAGCGCCAGCACCTGCGGCATTTGCATGTGCCATCGTCAAAGGTGCAGCCGCAGGCTTTGCCAACGCAGCTCAGTGGAGCGGGTTGGCCACGACAGGTTATCTGGTCCCGTGGCAGGAGCTGCCGAGTCCATGTGGCAACACGCTGCTGACAAGTATAGAGGTGGAGGGAGGAGCAGGGGGGGAAGGGAGGGGGGGGGGGGGGGAGCAGAGGGCACCTGGGCGGCAAAGTCGGCGTTGAGCGTGTGGCGCGCCTCCGACAGCAGCACCGCCCACGACTGGCGATTCGGCTCCAGGCCCGCCGCCGGCATGTCCTGCAGCAGGTGACCCTATGTCTTCACTAGAACTCTTCAAGCCTTGAAAGGTTTGCTTCGCTCTCTGAAGCTGGTAGCTCTGTAGGCTTGGAGTTTCCTGGTCTCACCGCTGCACGATGCTGGCTCGCGCGCCTTCAGCATGTGTGACTTCCAATACAGCGCTGCATGATGATTGCAGAAGAATCAAATGCCCGGAATCCAACTGTGTGGTGCCGATTGGGTGTATGCCGCGACGCACCTGCAGGACATGCAGCGCGCCGGCCAGGTCCCCCGAGTGGCAGTACACCCGCATGAGCTCGTTCTCGATGTGCACATTCGTCCGCACGCCGGCTTCTGCGGCAGCAGCACGGCCAGCTGTTGAGCCAGCATATGCACCCGCCACGACCATCTCGAATTTGCAAGGCTAAGAACGGTAGTCAGTCTGCAGGCGCCAGCATGCAGCTGCCAGAAGGCGCAACTCAACGAAAGGTTGTTCAGCTTCAGCAAAACCTCGTCTGCCGCCCATCGCCATCCGCCGATCTGTGGCTTGAGAAAAGCGCACCGTCCATGTCGAAGCGCAGGGAGCGCGCCCGCTGCAGGTCCTTGGGGAATGCGCACGCCGAAATGAGTGCCCCGTAGGCGTGCGCCCCCAGCGGCACCCGCCGCTCCGCCATCAGCTCCTGCAAAGTAGATGCGTGTTGGACATTTGACTTGTTCGTTTGTTTTGAAGGCGTGTTTTTGATGTGGCCCCGCAGGCGTGCGCCCACAGTGGCACCCGCCGCTCCGCCATCAGCTCCTGTACCAAAGCTTTCAATTTTTTCTCTTATCATGCGATTGCATGAGCATGTTCATGCGGAAATGAGTGCCCTGAAGGCGTGCGCCCCCAGCGGCACCCGCCGCTCCGCAATCGGCTCCTTCGTAGGAGAAGTCACCTTTAATTTTCATGCATCTCGCTGTCAGGGCCCTCCATCCTCAACGACTGCCAGGAGCTGCTGCACGCCCGAGCAGCGTCTCAAACCCTTACATTTGATGTCTTGTGCACGGCGCCTCTTCACCCAACCAGATCCGGGCATGGGGGTGCGTGTTTTCTAGGAATGCAATTCTGTGGCGTGCACCTGGATGCTCGCGACGGTGTCCGTGTCTGACAGCCGCGCAGCGGCCGCCAGGGCCGCGCTGTAGGCCGAGGTGCCTGCGACAGGCGATCCGTCCGCGCCCCGCCAGTTGCCGGCACTACGGAGCAGCTTCAGCGCCCGCGACGCCTGGTGCGTGTAACCGTATGCCTGCCGAGGCGGCAAAGTTCAAAGCTTTGTCCCATGGTGAGCGATGTGGGGCATGTGTTTAGCACACACAGCCTGCTGAAGCAGGTCGCGCAAGAGCAGCTGCAAATGCTACTGCTGCAGCGCCTCGGCAGGCCCAGTGCTCACCTGGACGAGGGAGGTGAGTGTCGCTGTGGAGTGCCGCAGGCCGCACGCGGCAAAGTCCTTGACCCAGCCCTCCAGCAGCAGCTGCAGCTCCTGTACGAGTGCAACAAACCAGTTGCTGAAGGCGGTAACAAACAGCGCATAGGCACCAGGGCGGAGGGTACAGTGCACTGGCGGCCGGAACAGTAGCGGCATGCAGAAAATACCTCAGCCAGAGCTGGGTGCAGGCAAGATGCAGAGCTGGATGCAGAGCTAAGAACGTGGTCGTGACATGCCTGCCGCTGCTGCAGGCGCATGTGGTACTCGGGGCTAATGTCCTCTTCGTCAACGCCCGGCCGTCGAGCCAGGCCGCCGGCCGCTGCGCTGCCGGCGGCAGAGCCGCTGCCGGCTGCGGCGCTGGCGGACTGGTAGCCCCCGCGGCTGCTGCCGAGGCCCGCCTCCTCGCCCTGCTGGCCCCATGTGTCGGCACTGTGCTGTGACTGGCCATCATAGCCAAAAGCGGCGGCGGCATCCCGCGGCCCGCCGCGCTGATAAACTGCCGCTGCTGGGTCCTCGAGGAACGGGACCTCCTCGGCGACGTTGTAGCGCTGCAACAGCGCCGCGGCGCCGGCGGCCTTGACGCACTGGAACAGCGCTGAGAAGGTCGCCTGGTCCGGCACCACCTGCGCATGGCATCCAAGTGTCCAGAGGAAGGGAAGGGGCAAGTGTGCGCCCATCTCGCCAGCTGTCAGTTTATCAACCGAGTTGCAAGGGCCATGTGGAGTCGATGGTGATGCCGGGAGTGACGTCAGCATCGCCAATGCAAGAGTGGCTGGTTAACAGGTCCGCAATATCTCGGGGGACATGAAAAGCACGGTGGTACAGCACCTCTGCCTCGGTCAGGCGCGTGTACAGCTGCTGCGCCAGGGCGATGTCTGCAGCGGCGGCCGCGCCGGCCAGCAGCGCATTGTACGCGTAGCACCCCGCGCCAACGCCTGTAGAGCAAATTTAGTCGTGTTCAGACAGGAGTCTTGTTTGCAGGCTGATGTCACTCTGCCTCGCTGCATCTGTGCTGACCAACCCCAAGCGCAGCAGCAATATCACGCAAGGAGTCGTCCATTGATCCGCACCAACATGTAGGTGCAGGTTAGGCAAAACGGTCCACAAAGCGGTGTGCACCAGCTGCTTGTTTCCAAAGCTGAGGCTCAGTATCGTGGAAGTCGAACATGAGCACGTGGGTGCAGTTGTATTGTTCTGCCCACACCAGACTCGGCCATGTGGTCCAGCACGCCAAGAGCGCGCGGCAGGTCTCCCGCCTGCGCGTAGCCCCGCGCCAGCGCCACATATGTGTGCCCGTCGGCCGGGATGCCTGCAAGGCAATGCAGAATGTAGTTGAGATTTCATGTTTCTCAGACACCATGAGGTCGAAGCCTGTGAATGGTTTTGCAGCGGCAGCGGGCGCGCCGGCCTGCGACAATGCCTGGACACCTGTGCAATCATTCGCATCGGCGGCTGGGGACGGCGTGCAGGGAATGCACAGGGGTACCTGTCCATTACGGTCCGCCTGCTGCAACAGGCGAGCACCACATCAAAGGCTGGCAGCAGTGAATTGTTTCCGAGTCTCCCTCAAACTTGATGAATGCAGTTCAGCTTGCTATATGGTTCCATGTAGGCTGAAACGCCAGCCAACACACCCGCGAGCAGCATGTCCTCGAAGAGGTCGTCGAGCACAGCAGGATGGGCATGTGCCTTGACTGCCGCCCGCATCGCCGAGTTCCACACATTGACTTCCACGTCGTGCCCCGCCTGCGAGGCGCAGGAGGGACACCCAGTCAGCAGCAGGAGAGCGATGGACAGGCACCACAGATGGGTCGTGGAGTGTGTCAGGAGATGGACATGTCCTGTGTCGTGTCTAATAGCGACACATGTAGCAGAACTGTGCAGCAAGCTCAGGTCAACGTCCGCATTTTTCAACGCTCATCGGTTTGCAGGTCATCTGCATGCACACCCCAGTGACACGAGATGCTGCAAGGGGGCACCACACCTGCAGCAGGACATCGATGACAGCTCGAGCGGTGCCGGCATCACCGGCCGCCTCCGCTGCGGCGGCCACCTCCGAGGCCGCCTGCGCCGCACCAGCCGGGTCCCGCCCCGCTGCTGCCGACGAGCCCCGCCCATGCCGCCCGGCAGATCCGCCACCAATGCTGCTGCTGGGAGGCTGCCCCTCTGCCGATGGGCTGCCTTCGCCTGTGGCAGCCGCCGGCGCCGGCGCCAGCGCCGCCGCCAATTCTGCTTCGGCGCCGACGTCTGCTGCCGCCGAGAACGCCCCCGGCAGCGGCCCGACGTGCCGCCGCGGCGGCAGCGGCAGCGAATCGACAAAATCCTCCAGTGCAGACAGCGCCATGGCCAGCTGCCCGGACCGCGCGAGTGCTGCGACAAAGGCCTCGTGCAGCACCGGTGCCGGGCCCGCCGCCAGCTGCGCCGCGGTGAAGGCGATTTCTGCCGCGGCCGCACCACCCTTCAAGCCCTGCGCCATGTTGTCAGCGACTGGTGTGTGGCCTGCAGTGAGGTCTCAGCCCTCCCAAGCCATGTCATCAAGCGTTTCAGTGTTTCGACCGGGAGGCTGCTCAGGTCATCATGCCGTTGCAGTCGTGAGCTTGCACATTGCAATGCACTGTCAATGCTGGTTGATGCTTAGGGTTTAAGGTTTGGGTTTACAGATGCAAGTCTCTGCCCACCTGCAGCCGGATGACCTGGGCCCAGGTGTCGCGCTGCCGCGGTCGCCCGCTCAGCTTGCACGTGGCGTCGTCCGCCGCCAGCGCAGCGTCCGCCGCGAGCGTGTCGCCGGCGCGCATTGCGGCGATGGCCACGGTGCGGCACATCGCCGGCGTCACCTGCCCGGCTGTGACCCTTCGGTCCAGGTGCACCAGCGCCTCCTGTGATGGCAAGCACGCTGACACATCAGATCATTCTGTTGAGGCGGACGGGTAGAGGGAGCATGCAACTGATGCAGCCAGCATTCTCATGGTGACAGATGTTGCGGTGGGAACCATTTGACGGCGTCTCGCCACTGACAGCTCAAGGGGGGGGCTCTCAGGCCGGGGCATACTTTGGCGATGCGGCAACAGGCAGCGCGGCATCAAACCTGGAGGCGGCCGGCATTGCAGAGCGCCTTGAGCACCGAGCCGTGCGCGACATAGCCCGCTGGCAGCCGCTGATGCAGCAGCGTGCGCAGCAGCGCCAGCGCGCCATCTGCGTCCGCGCGCTCGCCTGCGGCGGCCAGCGCGGCGTCGTACAGCTTGGCCAGCGCCATGCGCGATGCCTGCGGGGCGAATGATGTGCGATGTGCTTGACGAGCCTTCGCATTTGAAAACCTTCTATTTTCGGTGAATCTATCAGAGCCTTCAAAGGTGGTTGTGGCTGTCACTGGACTTGTAGGGCAGCCATATGTCGGAGAGCAGCGCTGGACTTGTAGGACAGCCTCTGCACAGACAACGCAGGGCCCAAGTAACGAACGAGTGTGCGTGCAAATTCGTGTTTGAGCTGCTGGTACGAGCTGCTGGCTCAAGAACTACGGCCTCACCTTGATGTTGGGGTCGAAAAGCGCCGCCGCCGCGTCGGCGTTGCCGGTCGCCACCAGCGCGTGCATGCGGTCCGCCAGCTCCGCGACTTGGCGATCTTTCCCCGTCTCCGGCTGCCACCTGGCCCTCGCGCCGCGGCCCTGGCGCGGCGACTGTGCTGCGTGCTTCCAGGGGTTCAGGCCAGACTCCTTGCCGCCAGGCGCCGCCTGCGCCGCACCGGCCTGCGGTCGTCGCTCAGAGCCGCCATCCTGCACCGGCAATGCCGAGGCAGCGCCGCTGTCCGCACTGCCGCCGCTGCTGCTACCGTTGCCGACACTGGGGGCCGCGCTGCTGTGCAGCTGGCTGCAGGCTGGCCCACCTGCCGCGCCAGAGCTGCGCTGCTTACCAGCAGCACTGCAGCGCGAGAATCTGCAGCTGCCGCTGTTGCTTTCGCTGAATCCGTGCCATGCTGTGCCGTTGAGCCCGCGCGCCACGGCTGCCGCCTGCCGCGCAGCTGTCGGATCGGAGGCCGCTGACGCAAACAGGCGAGCGTGGCTCCCGCCAATCAGCGTGCCGCTGGCCGTGCACAGCAGGTCTGCTAGGCGGCGGCGACGCTGCGACATGACTCGTGGCCGCCAGCTGGAATCCTCCTCCTGCTGCTGCCGCTGCTGCTGCCGCCGCCGCCGCCGCTGCTGCTGCTGCCGCTGCTGCCGGTAATGCTGCTGCCGCTGCTGGCAGCCGCAGAGGCGGCAGCGGCGGCGCTGCTGGAGGCAATGACAGGGGCCGCCTACTTGTCGGCATCGAGCTCCATCCCGGACACCTCGCGGCGGGCCTTGATGGCCGCCTTCGCTGCGCGCTTGCTGGCCGCATCCTTCACCTTGATGCCCTGCAGCAGAGTTCCTGGGCGTTTGGATCGTGCATTGCCACAGCTCGCTGTGTTGGCCATCCTAAGCTGCCATTTCGGGATGCACGCAACCTGACAGCTGCCGACAATAGATCAGGTGGAGAGAGAGACATACCGCGACGGTGACGTTCTTGCGGAGGCGGATGCCCTTCGTCTTCTTGGTCTTCTTCACGGTGCCCTTGGCGGCCAGCTTCTTCTGCGTCTTCGCCGCCTTGTCCGCAACCTTCTTACGAGCCGCCGCCTCCCGCTGCATGTCAAAGTCGTGCTGCTTGCGCCGCGTGCCCTGGTTGTTCTTCTTCGACATCTGCATGGGCAGACAAGATTGTGATAGCAAAACCATAAATGTGGAACGGTCTAGGATGGCAGGCTGCTGGCGCCCCGATGACTGCCGTTTGCGGCGGCAGATCCTGTCTGTGGCAGTGCAGCGGCATCGTCGTGGAGAAACCCGTCCGCGGAACTGAATAATCTTCCAGGCACAGCGAGGTGTGCGCCAAGGTCGGCAATGTTGCCACCTTGCAGTTTGCCCGTTACAATCCCTCGAAATGTGTGCCGAAAGTTGTCCTGAGTATCCTCTCATCTGGAGGATGCCACCAAGATCTCATCACACAACACTTCCATCTTTGACAACGCCGCCTCACCTTGACTTTGCCGGGCCGAAGGCTGCGACGAGCTGCGTCAGACGCCTGCAACTCACAACAAGTGGATCCCGACGAGTCGGCGCTTCGCTTTTCGGCGGCAACCTGTCCTCTTGCAGGCAACCGTGGAACTGATGGCCGTGTTTATCTGCGGAAATCTGCAATCTGCCCAAATTCCTGACTCGGCAAGCCATCATCTTCGCTGCTTCCTGCCCTCTTGTTTACTGCCGGCGGGCCCGACACCCGAGGCTCTTATTCATGTCCAACCTGGGTTTTAGGGTTTAGGGTTTTCTTAACAGGTTTTTTTGTTTAAAATGAAAATTATTTGTTTCTAAAAGGTAGTACAGTATACCAGAAAAGGTAGTACAGTATACCAGAAAAGGTACGCTTATTAGGAAGACTTTTAAAAAGCTTGCTTGATTTTTAGTATTTAATTAAACTTTTTTAAATTAAATTTAATCTTTCCTGCTGATTGTCTCTACCCTAACTTTTTCACTAAAATCCGCATTGTCACGTTCATGTTACCCAATACAGTTATACTGTAGTTGTTTGAATCGTAGCGTGGGTTTTTTGCATTTGTCAAGATTTTCCAGCATTTAGCCTGCAATCCATGTATGTACGGTGAGTAGCATAGGCACAGGCCAGTCCAGAGCGACGCCGGCAAAGGGTCCCCCAACCTGCGGGCCAGGCAGCCCCTGCTGCCGTTACAATCCCTCGAAATGTGTGCCGAAAGTTGTCCTGAGTATCCTCTCATCTGGAGGATGCCACCAAGATCTCATCACACAACACTTCCATCTTTGACAACGCCGCCTCACCTTGACTTTGCCGGGCCGAAGGCTGCGACGAGCTGCGTCAGACGCCTGCAACTCACAACAAGTGGATCCCGACGAGTCGGCGCTTCGCTTTTCGGCGGCAACCTGTCCTCTTGCAGGCAACCGTGGAACTGATGGCCGTGTTTATCTGCGGAAATCTGCAATCTGCCCAAATTCCTGACTCGGCAAGCCATCATCTTCGCTGCTTCCTGCCCTCTTGTTTACTGCCGGCGGGCCCGACACCCGAGGCTCTTATTCATGTCCAACCTGGGTTTTAGGGTTTAGGGTTTTCTTAACAGGTTTTTTTGTTTAAAATGAAAATTATTTGTTTCTAAAAGGTAGTACAGTATACCAGAAAAGGTAGTACAGTATACCAGAAAAGGTACGCTTATTAGGAAGACTTTTAAAAAGCTTGCTTGATTTTTAGTATTTAATTAAACTTTTTTAAATTAAATTTAATCTTTCCTGCTGATTGTCTCTACCCTAACTTTTTCACTAAAATCCGCATTGTCACGTTCATGTTACCCAATACAGTTATACTGTAGTTGTTTGAATCGTAGCGTGGGTTTTTTGCATTTGTCAAGATTTTCCAGCATTTAGCCTGCAATCCATGTATGTACGGTGAGTAGCATAGGCACAGGCCAGTCCAGAGCGACGCCGGCAAAGGGTCCCCCAACCTGCGGGCCAGGCAGCCCCTGCTGGTGCTGTTGTACCGGCGGCCGGTACGGCTGGTGCCGGTACGCCTGCTGCTGCTGGAACGACTGCTGCTGCGCATTCAGCGCCGCCTGAGCCTGCTGGTAGCCCTGCAGCGCGGCGGCGGCATTGCGGGCCGCCTGCGCCGCATCGGCGTCCGCCCACGCCGCTGCCGTCATCAGCGGCGGCTGCCCCCCCGGCACCGGCATCCCCTGCAGCAACGTGAACTGAAGCCTCGAAAAATCTGCAGACGCAACCATTGAGTTGCGACTCTGGCTTCACACAGAAGCTACTGCTGAGTACGTCCGTCCAACATAACCCGCACCCCATGCATGCACACCGGCCATCAGTGCAGGCAGCAAAATGTACAAGGCGGGGGCAGGCACCGCGAAAACGAATGCCACACTTCAGCACCGCAGCTCACCCTGACGACATAGGCCAGGGAGTAGGAGATGTGCTCCGCAAAGTAGGTGCCCGCGCCGAGGGAGCCCCCCAGGTTGACGCAAAGGATTTATTACAGATCCGGGGAACTATTACAGATAGAGTCCCAGATCACCTAACTGTCTGGGCTGCGAAGAGGCCAGCTGCTGGGCAGAGAGAAGCGGCACAAAAGACATAGCACGAGACTGTCTGAAGTTTCGGTCGAACACCTTCATGTCCTTGACGCTCTGATATGCCCGACGCAAGGGAGTCGTTTGGCTGCTGCTTGTACCGGAAATATGTCGGGCGATGACGAGCGGCCGGCCAAGCGGCCCAGACTCGACAGCCTGCTGCAGAGCCCCCGCGGGCGCAAGGTGTCCTCGGCACCAGGCCGGATGGGCAGAGCCGCTGGACTCGCCGTTTCCAGCGGCGGCCTTCTCGGCAGCCTGACAGATCGCACCAGCGTCGCTCTGGGCTCGCTGGCGCACGGCTATAACGGGAATGGCACAGCGGCCGCCTGGCTCACGGACCCAGCGGCAGAGTGCCTGGCGCTGGTTCGGTACGGCTTTGACCTGGCAGCCGCGATGGCCGCCGGCGTGGCCGCCGGTCTGGTGGAGGTCAGTGCGGCAACCGGCCGCGCCTCAGAGCAGCTCCTGACAGGGCAGCCGGCAGCCGGCGGGCGAAGCTGCAGCCGCGGAGCCAGGGATGGACCTTTCGCGCATCAAAGAGCACGAGCTCGCGGCCGAGTACCTGGTAAGCAGCAGATCGATTCGCGTCCAGTTTGCAATATTGTTTCAGCAGATTGTTTTCTGATTGTTTCAGCAGATTTTGCAATCTGTTTCAGTAGCAACCAGGCTGCTGACGGTTGCCTGCCCCCGACGATCGCAGACGCACATGCGGGGCCACCTGTTCAGGCGCAAGGGCCGCGAGAGGGCGCACCTGGCGGCTGGCAGCAGCTGAGGGGACGCGCCCTGCGCGACAGCATGCGCAAGCGTGTGACTTGGGAAGACAGACGTGCATATTCGAGCCTGGCCAGGTGCCAGCCTGGTGCCGGCGCGGGTATCTTGACGACATCCAGGAATGCTCACTAGCGGCACAGGGCATCGTGAACACAATGGCACGGCGAAGCATTAGATAAGAGTGTATGTCTTGCTCACAACCAGGAATGTGTACACACAGCGCACGTCATTGTGGACACACCGGTATGGCAGAGCGCAAAGCATCCACATGCATGGGATAGAAGCCACGCCACGACGAGGTTCGAGCCGTTGTACTGGGTGCTGGCGCCGGAAGGGACGGGCATGCCGGCGTCGAAATTGCCCAGGATGCCGCCGGCAGCGTGCCACGTCAGCTGGTCGAAGGGTGCCAGTGATGGTGCTGAACCGCCCCGGGCGCAGCGCTCTTTACGACACTGCGGCAGGATGATGCAGTCTGTGAATGCTTTCTGATCACGACCAGGCATGGCGCCGACGCATGCACGTGATCGGGCAAGTTGCAATGCACGGCATTCATTGCATGCATGAGCGCGCCTGCTGCTGCTGGCACATCATTGTTCACTCACCGTTAGGGTTGGCAGTAACCGCACTAGGGGTGCGGTTGGCAGTTGGCGGTTGACCAACCGCGGTTACGACCGAAATGTATTCGGTTACTGTCTCCTTTTTGCTGTTTCTGTCCGGCAATGAGCTTCCCAGCACCATGCAAGCCATGTGCAATGGAAGGCTAGCTTGAAAACACTCAAAAGTCGTTCAGTCTACTATTTGGCACTGGACACCTACCGCCGCG